>ERZ860710.1231-NODE-1231-length-12380-cov-16.602596_pt1 | contig 12380 bp, 7 predicted proteins | sample MGYA00509974_ERZ860710 | MGnify/ENA primary metagenome ERZ860710 (study PRJEB30046, sample SAMN00715261) | human gut metagenome | study: EMG produced TPA metagenomics assembly of the A metagenome-wide association study of gut microbiota in type 2...
TCCCCCGTCCGTATCCCCATCAGAAAGAACGGACTGCGAAAGATATATCATCCCCCCGCATTCTGCCAGCGTCCTGCCACCGGCCTCTATATAGCTGCGGATAGACTCCCTGGCAAGCCTTGCCCCGGCAAGTTCCTCCAGACGGTTCTCGGGATAGCCGCCGGGCAGATAGAGCAAATCCGTCTCTTGCGGAATAGCCCGGTCCTGCTCCGGATTGAAGAAAGTGACCGTGCCCATACGGCGCAGAATATCCAGATGCTCCGCATAGAGGAAGGAAAAGGACTCTTCGTTGCGCGCTACCGAGATATGCAGCTTCCCCGGCTCCGATAGTACCGGCTTCTCCTCCACTGCCGCCGCAGGCAATGGAAGCCCGGTTGTCGAGAGCAGCAGTTCCCAGTCCACATGTTCCTCCAGCAAGCCTGCCAGCATATCCAGTCCCTCCGTCTCCTTAGAACGGCTGAAATCCAGCCCCAGATGGCGTGACTCCTGCTCCAGTTCCTTCCGTTTGGGCAGATAGCCCAGACAAGTCACGTTCAAGTCTTCACAGACCTCCTGCAGCATCCGGTAGTGGCGGAGCGAGCCGACACGATTGAAGATAACTCCCGCAATACGTATATCCGGACGGAAATTGATGAACCCCGACAACAAAGGAGCCATGGAATAGGCAGCCGACTTGGCATCAACCACCAGCACCACAGGAATACCCAAGAGCCGTGCCACTTCTGCCGACGAGCCCCGGTCGCGGTCGTACCCGTCGTACATCCCCATCATCCCCTCGACCACGGCAACATCCGCATCCGCCGAATAGCGTGCATACAGACTGCTTACGTGCTCCTGAGATGCCATGAAAGTATCCAGATTGACGGAAGGACGGCCGCATACCGCCTCGTGATACTTAGTATCTATATAATCGGGACCGCACTTGAAAGGCTGCACCTTCAGACCTTTCTTCACAAACAATGCCATCAGTCCACGACTGACGGTGGTCTTTCCACTGCCCGATGTGGGGGCGGCTATGAGAAACTGAGGGATGGAACGCATAATTAATGTGCTAATGATTTAATGTGCCAATGTGCTAATCGGCTGCGCTATACTTGCGCTACTTCCCCATGCCGCAGGTCATTGGCACATTGGCATATTGGCACATTAGTACATTTTCAACGTGCAAAGATAAGCATATCTCCGACAAAAGTTTTATCTTAGCTGCGAAAATAAAACATACCACCATGATAACCGAAGAACTTAAGAAACTCTACATCGCACATACCGGACACGAACCGGAACAGATTGACGAACTCCCCTCCTCCGGCTCCAACCGCCGTTACTTCCGCCTCATCGGAAGTCCTACACTTATCGGCGTCAGCGGAGAGTCTGTGGAGGAGAACCGCGCCTTCCTCTACATGGCAGAACATTTCCGCCAGAAAGGACTGCCCGTACCGCAAGTGTTCATCCGCTCCGAAGATGATATCTATTATCTGCAAGAAGACCTGGGCGACTCGCTCCTATTCAATGCCATCGAGAAAGGCCGCAAGACCAGCGTATTCGGTGAGGAAGAGAAACAGTTGCTGCGCAAGACCATCCGTCTGCTGCCCGCCGTACAGTTTGCCGGAGCCGACGGCATGGACTTCTCCTACTGCTACCCGCAGGCAGAGTTCAATAGCCGCAGCATTCTGTGGGACTTGAACTACTTTAAATACTGCTTCCTCAAGGCTACGGGAATGGACTTCCAGGAAGACCGGCTGGAAGACGACTTCCAGAAGATGGCAGACGTGTTGCTCCGTAGCAGCTCCGCCACCTTCATGTACCGCGACTTCCAGAGCCGTAACGTTATGATAAAGGACGGCGAACCGTGGCTCATCGACTTCCAGGGCGGACGCAAAGGTCCGGTCTACTACGACGTTGCCTCCTTCTTGTGGCAGGCCAAAGCAAACTATCCCGACAGCCTGCGCCAAGAGTTGCTGAAGGAATACATCGACGCCCTGCGCAAGTACCAGCCCGTGGACGAGGCTTATTTCTATGCCCAGCTTCGCCACTTCGTATTGTTCCGCACCATGCAGGTGCTGGGTGCCTATGGTTTCCGCGGTTACTTCGAGAAGAAGCCCCACTTCATACAAAGTGTCCCCTTCGCCATCGAGAACCTTCGCCAACTGCTCCAAGAACCTTATCCAGAATATCCCTACCTCTGCCGGATTCTGCGCGAACTCACCGATCTGAAACAGTTTACAGACGACCTGCAAAAGCGTCGCCTCGTGGTGAAAGTCACCAGCTTTGCCTACAAAAAAGGTATCCCCGAAGATTCCACGGGCAACGGAGGAGGTTTCGTCTTTGACTGCCGCGCTGTGAACAACCCCGGCAAGTACGAGCGTTACAAACCCTTCACGGGACTGGACGAACCCGTTATCCGCTTCCTGGAAGACGACGGCGAGATAGCCGTATTCCTGGAGCATGCCTACGCCCTTGTCGACGCTTCCGTGAAGCGCTACATGGAACGCGGCTTCACCAATCTGTCTGTCTGCTTCGGCTGCACCGGCGGACAGCACCGCTCCGTATATTCGGCACAACACTTGGCGGAACATCTGCACAAGAAGTTCGGCGTGCAAGTGAACCTGATACATAGAGAACAGAATATTGAACAGACGTTTAAGGCCAAAGTTTAATGTGCTAATGTGAGAATATGCCAATATGAAAGCCATGATTTTCGCCGCCGGCCTGGGCACCCGGTTGCGCCCCTTGACGGACAACATGCCCAAGGCCCTCGTTCCCGTAGCAGGAAAGCCCATGCTGGAACGGGTGATACTGCGGTTGAAGGAAGCAGGATTCAACGAGATAACGGTCAATATCCACCACTTCGGGGAGCAGATTATCGACTTCCTCCGTGCCCACGACAACTTCGGCACGGAGATTCACATCAGCGACGAACGCGGCATGCTGCTCGACACCGGAGGAGGCATCAAAAAGGCACGCCCCTTTCTGGACGGACAAGAACCTTTCCTGGTGCACAACGCGGATATTCTGACGGACATTGACCTTGCAGGTCTCTACCGCCACCATCTGGAGAGCGATGCGGAGTCTACCCTGCTTGTGAGCGAGCGCAAGACTTCCCGCTATCTCCTTTTTGACGACGACTACCACCTGCACGGCTGGATAAACAAGTCCACCGGAGAGGTGAAACCGGCAGGCTTCGACTACCGGGAAACGAAGTACCGGGAACTCGCCTTCGGAGGTATCCACATCATCTCCCCCTCCCTCTTCCACCTGATGGACGATGGGCAGTGGAACGGCAAGTTCTCCATCATTCCTTTCTACTTGTCCGCCTGCACAAAGGTGCACATACAAGGCTATCCGCTGCAAGGATTCCGCTGGTTCGACATCGGCAAACCGGAGACACTGGCACAAGCGGAGGAATACTACAAACAAAAATAACAAGTAATGTAAAGCAGCCTAACATTACTTGTTAGCTCCCTTTACATTACTTGTTATCAAATCAACCTATGTACCATAGATTATCTATGGTGAAACTACGCCAACGCCAGTATCAGCAACTGAGCCGTCAGCACCCGCAGGAACATAGCCAGCGGATAGACTGTGGCGTATCCCACCGCAGGGGCATCGCAGGATGTCAAGTCCGAGGAATAGGCCAATGCAGGTGGATTGGTGTTAGCTCCGGACAGCACACCTATCAGCGTATAGTAGTTCAGCTTCCAGAAATAGCGCCCCATGAATCCTGTCACCAGCAACGGGACAACCGTGATGATGGCCCCATAGCCAATCCACACATAGCCGCCTTCGTAGATAATGGTATCGATGAATCCCTTTCCTGCACCCAACCCCACGCAGGCCAGGAACAAGGCGATACCGATTTCGCGTATCATCAGATTGGCACTCATCGTCGTGTGGGTTATCAGCTTATATTGAGGCCCGAAACGGCTGATGAGGATGGAAACCACCAACGGTCCGCCGGCCAGTCCCAGTTTCACGGGTTGGGGAATGCCGGGGAACATGAACGGCAGACTGCCCAAGATACATCCCAGGGCAATACCCAGGAAGATAGGAATCAAGTTTGGATGGTTGAGACGCTTCAGCGAGTTTCCCAATACCTTCTCCGCATGGCTCACGGCAAGCTCACTGCCTACAATCGTCACACGGTCTCCCATCTGCAACTGCAAGTGGGGAGTTGCCACCAGATCCACGCCCGAACGGTTGATACGGGTGATGCAGGCACCGAAGTTGTTACGTATCTTGAGCTGAGACAGAGACTTGCCGTTCAGTTCCGGCTTGGTGATGAGGATGCGACGTGAAATCAAGTTCTTGTCCTCCCGTTCCCACTCCACCGAAATTTTTCTTCCGAAGAAGGCAACAATGGCCTCCACATCTTTCGGGTTGGCAATGAACAGAATTTCATCCTGCATGTGCAGCACTGTATCGGCATTCGCCAGTTCTGTTTCCTGACTGCCGGTGTGCCGGATGCGGGAGATGACAAACGCACGGTTCAACAATGGTTTCACATCTCTGATCCGCTTGCCGTCTATTGCCTCATTGCGTATCTCTACCGATATGGGACGCACGGTCAGCTCCTGCAGATGACCCAGCCCGTGCTCGGCATCCTCCTCTTCTTTTTGGGTGTTAATCCGCATGAAGAACTTCAAGGCAAGCAGCGCCAGGATGCAGCCCACTACACCCAACGGATAGGCAACGGCATATCCGAGTGCGATTTCCGGAGCATCCACCCCGTTGAGGTCACTGTTTGCCTGCTGGGCAGCACCCAGACCGGGGGTATTGGTCACGGCTCCGGACAAGATACCCACCATCGTAGTAATGGGAATTCCGGTGGCAAAGTGCAACACAATGGTGATAACCACGCTGAGGAAGACGGAAAGCATTGCTACCATGTTCAGCGTAAGTCCGCCCTTTTTGAAAGCGGAGAAGAATCCCGGTCCCACTTGCAGACCGATGGAATAGACAAACAGTATCAAGCCGAACTCCTTCAGGAAGTGCAGCAGATGTTCGTCGAGGTTCATGTCGAAATGTCCGAAGACAATGCCCACAAACAAAATCCAGGTGACACCCAGCGAGATACCCGCCACCTTCAACTTGCCCAGCATGATACCGAAGGTGATGACCAGGGACAGAATCAGGACAGAGTGTGCCACTCCTCCGCCCCAAAGATTGGGATAACCCTCAAAGAGGTTTCTTAATAGTTCCATAGTTTCTATCTTTAGTTTTTACTTTTCAGCCTTATTGTTTAATTCTTAATTCTCTATTTAAAAAGTGTATCCCCACAGAAATCACTTCTCCGGGGATACGCATTTCACACATAAAAAATAACTACTATTATAAAGGCATGTTGCCGTGCTTTTTCGGTGGATTGCTCTGATTCTTGTTGTGCGCCATCTCCAATGCCTGCACTAGCTTGTAGCGGGTATCGCGCGGCATGATGACCTCGTCTATGAGGCCACGCTCGGCAGCGCGGTAAGGGTTGGAGAACTTGCTTTCGTACTCCTTGATAATCTCCTGCTTCTCTTCGGCAGAGGACTTACGGTAGAGGATGTTCACCGCACCCTCGGCACCCATCACGGCGATTTCCGCCTGCGGATAAGCCAGGTTCACGTCGGCACCCGTCGGCTTGCTGGACATCACGATGTAGGCGCCGCCGTATGCCTTGCGGGTAATCAGCGTTATCTTGGGCACGGTGGCCTCGGCATAGGCATAGACAATCTTGGCGCCGTGGCGGATGATGCCGTTGTGCTCCTGCATCGTTCCGGGCAAGAAGCCGGGAACATCTTCGAAGGTTATCAGCGGGATGTTGAAGCAGTCGCAGAAACGAATGAAACGTGCCGCCTTGTCGCTGGCATCAATATCGAGCACACCCGCCAAATAGGCAGGCTGGTTTGCCACGATACCTACCGAACGCCCGTTCAGACGACCGAAACCGATAACGACGTTCTTGGCAAAGTGAGGCATCACTTCGAAGAAGTACTGGTTGTCCAGCACCGGTTCTATAATATCCTTGATGTCATAAGGCATGTTCGGGTCTTCGGGGATGACGGTCTGAAGCGTCTCTACCCGGCGATGGATATCGTCGGAGCAGGGAGTGAAGGGAGCATCCTCCATATTGTTGGACGGCAGGAAGCTCAGCAGCTCGCGGATGCTCATCAGTGTCTCCTCCTCCGTATTGCACATGAAGTGGGTAACGCCGCTCTTGCTGCTATGCGTATAGGCACCGCCCAGTTCCTCCTTGTCCACCTCCTCGTGGGTCACGGTCTTTACCACGTCCGGACCGGTGATAAACATGTGGCTCTGCTCCTTTACCATGAAGATAAAGTCGGTAAGCGCCGGAGAGTAGCATGCCCCACCGGCACACGGACCCAGAATAGCGGATATCTGCGGAATGACACCCGACGCAATGGTGTTCTGATAGAAGATGGAGGCATAGCCTGCCAAGCTGTTCACACCTTCCTGGATGCGTGCGCCGCCCGAATCGTTGAGGGCAATGACGGGAGCACCGTTCTTCAGGGCAAGCTGCTGCACCTTTACAATCTTTGCGGCATTCGTCTCGCTGAGCGAACCGCCGTGCGCCGTGAAGTCGTAGGCATAGACAAATACAAGGCGGCCGTCTATCTTTCCGTAACCGGACACCATGCTGTCTCCGGCAATCTGCTTCTTCTCCATGCCGAAGTTGGTGCAACGGTGGTTCACGAACTTGTCCAGCTCATTGAACGAGCCTTTGTCCAGCAGCATGTCAATACGTTCGCGGGCAGTCATGCGGCCGGAGGCGTGTTGTTTCTCTATCTTGTCTACGCCCCCACCCAGCGAGGCACGTTTGTCCAGTTCCTCAAACTGGCGGTATATTTCTTCTCTGTTCATATTTGCATTTACAATTTAGTGATTTATAATATACGGACTGAATGCGACTCGGGATTATTCCCCCTTTATCAACTCCAATTCAATCAATACTTGGTTGGCATTTACCGGTTCGCCCTCGCTCACGAGGATGTTGCGGACGATGCAGTCGGCATTTACCTTATAGTTACTCTGCATCTTCATGGCTTCCAGCACCACGGCAATGTCGCCGGCAGCCAGTCGGTCGCCCACCTTGACGGGGATGCTTACCACCTTGCCCGGCATCGGAGCCAAAATCTTGTCGCCCTGCTTCTCGTCGGCTCCTTTCTTCATGTGCAGATACTTGGCTTGCGTGTCTACAATGTCTACGTGGAAGGAACGCTGGAGCATGCTGATGTCATAGCTCTTTCCTCCCTCGCCGCGCACAAGGCCTGCGTTGAACGAGTTTCCGTTGTGCAGGATGGAGCAACTTCCGTTCTCCGCCATCACAATGTCCACTTCGTAAGGCTTTCCGTCAATGGTAAGCTGAACCTTATTTCCTTCCTTACCCACCAGGGTAATGTCTGCTATACGGTCTCCTATATGTATTTCCATTATTAAATCTCCATTATCAATTTTCCATTCCTTAAATCCTAAGCACTCCCTTCTGCAAGCCGAATTCCCTCCAACGGCTGATGGGGCGGCCATCGGACAGCTGTGCCGAAACGTTCTCCTCCAGATTAACCAGATAGTCCATATAGGCGGCTATCATGGCAATGTTCTCCAACTCTTCGTTGGTGGTATTGGTGCGTACCAGCATGCGGGCGTTCTTCTCGATAAAGAGGGTGTTGTACTCTCCCTTCACAAAGTCGGGCACGTGCATGATGCGCTTCAGATAGGCAAGGTTGGTCTTTACGCCCGTAATCTTGTACTCGTAGAGCACAGGGCGCATACGCTCGATGGCATACTGGCGGGTGGTTGCCCATACGATGAGCTTACCTATCATAGGGTCGTAGTAGATGGGAATCTCATAGCCGTCGTACACATAGCTGTCTATACGCACACCGATTCCGTTCGGCTCCGTCAGTTGCTTGATGACACCGGGAGACGGCATGAAGTTGTTTTCCGTATCTTCGGCACAGATGCGGCACTCTATAGCATGGCCGCGCTGGAACAGTTCCTCCTGCTTGAGGTGCAGCACCTCGTCGTTGGCAATGCGGATTTGCTCTTTCACCAGGTCCACGCCTACCACTTCTTCCGTGATGGGGTGCTCCACTTGCAAGCGCGTATTCATTTCGAGGAAGTAGAACCGACGGTTCTTGTCTACCAAAAACTCGATGGTACCTGCACCGGAGTAGTTTACTGCCTTGGCTGCGGCAACCGCCTTCTCCCCCATCTCCCGGCGCAATTCCGGCGTAAGGAAGGGTGACGGGCTTTCTTCTACCACCTTCTGGTTGCGGCGTTGCACGGAGCATTCGCGGTCGAAGAGGTGGATGACGTTGCCGTGGTTGTCACCCAATATCTGGAACTCGATGTGGTGGGGTTCTTCCACGAACTTCTCCAGATAGACCGTGTCGTCTCCAAAGGAGGACATGGACTCGGAGCGTGCCGTGTTGTAGGCTTCCACCACTTCGCTCTCGTTATGGATAAGGCGCATACCTTTACCACCGCCACCCATAGACGCCTTCAGCATCACGGGATAACCTATCTCGTTGCAGATGCGCACGGCTTCTTCGGCACTCTGCAAAGGTTGTTCCGTTCCGGGAACCACGGGTACGCCTGCCGCAATCATTCGCTTGCGGGCAGCTATCTTGTCGCCCATCGCCTCCATCGTCTCGGCAGCGGGACCGATAAAGATAATCCCTTCCTCCTTGCAACGGCGTGCAAACTCCGAGTTCTCCGACAAAAAGCCGTAACCCGGATGGATGGCATCGGCACCGCATCGCTTTGCCGTGGCAATCACTTTTTCAATATTCAGATAACTCTCTTTTGCCACGGCCGGTCCTATCGGATAAGCCTCATCGGCATATGCCACATGATGGGAGGTGCGGTCGGCCTCGGAAAAGACAGCAACCGTAAGCAGTCCCATCTCCCGGCACGAACGCATGACGCGCAAGGCAATCTCACCTCTGTTGGCAATCAATACTTTCTTAATCATTTTACTTTTTCTTTAATATATAAAGGATATATATAGTCACACCACAATGCGGACATACCTTTAACAAAGGCATTCCATTTCTTGTTTAAATGTTCAACTAATATCTTCGTACTGTCTTCCTAACCCACGAGCAAAGGCAGCCTTTAATGAATGGCAGGTCTTCTGACTGACTCCTAATCCTGAAGCCTTCCCGATATTTCAATGCATATCAGTGGCAAGGGTGTTTTTCATGATATAAACGGAGCTTCACAGCAGCGGGACTGTCCGGGATTTACACCCGATTCCCTTTTAATCCAGATGATGGAAACATGCATCCGGAACCAATTCGCGGGCAAAGATAACAAAAATTATCAGGAGTATTCGCAAACCTAATAGTTTTTGTTATCTTTGTCCCAGTTTTGGTTTCACCTCTCCCGGTTCTGTTGGAGATGAGTGATGAAAAAGGGAATCAGGTGCAAATCCTGAACAGACCCGCTGCTGTAAGTCCTTCCAAAATCTTTGAATATTCTACAAGCCACTGTCCGCCCGGCGGATGGGAAGGCATTCAAAGAGGGATAAGTCAGAAGACCTGCCAAGACAACATAGTTTTAGTGCTTTCGGGGAATAAAGCAACAAAACATTGAGTCGGGGCATTCTTTATCCATATAAAGGAATCTTTCTCTTTGTTCATTTTTTCCTTGAGGGCAAGTTACGAACGCTTATAAGGAACTGAAATGAGATTCATCACAGGACTGCTATTTACATTTATCTGCCTGCTTCCTGCAGGTAGTATGGCACAGAATAAGGTCACCTTATCCGGAAAAGTCATAGACCAGCACGGGACACCGGTAGCCCAAGCCACCATCGCAGTGGAAAACACCACCTCCGGCACTTATACGGACGACCGGGGGAAGTATTCACTGCAAGTCGCTCCGGGTAAACATACCTTCGTCGTCTCCTTCCTGGGCTACCAAACCGTGAAACAATCCCTCGACATCCGGCAGGATAAAAAACAGAACTTTACATTGCAGGAAAGTGCCGTAACGCTGAGCTCTGTCGAGGTTTACGGAAAGACCCAAACGCAGAAAGTGAAGGAAGGAGCCTTTGCAGTCAATGCACTCGACATCAAGCCGATAGTAAACTCACTGAATAACCTCAACGACCTGGTGAACCGTACAACGGGCATCAAGGTGAGAGAGGAAGGCGGGGTTGGCTCGGACTTCGACCTTTCCATCAACGGCTTGTCCGGAAATTCAGTCCGCTACTTTTTGGACGGAATGCCACTGGACACCAAAGGAAGCGGTGTTTCACTCGCCAACTTACCCATTAACATCATAGACCGGATTGAGATATACAAAGGAGTAGTCCCTGCCAGCTTGGGAACAGATGCACTGGGCGGCACCATCAATATCATTACAAAGCAGGAAAAAAAGGATTATCTGGATGTATCTTACGGCATCGGCTCCTTCCATACCCACAAGGCAGACTTGAATGCACAGTTCGTAGAAAAGAAAACCGGACTAATAGTCCGGCCCACCGTTGGCATCAACTACTCCAAAAACGATTATAGAATGAAGAATGTACAGATGCGCGACGAAAGCGGGGACAACTTCATATATGGCAATCCCAAGCGTTTTCATGACGGCTACTTCTCTCTACTGGCACAGGTGGAAGCCGGATTTGTCAACAAATCCTGGGCTGATGCTTTCTTTGTTTCCGCCTCCTATTCAAAAACAGACAAGGAACTGCAGACGGGGTCTGTTCAAAACAAAGTATACGGAATGGCAGAAAGGAATTCCGATTCCTGGAACATCTCTGCCCGCTATCAGAAGTACAACTTCATCCTGAAGAACATGCAACTGAATGCCTCCCTCTCCCACACCTGGGACCATTCCTTGACCGTGGACACTGCCTATCGGAAGTACTATTGGGACGGAGGATACATCGTGAGCCAGCGCAACGAGATTATGGGCAAAGAACCATCCATGCGCCACTACAAGCGTCCGCTCACCATCATGCGCACCAACCTGGACTATCAGCTGAATACCCATCACAGCTTTAATCTGAACTACCATTTGAGCCGTACCGGAAACGACCGCTTCGATGACCTTGATACCAGCTTCGAGCCGTCAAAAGATGTGGTTACCAAACATATCCTGGGACTCTCCTACAACCAGTCTCTGTTGGATGGCAAGATGGAAAACGTATTCTTCATAAAAGACTACATCAACCATCCCAATATCCGGCAGACCGACCAATCCAGCGTGACCGGCTCGAAGGATGTGCAAGGCTCCGCCACCAAGAACTACCTGGGTTACGGTGCCGGACTCCGGTATATCATCGTGGAACCTTTATCCATCAAAGTATCCTACGAGCATAGCGTAAGACTGCCCATCGCCCGCGAGCTGTTGGGAAACGGTACCACCATCTATGCCAACGTGGCACTGAAACCGGAAAACAGCAACAACTTCAATGCCTCTCTGTTCGGCACATGGCACCCGGGCAATGGACATACATTCTATTATGAGATGAGCGGATTTTTCCGTAAGGTAGACAACTACATTCAGACCAGCATTGCCGAGAAAGAGGGTACAATGCAATATACCAACGTCCCGGCTGTCCATGTAAAAGGTGCGGAAGGGGAAATGCGCTACGACTGGCAAGGCAGACTGCAACTCGCCACAAACGTCAGCTACCAGGACACTCGCGACCAGCAGAAGTACAAGGGTGACGGAAAGCCCTCTGCCACCTATAACAACCGTGTGCCCAACCGCCCGTGGCTATTCGGTAGCGTAGAGGCTTATTATACCTTCCGCAACATTGCCCTGCCCGAAAGCAGATTGCGCCTGGGTTGTACCTATCAATGGGTACACTGGTACTTCCTGACCTGGGAAGCTTACGGCGCATATGATAACAAGGCACGCATTCCCGCCCAGCACATCTGTAATGCCGACATCACTTACTCATGGAGACGCGGACGCTATAATCTGGCTTTGGAGTGTACCAACTTCCTCGACAAGACAGCCTATGACAACTACAAGCTGCAGAAGCCCGGACGTGCTTTTTTTGCTAAATTCAGACTATTCATTAACTAATCATTTAATAATTCATTCAAAATGAGAAAATTCAAATTTACACTGATTGCCTTTATGGCTGCCATGATGGCACTGTCATTCACAGCGTGTTCCGATGATGACCCGGAACCTAATCCTAATCCCGACCCGGAAGTCAATGAGGATAACTATCACTTCGACCTATTTGTCACCGTAGACAAACACGGTGGGATGAGTAGCAAGAATACCACTATTGTCCATAGCGTCAACTCATTGGCCACAGAGCAGGGTGTCATCACTGTGAAAAGAGAAGGTTCGGAACTGGGAGATTATTCCATGGAGACTATCTCAAAAGGAAAATATTACTACCA
>ERZ860710.1238-NODE-1238-length-12259-cov-2.695510_pt1 | contig 12259 bp, 4 predicted proteins | sample MGYA00509974_ERZ860710 | MGnify/ENA primary metagenome ERZ860710 (study PRJEB30046, sample SAMN00715261) | human gut metagenome | study: EMG produced TPA metagenomics assembly of the A metagenome-wide association study of gut microbiota in type 2...
CCCTTTCACATCCTCCAGCGGCAAAGCCTTGTCTATGCCCGTAATCTCAATGAAGCGATATCCGTGATAGGTAAATCTCGGGGCAATCGTTTCATTTCCTCCTTTCGTGATGTATTTATCCTGCGCCATGGCTGCGCGGATATTTTCCAGCATAATCATTCCCTCGTTTCCAGCATAACGCGGCAAGTCGGGATATTTTACCTCGGCATAACGCAGGTTGATTTCCTGTCCTGCCTTCATTCCCTTGAGTGTGATTTCAGGCACTCCCACCATGTTCTGCCCCATGTCGTACACAAAGATGCCCGGACGAACCTCTTCCACCGATTGTGCAGTCAGCTTCTGAATGGCCTTTACCGTCTGACCGTATTGAGCCACCAAATGGAAATCGGAATAATCATCCACTTTAGGCATTGTTCCTCCACCTAACCGACTGATATGACCTTCCAGCGAAACTTCTACCGCTTTCTTCCAGGCCGAATCATCATATCCTGCTTTCGTCCATCCTGCAATCGCTTTCTCTCTCAAGGCATCATATACCTCTCCCTGAAAGAAACTGCCATATACCACAGGCCCCTGATTGAAATACTTCCACGTATCCGGAGAAGTTACTATCGTCTGTACCTGTCCATCTTCATAAGTCACAACCAACTGCGCCAGCAATGACTGACGGTCGCCAAAGAAATTCCAGTTTTCTCCGGCATAAGTTGCTCCTCCGCTCCACCATCCTTCAGCCAAAATTGCTCCAACGGCATTCTTCCCTTTCGCAATCAGTTTTGTCACATCGTATACCTGATACAGATGCGTTTTATTATACTGTGTCACGCCCGGGTTAAAATAGTCCTCTCCCACGCGCTGTCCGTTGAGATACATTTCATAAATACCCCGGGAAGTCACATACAAACGCGCCTTACGAACCTTATCAAAGGAAGTCTCAAACTCCGTACGCAACATCGGCATAGCGTTACGGCTGGGATTCTGTACATAGTACTTCTTTACGCCATTCAACAGTGTAGCATCCAAGGTGACAGAAGCTAACTTATTTTCCGGACTCCGAAAATTACGAATATCCGTTCTGACTCCTGAGAAATCAGTTGCATGCTCCAATGCATACCCCACATCACCGACTACCGGAAACGCCACAAAATCGCCTCCCTGCCCCAAAGGATTCAGATTCACTTCTCCAATCTGCACCTCTCCTTTTTTCAGTGTGGTGAAACCCAGATTGGAATACAAAGAGAACGTATGCGGCTGATATTGATTCTCCGCATTCAGCACATCAGCGGGCAACATAAAAGATTTCAAAGGAACAGAAGGTTTATCATCCGGCCGATAACCGGCACGATAAATATGTACCCAGGCATTTCGTCCGTCTTTCAAAGGAGACAAATCGAATTCTATTTTTATGTATGACTCATCCTTTCTGCTGGCAATGTGATAGATGTTCTTATTCGCATCCATCAGACGTTCATCGTTGGCACCATACACAAATGCTATCTTACGCGACGCAGCCTGCTTTTTCATCTGAAATGAACAATCCAGTCTGAATACTGGCAAATAATGTGAATAAAGCACCATATCCTCGTCACTGCCTCCAATCCAACGTGCTCCGTTCCAGCCCTCTTTATCATCAGACGTCATCAGGCTTGTCTCAAACCAAGAATCTTTTTCCGCAATTTCTCCCTTATTGTTCCAGATTTTTACTTTCCAGGTATAACGGGTAGCCGGCTTCAACGCTTCTCCCTGATAAGTCACATGCTGGGATACATCCGTTGTCACTTTTCCGGAATTCCAGACTACCTTTCCAGCCTCATCCTTTACCTCTAATTGATAAGCTGTCTGATATATGCCTCTTTCGTGTGGGTTACTTACAAGTTGCCAGCCGAATCTGGGGACTGTTACATCCAAAGCAAGTGGATACTGATGATATTCTACCTCCAGTTTCTGTAACTCCATTGAGAGTGCAGGAGAAATTACCATGCTACATAAAAGATACAAACAAAAAAGAAATCGATAAACCATAATATATAAAAGTTATCTTTTTACATTCTATATTGATTCATGTCGAACAAATTTAAAAATTTTCTTTTTAGCTTCCACTACGATATATAAACAATCTAAATCTACATAAAAAATCATTGCTGTCTGATAAAAATTTTACGAAGGCATGAAAAAAGAGGCTCAAAATAAAAAACAGAGATAGACTTACTTACAATCTATAAGCTACAACATAAAAACCTCCTGATTTTAGTCCTATAATTGCAATAAACAAGAACTAAAGCAGGAGGTTTTTATTTCTAAGTTTCAATCTATAAGATTTTTACGTTTGCGAGTCCATCTTGAAACAGCCTCTTTTTTGTTAGATTACAGTCGCCCAACAATAAAATCTAATCATGGGCAAAAGTATACATTTTATCGGGTAGCAATAAAATCAAATATGATTCTTTAAAAATAGATATAATAAATTATTAGCACTTCAAAAATAAAATTATGCTATTTATTGTATTACAGATAATTTCGCAAAGAATTTATATAGCATGTAATATTATTTACAAAGCTTTTTCCCAAGCTCCTTCAATATTACAACAGATTCCTCCGGAACACAACCTCTTCCATCAGGGCCAATATTTAGAAGAAGATTACCACCATTAGAGTTTATTTCATTAAGTTTCTTCAATATATCATCGGCATTCTTCCATTTATTATCTCCTGACTTGTATCCCCAAGATTCATTCATGGTATAACAAGCCTCCCAATAATGGTCTTGAACAGCCCCCGGATGTTCCTGTTCTGGAGTTCCAAAATCCTTTTTGAACTCACTTCTCTTCGCTACTCTATTGTTTATAATTATAGAAGGTTTCAAGGCGCGTATATACTGATAAAGCTCCCTGCCATCTTCCATTGTCCACCAATCGACCCAATCAGAATCAAACCAAAGGATATCAGTATCATAGTCATTTATTAATTCCTTTATTTGATTCTTCATGTATTGCACATATTCAGCCTTTCTACCATCTTTCATTGCAATCTGAGCCCACCGCCCCCAGGAATCCTTACCCTTGCTATTTCTTTCCTGAGAAGGATGATGCCAGTCTATTATACTATAATATGTTCCAAAACGTACTTTATATTTCTTACATGCATCAGCCAGCTCCTTTATAAGATCCCTACCTTTCATTGGAGTTGATGCAATATCAAAATTAGTATACCTTGAATCCCACAAACAGAATCCTTCATGATGCTTAGTCGTTATGACAAGGTACTTCATTCCAGCTTCCTTTGCAAGTTTCACTATCTCATCAGCATTAAAGTTAAATGGATTCCATGTATTTATAAGTTTTGCATACTCCTTAGAAGGAATGTCAGCAGTAGCCTGTATCCATTCTGCATAACCATCTATAAACTTACCGTTATATATACCACCAAGACTACTATAAAGGCCCAAATGAATAAACATCCCAAACTTAGCATCTACAAACCATTTCATCCTTTCTGAAAAATCCTTATAAGACTCATTGATATAGTCTGTTATTGCATACATATTTACATTAGCACTAAATATCATATAAGCAACCAAACAATATTTCAATATTTTATTTAATTTCATAAACTAAACTTTTATAAAGAGTTAATATTAACTTTACATGTTACAAATAATCCGATTAAGATTCGATTCTACTTAATCACATGAAACCTCAAATGTGAGTTCATTGGTAAACATATTCTTTCCCTGTAGAAGAAACAAATTTAAAATCTATTGGATTCCAGCAGGATGCAAAACCTTCTTTAAGTCTGTTTGAGAATACTATTTTAAACTTGTGTACCCCTTCTTCTAGGTACATCTCAACTTTTTTAGCATAAAAACGTGAAGATGTAGGATTATAAATCAACCTCTTTCCTGCTATCCATAATTCATCTACATTCGATGAAAAAGTATAAACATCTGTCTTTGGTATAAAAAATTCACCTTCATAAACAGCAAGACTAGGTTTTCTGAAGTCATACATCTTATTCCCATATGAAGAAAGCGAAGACAATAGGGTATCTTTAGTAAATATTGCAGATTGATAATCTTTATCATTACTAAATAATCCATCAGCAATCCTTAAACGAACTTTAGAGTTCAGCTTTTTACCTATCGCTTTATTTAGTTCTCCTTTTTCAATATTAATGATTCTGACATTACTTAATTTTCCAAATGATAAAAGTGTAGCAACTTTAAGAGTACAAGAATTATTAATCACTAATTTAGAAGGTATAATTGTTGATTTTTCTGTGGGAGTTGAATTATCCAATGTATATACCATAGGCAACGAACGGCTATTATCAAAACACAACTCTACAGAATCTCCTACTATGATTTTATTATTTGTCAAAACTCCCTCGGGCATAGGTATATGATAATTTACGCCTTTTATATCAAAACGTACTAACATATTATCCAATCGTTTTATGAAATTGTTCCAATCTTTTTTTTCGACATCAGTCCATGCCGTTTCTGACAAAGCAATAACTCTAGGATATAATATATATTCTAAATTTCTTATCCCTGATGTCCATTCTGTCCATGCACAACATTGTGTACCTATAATATAATGACTCTTTTCTTCTTGAAGCTCTTTTGGTACCGGATCAAAATTATATATGTTTTTCATATAAGAAAACATCCCGCTAGATTCAGGTTCCACTTCCAATTTTCCTTGAGAATCACAAAGATACATTCCATCAGGCATTGAACTCATAATAACCTCATGATTCTGTTCAGCGGCTGTCAATCCCCCTTTTACACCCCTCCAACTCATTACTACAGTTTTTTCAGGCAGACCTCCTTCTAGAATTTCATCCCAACCAATCATCTTCTTATTAAGAGAATCTATAACAAAACAAGCCATTTTATTTATTGCATAACTTTGCAACTGTTCCTCAATAGTATGCACTTTAGTATTCTTTAATCCAAGATCTTTGGCAAGTTTCTGACATTTTGGACATTTCTTCCAATACGTCTTAGCACATTCGTCACCACCAATATGCAGATATTCACAAGGAAACAAGTCTGCTACTTCTCTAAGAATATTCTTCATAACTTGATAGACCTTTTCATTACCTACACAAAATACAGCTTCACTATAATTGAATACCTGCTCACTTTTATAATTACAATCAAAGCAAGACAATTCTGGGAATGGAACTAATACCGACATACAATGACCAGGGAATTCTATCTCTGGTATTATTTGTATATTATTTTTCGCTGCAAAAGAAATTATTTCCCTAATCTCATCTTTAGTATAATAATATGGGCCATATTTTTCTCCATTATAAGTTTCTGCAACAGATGACATTTTAACCAATTCTGGATATTTGTCTATTTCAAGTCTCCATCCATGATTATCAGTCAAATGCAAATGCAAATAATTGAGCTTCAACATTGCCATTATTTCAATCTGTTTTTTCAATTCATCTACAGTAAAAAAATGTCTACAAACATCTATAAGAAGACCTCTATATTTAAATCTAGGTTTATCTTTAATCAAAAGACAAGGTATACTTATTTTTTCATCTATATCTATTAACCCTTCGATTTCAGCTGGAAATAACTGCATAAAAGTCTGCATTGCATAATAAAGCCCCTTCTTAGACGAGTATCCTATTTTTATTTTATCATAATCAACATCTATAACATACTCTTCTTCTTGTAATGCAGTATCATTCATCAATACAATATCAGAATTGTTTTCTACCTCCGAATATTTTATACTTTTAAAATAAGAATTACAAAGTCTTTTTTCAAACAAGCATAAGACTTTCTTTGAACTCTCTTGATCAAAACATATATTTAGACTTTTATCAAAAACATATTGCCCTTCCTTTTCTTCTATAGAATTTGGATAAGGGATTATATGAAGCCCCTCATTATATAATTTATCACAAGCATCATCTTTGCATGATGAAAATAAGCATGACAGTAATACGATAACAAATAATATTGGCATAAATGAAACTATTAAAAAAAGAATCCACCATATCCAATGTATTTTTAACATTATGATGGATTCTTTATTTATACAATATATTCTTATATATCAAACACTAACATTTGATTAGTTACAAATTACCAAGAGAATAATATGTCAGACATCTCCCATCCTGGATTTTGTTTAAGAACTCCACCAGATAATTTTATTTGTGACTCTGGTATCTGATTAAACCCTCCTGTTTCCTTTATTCTTTTTGCCATATCGAAATTTATAGTAGTTGGAACTTTTGCATTATAAACAATAACTCCATTTCTATTATTATCAATCACATTACCGGCCTGTTCTGGACCATACCAGCGTAACAAATCATAATATCTTACACCTTCAAATGCAAGTTCATGATTACGTTCCTTCACTATATTTTCAAAACTATAAGGCAATGGAGGAAGTCCAACACGCTTTCTTACCTCATTCATACCATTAGCCGTTTCTGTAAGTTCTGAGTGCATTAATAAAACGTCGGCAAAACGCATCAACACTAAATCTTGCATATTACCGAAATATGGATCATTCTTAGCAGAGAATAATTCACAAGCAGCAGGCCAAGCATCTTTTTTTGAAGAATCTTTCCAAGATGTTACTGGTAAATACTTTTTAGCATACATATTAGTTATCCATGCAGCATCAGATCCTTCATCATAAGATAAAAGACCTTCGCTTGGATCTTTAACATCTAAAATGCTAGCCTTATAACGAATATCATTGGGCTCGTCATTTTTCCAATTTTCTGCAAAACGAGAATTAACAGTGCTAAAACCCCATCCCAAACCAAACGGAAAAGAAAGCTTCAAATCACTCACATTTCTAAGACCATTACTCAAACTAACTGCATTTGAACTTGTAACACGCCCCCAATCACCGTTTACATTAAATTTAATTGCAAATATGGTTTCAATATTATCTCCTTCCTCTCCAATCCAAACAGCTCCTGTTTCTTTATTATAAGAATAATCTTCTCCCGTGGCATCATTTGAATAAAACCATAAACTTCTATAATCTTCTAAAAGATTATGCCCACTATTCTTTATACAGTCCTCTAAATAATATATTACATCAGATTTGGTTATGCTACCTCCTTCTCTCAAAGGCATTGAGTCTTTTTTATAATACCCTGTATAAAACAAAAACTCTCTAGCCATAAAAGATTCTGCAGCCCACTTTGTAGCGTGTCCCAAACGGCTTTTAGACATCTCTGTATATGATAAGTTGGGAAGAAGTTCTATAGCTGCCTTCAAATCGGAAGCAATTAAAGCATATACATCTTCAGCAGGTGTCCTGGGAATATTTGAAACTTCTGTAGATAAATACAAAGGAACATCACCAAAAAGCTTGGCTAGTTCAATATAGAAGAAAGCACGCATAAAATGAGCTTCCCCCAATATCATATTCTTATCAGACTCATTCTGAAACTCTACTTTATCTATAGTTTCAAATAATTTATTTACGTTATATATTCCAGAATATATATTACCCCATGGCCTTTCTGCCATATTCTCAGAGCTTTTTAGTAAAGTTGTGAAGCCATGTTGAGCCATATCATTCATTCCACCACCACCAAATTGTTCATCTGAAATCCATGAACCAATCTGAAATGTTCCATATTCAACATTACTTGCCATAGAGCCATAAACACCAGATAACAACGAACTTACATCTTCTTCCGTTTGCGGGAAATTACTATCATTCTTATTCAGATAATCAGTTGTATCAAGAAAATCTTCACAACTACTAAAACAAACTAGTCCACAAGCAACAAGAATGTATTTATTTAATTTATCAATAAACTTCATATCACTTAAAATTTAAGATTAATACCTAATAATAAAGATTTGGGAGCCGAATAAAAACCAACATCAACACCTTTTGCCCAAGAGTCACCTGCAAAACCAACTTCAGGATCCGCTCCAAAATATTTTGTTATTGTAAATAGATTTTGACCTGTTACAAATAGACGAGCCTGTTGTAAAGGCAAATTAGGTATCAAATGTTTAAAATCATAACCAATAGTAATATTCTGGATTTTAAGATAATCAGCATCCTCTATATATATGTCAGAAAAGTTCAGCCAATTTGACGATAGTTCATAAGTCATCTTGGGATAACGATTTGATGTCCCTTCACCATGCCAACGATTATTATAAAACTCTTGAGTCTGATTATATAAAGGTAATGCAGGATCTCTCAAACAAGCTGCTATTTGGTGTCCAAAAGCTCCATAAGCTGTCAATGAAAAGTCAAATCCTTTATATCCTAAGTTCAATGAGAATCCCATTGTCATATCTGGATTAGGATTACCAATCATAGTTTTATCTTCATCATTAATTACCTGGTCATTGTTTGTATCAACAAATATCACATCACCAGGTTCAGTACCTTCAAGTTTTGCTCCTTTATAATTATCAATCTGCTGTTGATTTTGAAATACCCCGGCTGTCTTATATCCATAAAAATAACCTATTGGTTTACCTACTTCAGCTCTATATATCTCTGAACCTGCAGGAGCAAATAATTGATTAGCACCAAGTATAATTCCTTCACTATTATCTATGCGTGTTATCTTATTTTTATTAAACGATGTATTCAAATTAGCTCCATAATGGAATTCACCTATTTGGTCATTCCAGCCCAAAGAAATCTCAAGACCTCTATTTTGAATTGCACCTCCATTAATATATGGAGCACCCGCGCCAAATGAACTTAATATAGGTGCACGAACCAACCAATCTTTAGTAGTTTTATTATACCAATCTAAAGCTATAGACATTCTACCATCAAGAACACGAGCATCAACACCAATATTAATTTGCTCTGAGGTTTCCCAAGTAACATCCTTATTTGGCATTATACTAGCATAGGTACCAGTTTCCCATGAAGTTTTATCTATGCCAAAAGTATAATCACGTGAACCACCTACTGCATAACTAGCCAAATATTGGAAATTTGAAATTGCCTGATTACCATTTTGCCCCCAACTAGCTCTCAATTTTAGGAAATCCAACCAACCACGTGTACTTTCCATAAAATTTTCATTGGTTATAACCCAACCAGCAGAAATAGAAGGAAAATATCCCCATCTGTTACCTCTAGCAAAGTTAGAAGAACCATCAGCACGCATCACTAACGTCAACAAATACTTTTCATAATAATTATAATTTATACGTCCAAAAAAAGATGCTAACTGACTACGTACATTAGGTGCTCCGGTAAGAACAGTTTTTCCTATAACTGTAGATTTACAATTTGAAAGATATGCATAATCAAATCCATCATATATAGGATTTATATTAGTTCCATCAATACCATCACCTAATCCTGCTTTCTCTATAGATTGGCCAAAAATAAAATTAAATGTATGGTTTCTCTTTAATTTCAAATCATACGATAAAGTATTTTCCCACTGAAAAGCCATATTATTATTCTTTGACTGACTAACTTTGGCCTCAGGATTATAATCCGTAGTACTAACTGTATAAACTGGTACAAAATTTCTATAAGAAGAGTCGTTAATGTACAAGTTAAAAGACGATTTTAAACGGAGATTTTTTATAGGGGATATTTCCAAATAAATGTTTCCATTTAATGATCTATTACTATTTTTATTATTTGAATTTTTATAAAAACTAGAAGCTATAGGATTACCTGTTGTCGATTCTAATGGTATTGGAGTTGAGAAATTACCTTCATTATCATATACAGGCATTACAGGCATCATAAAATTCATATTACGAATATCATTACCCAACCTACCACCAATAGCCATTGATGAATTCTGTTTATTTACAGCTGTATATATAAGGCGTTGTCCTACTTTTATAATATCACGATCATTCTTTTTATAAACTACATGATCTGAATTTATTCTCCATGTGTACCGTTCGTATTTCATTGGCGAAGGAGAACCATATACAGCCTCTTGAGTTGTATAAGTTAATCCCATTGAAAACAAACTTCGAGAATTACCACTTGTTAGATTAAATGCATGATTTTGAGTAAAAGCGTTTTTATTCTCATACTCTTTCAACCAGTTTGTCCCCTTCCATGTTCCGCTCATCAACTCATTATACATAGGAATACTATTTTCCAAATCCAAACGGGGAAGTCCACTATTATCTGTAGCTTCATTTATATAATCTATATAATCATATGCATTCAATACATCCAATGACTTACCCGGATTCTGAATTCCTACATAACCATCATATGAAACAGAAGTTTTACCTTCTTTACCTGATTTTGTTGTCACTAAAATAACTCCATTAGCAGCTCGTGCACCATAAATCGCAGCTGAAGCAGCATCTTTTAACACATCTATACTTTCTATATCTGATGTACTTAAAGAATTTAAATCACCGCCAATTATTCCATCAATTATCACTAACGGACTTGAGTTACCCATTGTTCCAATACCGCGGATATTAATTTTATATCCACTTCCAGGCAAACCTGAATTTTGAGTTATCTGTACACCTGGAGTATTACTTTGCATTGCAGAAGCAGCAGTTGTTGTATTCAATTTTGCCAAGTCTTCACCTTTAACTTGAACTGTAGCACCTGTTACTAACTTCTTTTTAAGTGTTCCATAACCTACTACCACAACTTCATCTAACATCTCCGCATCTTCCTTAAGAATTACATCCAAATTCTTCCCATAAACAGCCTTAATAACTTGTGACTGAAAACCTACATACGAAACCTCAAGCTGTGCCCCATTTGTAACATTAAGAATAAAGTTACCATCAAAATCTGTGATAGTACCATTAGTCGTACCTTTCTCTACAATAGCCGCACCAATAATCGGCTCATTATTAGTGTCAACCACTTTACCTGATACAGATTTCTTATTTTGTAATAAGGAAGACGATACAGAAGCTGCTTTCCTTACAACAATCTTTTTACCCTGAATTTCATAATCCAGTCCATTTTGTCCTTTTAAAATCTGCTTCACAGCCTCCTCAATACTTGCATTCTGCACTGAAACAGACACACGTTTCTGTGTATTCACATCAACTGATGAAAACACAAACGAATAACCTGACGACTTCTTCAACTGTTCCATCGCCTCCTTTACCGTCACATCACCGGTTTTCAGTGTAATATTCTGAGAAAAGACCGATAAGTTCAGGCAAAGCGCTGCCGAGGCTACTAACATAGCCTTATTGAAATATCTCATAATTCTGTTGATTTTTAATTAAATAACTAAAAGTAAGAATTGTAAGAATCGAAGAATACCTATCTTTGCGGCATCTTTGATTCAAGTTTTTGCCCTATGCAGAAGACTTGCAAACCAGCAAGGAGGATGTGCCCGCATCTTCCTTGTTTTTTATGTCTTCGCCTTATGGACCCTGTCAGCCGGAAGATTCTATGTTCATGGTGTTTCTCTTTTTAAGGTTTGACAAATTAGTTAATAAAGGATGTATTTTTCATTTTCGTATCGATACTTCATACGATTGGTTGAAGCAATAGTTTCCAGTACTTCTTCTATAGTATTACCCATCACCTTGAAGCTACCGTAGAAACGACGGTTCTTCAGGCTGTCGGCTATCTCAATTCGTACGTCGTAGCTACGCATCAGTTTTTTGGCAATGTCTTCCAATAATTCCTCGTCGAAGAACAGCTCATCATTTGTCCATAGCATGGAATTCTCTGCACGGGCTCTCGATTTCACCATTTCGCCCGTACGCTTGTTCAGCACCATTTTCTCATTAGGAGAAAGATATAAGTCTGACATGGATTTCAAACTATTATGCAAGGCAACCTTTCCCTCCAATAGACTCACCGTCACTTCTTCATCATCCGAGTAGTTCTTGAAATTGAACTTGGTACCCAATACACGTAAGTCTACTTCATGCGTATGTATTTCAAAAGGAAGGTCTTGGTTATGAACCACCTCAAAATAACCTTCTCCTTCCAGACTGAGCTGACGGTTGTCCATGCCAAATCCCTGAGAGTAGGTAATCTTGGAACCGGCATTCAACCACACTAACGTACCATCAGGCAAATACAGTTTGGTACGTGCTCCCAACGGAACTTCTACCACCATATCCGAGAACGTCTGGCGAAGTGTTTCCTGTCCTTTCCAGTAACCGGCCAGCGGAAGCAGCACAATCAATATCACGGCTGCCACCCGGTAGAAGGTCTTCCATGAGAAACGGTACACCTTCGGCTCTTTCTTTCCGATTCGTTTCTGGAAACGGGCAAAAGCTTCTTCCTTATCGAACACCTTA
>ERZ860710.1253-NODE-1253-length-12082-cov-4.657022_pt1 | contig 12082 bp, 8 predicted proteins | sample MGYA00509974_ERZ860710 | MGnify/ENA primary metagenome ERZ860710 (study PRJEB30046, sample SAMN00715261) | human gut metagenome | study: EMG produced TPA metagenomics assembly of the A metagenome-wide association study of gut microbiota in type 2...
TTTGTTAACCTTAAATCTAATACTATGAAAAACACATTGCAAAGATACGGACTTCCGGGATATCTCCAAATTTCCAGGGTGATCTACAACATATTACAACATGTTTTAATAGACATTGCGTATTCGTTAACCATATTGTTGCTTAAAGATATAATCACTTTAGATACAAAATATAAATAAAATGGAGTAAAACAGCAATATCTTGCCAGATTATTGGATATATGCAAAAGAACTGTTAAATTCGCAAATAGAACAAGTGCACTTTTTCTTTTGCTTTGTTTATAGCATAGAAACTTGGACTATTAATAAAAAAACAGGATTGATGCTGAAGAGATTTATCTTCTGTCTGTGGATGTTATTGCCATTCTCTTTGTTTGCCCAAAACGAAGGGACTAATTCCATTGCACACGATAGTCTTACCACCGGGAAGCATCAGGGAACTTTTATTAAAGCAATGAAAAAGTTCCTCAACTTCAATGATTTCGATACAACTTATATAAGCCCTAATCGCTACAACTATGCCTTAATGCTCGACCATTTCACAAATTACGAGTATTACTCCGTAGGTACCGCTGTTCCCGAACCTCAACGACTCCGGTTCACCCCCAACCCTCGCAACAAAATAGGAGCTTACTTCGGTTGGCGCTGGATATTTTTAGGATGGTCTGTCGATACAGATGGACTCCTTGGGAAAAAAAGTGGGAAAAACAGAGGAACAGAATTCGACCTAAGTCTCTATAGTTCGAAATTTGGAGTAGATCTTTTCTATCGGCGTACAGGCAACGATTACAAGATACACCAGGTAACGGGCTTTTCCGATCGCATTCCTTCCAACTATTCAGAAGACTTCAATGGACTGAAAGTAAATATGAAAGGATTCAACTTATATTATATCTTCAACAACCGGCACTTCTCATATCCGGCAGCCTTCAGTCAGTCTACCAACCAACGACGAAATGCAGGTTCACTGATAGCCGGTCTTTCCGTATCCACCCACAATCTAAAGTTCGATTATACTAAATTACCTGAGCTTATTCAGGAAACAATGAATCCCGGAATGAAAGTCAGGCACATCAAATACACTAATATCAGTCTCAACTTTGGATACGCCTACAACTGGGTATTTGCGCGCAACTGCCTGGCTTGCCTGTCGCTCTGTCCGGCAATCGCCTACAAAACGTCACGTATAGAAAAGGAGGCGGAAGAAGGTAACGACTGGTACAAGAACTTCAATATTGATTTCATATTGCGGGCAGGTGTGGTATACAATAATAGTAAGTACTTTGCAGGCGCTTCTTTTCTGGGCAGGACATACGACTATTATCGGGATAACTTCTCCTTAAACAACGGATTCGGTACGTTGCAAATATATGCCGGCTTCAATTTCTATCTGAAAAAGGAACACCGGAAAAAGAAATAATGGCTATAAAATTACCAGAACTTATTATGCTCGACACTATATTCAAATCCTGCAGACTGCAATTTTCTTACAATCATCTCCTTATTTACATTCATATCATCGCAGAGTTCATCCAATGAAGAATAACAGTCACGCAATTTCATATTGATGAAGCTGAAAAGCATCATCGGGTCTTTAGGCAATTCCATCTTTCTACTAATACTTATTGATTCCGGCTACAAAATTACAATTATCCGGCTTATCCTATTCCTCCTGAGGACCTATTTTTTCTATCTTTAACGCAACCTTCTCTATAATTTTACTGAGTTCTTCTTCCAGTGGAATGATATTGAAATCTTCCCAGAAATGTTCGTCATACCTGAATTCTTCATCTGCAAGTACAGTACGTGTAGGCAGTCTTTCAGCACGAGGAAAGCGGGTCACATTCTCTTTATCCACCAGGCAAGTCACCATTTCAAACCAAGTATGCAAAGTCGGATTGCTGAAGAAAACACGTTTTCTCTTCATTTTGAAATATAAGTCACCACGAATATGATGGATATAGTAAGTACCGTTCCACGGTTTATACGAAATGGTATATACCACCTTCTGTGTAGTCAGGTTCACCTTCTGCGCCTGCCGTACAACAAAGATCCGCGTAGCATCTTTGATGTACTTGGGCTGTATCTCAATGCGAACCTGTACCAAAGCCCCATTCTCCGAATCAATATACAACGCTCCACAATAGAGAGGCCCTTTGACATCCGGCTTTTGCTCAAAATAAACCACATTGACACATCGGTCGTCAATAAAGGTTATGTCACCCGAAGTATATACGTACTGATTATCTCTTGCATCAACCGACAGAAAATCCGGCAAGTCTTTAATAAAATCCAGTTGCAGACAAGCCTGAATACCGGCCCTCATCTTAGCTACCAGACTGTCCGTACTCTCCCGGTTATCAATCCGACTCATCTTTAATAGTTTTACCTGATCGGATGTATTAACCTCCTGTAAAGGAGCTTTATAAACCTTGAAAACAGCTTCTGTCAGACTTTGGAATTTGTTCTTTAACTGGACACCTTCCCGATAGAATGTAGTCAAATAAACGGGAGCCAACGAATAGTTTTCTTTACGTCGCCCCACCATTTCCCGCAATAACTTCCTGGGTTCTACCAACCGAATCAACACTTCTTGTAAAGGAACTATTTTGGGTTCCAGACTCAGTACATTATCCCGTCCAATCAGCGTAGCTGCTTCAATATTTTGTGCAACATATCCTAAATGGGAAAAAGAAAGATTGCCACTTTTCAGGGAGTCAGGCAAATGTAGCCTGAACTCCCCATTCTTATTTGTAATATTACCTATTGAAGTTCCTTGAAGAATGACCGATGCATTTACAACAGGGTCTCCCGTTTCTTTATCGCGCAAAGTACCGGTTATGGTGAAATAAGCCAGTGGTGGAGGTAGTTCTTCCGAAACAGTTTTCTTCCTCACAATCTTCTCCGCAGGAGGCAGAATTAGGATGTGATGCCCTATCACTTTAAGTTCTAATGACCTATCGCCTATAATTTCATAAATAGCTTGCCGGACCGTGCAGTTTTTCCTTTTTGTCTTTACCTCAATATCATTATTCACCACCTTACTGTCGTAAACGAAAAGGTAACCGGATTGCTCCGAGACTTTACCCAACAAGGAATATACGGTTCCTTTCATTCCGGGCAGTCGGATTATACGTTCCAGCACATCTCCCCCATCCGCTCTCATACCACAGGTTATGAAGAGTAGCCCAAAGAGGAGAATGAAGAAACGATGAAGTTTCATGATTTATATTATTAAGTTATCATTCGGATAAAATCAGTTTATCGCCTTCGCGTGAACATTTCAGGCTCAACGCCCAGCAAATGAGCTCTGCCACTGTTTCGGGGGAGTTGTTTTCAAATTCAATAGTCAACTTTCGTCTATTCAAGACCGACGATGCCGCCTGTATCTGCAAAGTAGGAGCTTCAGCATTCACCACCCGCAGAATATCTTCCAGACATTCATCTTTGAAGCGTATATTCTTTGTATACTGTCTGAACTCATCGGAATCTCCTGTTTCACTCAATTGCAATTGCCGGGCTTGCAAGGTTACGGTTTCCCCGGCATTTACCAGCACACTCTGTCCTCCCTGCTTCAACGAGACCTTCACCCTGCCCCGCTGCACGGATAGCCGGAAAGAGTCATCCTCATGGCTGCGTACATTGAAAGCCGTACCCAGCACTTCTATCCGTACCTTCCCAGTCTCGATCAGAAAGGTTTGTTCGTGATTCTTCGCTACATCAAAGAACGCTTCTCCTTGCAAATTCACTTCCCGCTTGTCCGTAGCAAAATGTTCGGGGTACTGCAAGGTACTCTCTTGCGCCAGATATACCACAGAGCCATCTTCGAGCGTAGTAACCAGCATGGATGCTTCACGGTTTTCCTGCGTCACCAGATTAAGATTTTCCACCTCACCTCCCGGCGCGAACCATAAAAAAGATGCCAGATAGACAAAACCGGCAATTACGGCAGGCGCCGCCAGTGTTCCCCATTTCAAAAGTAGTTTGCGACGCACTAGCCGTCCCTGCCCTACCTCTACGAGCAGGCGGTCTTTATCCAAACGAGCATACAACCGTTCCCATGCCTCATCCGTCTTCGTCCTATTTTTATTCACTTCAGTCATTTCGTAAGAATATAATTATCTATTTCGTTTCGTAAGGTACGGAGCGCTTTCGTCATTTCAGCCTCTACTGTCTTAATGGACAGAGATAATGAAGAAGCAATCTCCGCATATTTCTTTCCTTCCATACGATGCATTTCGAATATCTGCAGCCTGCGCACCGGTAGTTTATCCAGAGTATGGCGAATCAGTCCCTGCAACTCTTCATATTCCAATTGCCTGTGGGGATCAGAATCCTGTTCCAGGACATTACCTGCCAATACATACTCGCGATACCGCTCTTTGACTTCCTTATGCTGGCAATATTGTAGAGCTTCGTTGCGAACAGCTTTATACAGATAGCTCTTTACAGACTGGAAAATCTGTAAATGCTCCCGGTCCTTCCAAAACACGTAGAACAGTTCCTCCACTATTTCCTCGGCAGCTTCCATCTCCCCCGTAATGCCTGCGGCATACCAGCAAAGAGGGGAATAGTAACGGCGGAAGATCTCCTCGAACGCCTTTATATCGCCCTCTTTTATTTTTGTCAGTATGAAGAGTTCATTCAGCATATCCGGGAATTATTGTTGATCTCCAAATATAAGAAAAACTATCTGAAATCTAACGGGATTGTTTTTTCAATTTGCTCACTGCATGTTCCAGAGACTCTGTGGGTTCAATAATATTGTATGCCTTCCAGAAGTCCTCGTTCCAATATACGTCTACCATATCATAGAACACCTGTTTTTCTTTAAAAGCCTTCTTGTATGGAATAGCAGCGAAATCATTCTTTCTATCCGTCACCACCATTTCGGAGAATACTGTATAGCCGGAAGAGAATAAACGCTTTTTCCAGTCGCACTTAAAGCGGATTTCATTCCGTATATAATTCAGATAGGTTTTTCCATTCTGCTCTTTATATGTCACCAGATAGGAGACTTCCTGTGGTCTGAATCGTAACCCAAGGGGTTTCTTATGGAGAATAGCTTCTACCGCCTTCACCCTGTTCTGCATATCCAAAGAGAACTCTGCACGGGTGAATGCCAGCTTCTCAAAATCGATATAGAGCTTCCCATAGAACAAGGCATACATTAAACTGACTCTGGGACGGAAACTAACTACATATTGCATACGGTTATCCAGATTCACAGGTTCCTCAATATGGAAATCATAGTAATTTAGATTCTCCTGACTCAGCAGTGCATCCCCATTCTTCACAACATCCAGATATACGGAGAGAGTAGGTCCGCCCACTACTTTGACAGCCAGCGTATCACTTGTCTTTTGACTTAGCAAACGACGTCCTTTCTGTATCTGTACTTTGTCATTGGAGGGTTCACGGTCACTATATGCTGTTTTAGCAACATCTATCACAGCTTCCGATACACTAATGTAACGGCGTCTTTTCTGCACAGTCTCCCGATAAAATGCGGTCAGTAAACTCTTATCGGACGAATAGTTCACCGGAATCTTCTTGATCGCTTCTTCCACAAGTGCACGGGCATTATTACCAAAGATTACAATCTCACTCAGCAGATTAGGAGCCGGTAGCATCCAAATGGTAAGGTCAGATATATCTTTGTTATCTTTCAGGGAAACCTGGGAATTCAAGTATCCGATATGTGAAACTTCCAATCCCTGAATAGTCTCCGTATCCTTTATCTTCAAAGAGAACACCCCATCTGCATTCGTAACGGTTCCGATGTTCGTACCTGGAACAGATACATTCACATTTTCCAGTTTTCTCTTATTATCCTTATTTTTCACCACTCCTGTGATAGTGAAATAGCTCCCGGCCTCTTCTTGTGCCCACAAAGGTGAAATACCCAATAGCAAAAATGCCATCAACCACCCAACTGTAATTCCAACTAACTTTTTCATCTTCGTATGATTTTAAAGGTGAACAATTCTTGTTTTCTACTTATAAGATCGTCCAGCAAAGAAAAACCCTACAGATTTTGGAAGAAAAAAGAAAGGAAAATATTTCCAACACAAAATATTTCTGACAGTACCACACGAATTCGTTTTATTATAAAAGACTACAAAAAGAAAAAATAAGTGGCTGTTAATATGAACTTTAATCTTCTACTATTGTTCACATGCGATCAATAAGTAGATTATTCACCTTACAAAACATTTAACAGCTATGCGAACAGTTCATCTGATAGTTATTCATTGTTCCGCAACAAAGGAGAATGAAACTTTTACGGAAATGGAGTTAGAGAAATCACATCGGCAACGTGGACTCAATGGTATTGGTTATCATTATTACATCCGAAGGGATGGAAATATAAAAAGCACACGTCCAGTCCGAAAACCCGGGGCTCACGCCCGAGGGCACAACCTTGGCAGCATTGCTATATGTTACGAAGGTGGACTTAATCAACGTGGAGTTCCCAAAGATACACGCACGGAATGGCAAAAACACTCCATGATCGTTCTGATAAGGACGCTGCTCACCGATTTTCCCATGTGTCATATTTGTGGACACCGTGATTTACCCCAAATACCTGATGATAATTCACTGATAGAACCTGAGTCGTGGCTGGAAGAATGTCCCTGTTTTGATGCAGCAAGAGAATATGGTTATTTGAGAGAAGGTGTACCAAGTACTCCCTGATACACCTTCTCCTATCATTCGTTTCTTCTTAAAACGTATGTACGTTCAGCAACTTGTCTACCAGGTATCCATCTGTTGCTGTCAGTTTGAAGGTGACTCTCCGTTTGGCCTTAAGCTTAATGACAAACAGGTCGCTGTCACCTTCAAGCGCCTCGTGTTCCCCGATGTTTACGAACGTGGGGTACAATGACTTGGTACCGTTGGTATGAAGCCTGTCATTTGTAAGGTTTTCCATGTTTTTCATACCCAATGGTTGTATACCTACAAATTCATAGTCGGCAGGATCGTAAGCTAATGCAAAACTGAGGGCATTTACAAAACGCAGACCTGTACCTTTCACCAATACCTCAACGAGTTCATCCTTGGCATAAGTTTGTTTCGATGTACTAATGTCAAGCTTTCCTTCCACCTTCTCGCCTCTCACGGCGTCAGCACCACCATCCAGTTGCGTAGCAACAACAGAGATATCGTAGGCATCTATCAGACCGTTACGATTCAGGTCGCCATTGCTGATATATCCTTCAAAGTCGGCATCGCCACGCCTCAACCCTGTATAGTTGATGTAAGAAGTCAAGTCGTTTTCATCAACCAACTTATCATTGTTGATGTCGCCGGGCAGGTAACTTTCCGTTTCAGGTACCCGGAAGACATAAATCTCTTGTCCCGAACCATAATTACCTACAGCCTCGGTAATACTCATCTTGATATAACGAGCGGTAGGAGCTTCGGCGAAGGTGAATACTTTCACTTCATTATCGCGCTTCCAGTCGAAGGTTCCTGCTTCAGTCCAATTCTCCTTATCCATACTACAATAAACGGTACCTTTCAGCAACGTTCCGTTTCCTGCATTCTCACGAGGCAGGTAGTGGAACTTTTCAACCTGATTGATAGACTTCAAGTCCATAACCAAGTCGAAGGGAACTGCTTTTTCATTGTATTTGGTATGCCATAACTCTCCTTCTTCAAAATCGAACAGACGGCGAAGCGAACGGCCCTGGTTGTCAGCAGTAGTCTCACCCACAATGCCATGTATGGCAAACTCCAACGGATCTTTTTGGGTGGTAGCACTGAATGTTGACCAATCGGAATATCCATCTTTATTCACAGCACGTATCTTAAAGTCATAAGTAGTCTCCACATTCAGACCATCAAATAACAGTTCTGTGTCTTTGATAGTGCTGTAGGTCATGCCATTAAATTCTATCTCGTAATAGTCTGCATTTTGTACTGTATTCCAAGTAGGCTTCAGAGTGTAAGCAGCTGTATTTTCGTCAGTTACCTGTGCCTTTGGAGCAACCAGCGAACCCGAGGTTACCAGATCGTTATTCGCCGGTTTAAATACAAACCCGTTTATCTTCAATAGGGTCGAAGCTACTGTAATATCGGAAGCAGCCAACTTGACGAGAAGCTGTGGATTCTTTGTGATAACTTCTTTCTCAAACTCGCTGCCCTTGGTAGCAAACTTATTCAGATTGGGCTGGGCATCGTAAAAGTAAACATTTTCTTTCTGAAAATACTCATCCATACTGCTTGCTTCTGTAAGTTTAATCTTATTCTTACCAATAGTTGCCGAAATCTTCTGAGGCTTTTCAGTAACATTGATCCTGAACTCAGTAGCCTTTTCTTTTATAAAACCATTAAAATCACCTTGAGCCGGATGAATAGTAACTATAGCCTCACCTTTAGCATTGACATTAGATTCGATCAATGTACTTACCCCCTTACCTAAGCGGTATTCTTCAGTTACCCCATCATCGTCATACTCAGTGAATGCGCTCTGCCCACAGGGGTAGAGTTCATATATACGCAGTTTTTTGTCTACTTCGCTAACATTATTATTAGGGAGTGTCATAGGAATAATAGCTCCATTCTTCACAAATACAGGTAATTTCCAGAGTGGTGAAGCATAGTTATTAATAACACGTCCTCCCTGATATACTTCACCGGAGAAGTAATCTACCCATTCTCCTTCAGGGAGATAAATACCATTACGAATATCATTGCCTTGCTCATCTGCCTTGGTAGCCTGATAAATAGGTGCCACCAGGAAATAGGGTCCATAGAGGAACTGATATTGCGTAGCCTTACCCAATGTGTAGGAATTGGGATATTGCAAAAACATAGCCCGTATCATAGGCAGGCCATCCACCGATTCTTTGGCAATGCTGTAAGCATAAGGCATGATCTCTGATTTCAGTTTCAAATACCATCGATTGATAGAAGTGACCGGTTCGCCCAAAGCATGAGGATACTTTTCATTGGCTCCCCACCCGTCCATATTCAACTGCATGGGCGTGAAGGTTTTCCACTGGAAGTCTCTGGTATTGACTACCGGATTCTTTCCTCCGAAGATACCGTCCATATCAGAACAGATATTAGGATTACCCGACAAACCTGAACCAATATAAGTAGGAATGTGGAAACGAATATATTCCCAGACTCCTCCTGTCTGGTCGCCCGACCATATACCGGCATAACGCTGCGTACCCGCCCAACCATCAAGGGAAATAATAAAAGGACGGGCATCATTACCATAGTAAGTCATAATCTGTGCCACGTCTGTGATACCATTCAATCCAAAGGAATATCCGGCACCTACCCAGGCAACATCGGTTTTCAGTACACGCACGCCTGCATCCCTCACTTCCTTTACAATGTCACGCTGCAACAAAGCACTGATACCTTCTTTTGGATGAAGATCGGATTGTGTCCATAAACCAATTTCCACACCATTCTTACGAGCATAGTCTGTCAGGTTCTTCAGGTTTTGAATGTTACCGTCCAGCGTTTCCGTCTGACCATAACCGGCTCCATAGCCATCATTAGGCAACAGCCACCCCAACGGCATATCATGATTCTTGTAGCGGTCTATTACAGCACGCGCCGAAAACTGATAATTATCTTTCTCTCCATTCAACGATTCTTTAATGCCACTATTATCTTTTTGACTTTCTTTGTAACGCTTCCCATCCTCAAACAGAATGCCATTTTCGTCCTCTTTCCAATAGTCACGATTATAGGCATTCAGGTGTCCTTGATAGAAACCGAATTTCGGCATCAGTACGGGGTTACCTGTCAACTGGTAATAATCGTTCAGCAAGGATATAGCACCATCATTAACCATAATGAAGATATCGAGATAGTTTGTTTGGTGGAACAATTTCACAATACCCTTTTCTTCTCTACCAAAATCGTAAACCCCTCTTTTAAAGGTATACCACATCAAACCGTAACCATTTGTTGACCAATAATACGGATTGGGAGATGCTACTCCTCCATCTGTCCAGCTATTTTGGTTTTCAATAGAGATGGTCTTGCCTTTGTGTGAGAAACGGCCGTTTTGTACACCACCTCCATAGAAATACTCCTGAAGGTTTTCTTTCAGTTTCAAGGTAACTCTTTCTTTATCAAAAAGAACAGGCTCAGCCTCTTCCAGTACAGTAACACCAGTTTTGAGGTTTATGACTTTCATCAATGCGGTGCTCTTATCAAACTCTACTTTTATTTTTCCGCTGGTAATCGAGAAAAAGTCACCATTATTTTTAATATTCAATTGAGATACACCCCTACGTGGTTGGTCCACGAGAATTTTAGCTTCAGGCTTTGCTTCCGGGACACGAAGCATCCCACCCGAATTATCCTGGAACACTCTGAAAATGTTTTCTCCATAAAAGTCGAGCGTCATACGCTGATGATTGGAAAACAAGATGTCAACCGTAGTCGGATTGATTTTCACAACGTCCACAATTAAAGTTTCTTGTTGCGTTATTCCGGTGTAGTTTTCTTCTACTGCATACGCTGACAGACAAGGTAGCATAAAACATAGGAAGGAAGCAAATAATAATGCCTTCAACTTCCCAGAGTCATTGAGTAATTTCTTCATGTTTTTTTCTTTTTAAGGTTATGAATATTCTTTAAGTCAAAAGGATTCGCTACAAATATGAAAAAGAAGATACTTAAAAAGTAACCTTTCCAAACGTACTTTGCAAAGATACTTAGTTTTTAAAGTTAGCCGAAATTGTAGACCTAAAATATCTCGCATACTTTAAAAATATAATAAGTACCAAATTTCAATAAACAAATTACAACTTTTCAATCGAATATAGACAAAAAAAGAGTTGTAAGTAGTTAACTTACAACTCTTTTTTTACAATATATTATTCGTTTATCTACCGAACTTACTTAACTTCCTCGAAGTCTGCATCTTGCACGTTGTCGCCATGCTTAGCACTATCCTGAGCACCACCAGCTTGTCCGGCATTCATATCAGGACCAGCCTGAGCACCACCTTGAGCACCGCTCTGTGCATACATTTCAGCACTTGCAGCCTGGAATGCAGTATTCAGTTCTGCCATAGCAGTATCAACAGCAGCCAGATCCTGTGCCTTATGAGCATCTTTCAGTTTCTGCAAAGCAGCTTCAATCGGAGCTTTCTTATCAGCCGGCAACTTGTCACCCAATTCTTTCAACTGATTTTCAGTAGTGAAGATCATTGAGTCAGCCTGATTCAGCTTATCAATCTTTTCACGTTCTTTCTTATCAGCTTCTGCATTAGCTTCAGCTTCAGCCTTCATCTTTTCAATTTCTTCTTTGCTCAAACCACTGGAAGCTTCAATACGAATAGCTTGCTCCTTACCTGTAGCCTTATCCTTAGCAGATACCTTCAAGATACCGTTAGCATCGATATCGAACGTTACCTCAATCTGAGGAACACCACGACGAGCCGGAGCAATACCTGACAGGTTAAACTGACCGATTGACTTATTCTGAGCAGCCATCGGACGCTCGCCTTGCAATACGTGGATCGTTACTTCGCTCTGGTTATCAGCAGCAGTAGAGAATGTTTCGCTCTTCTTGCACGGAATAGTAGTGTTAGCATCGATCAACTTGGTCATTACACCACCCAGAGTTTCGATACCCATAGACAGCGGAGTAACATCCAGCAATACCACACCCTTGATTTCGTCCGTCAGCACAGCACCCTGTACAGCAGCACCTACGGCTACTACTTCATCCGGATTTACACCTTTAGAAGGAGCTTTACCGAAGAAATCTTCAACCAACTTCTGTACAGCCGGTATACGTGAAGAACCACCTACAAGAATTACTTCGTCGATATCGGAGTTGCTCAAACCAGCATCAGACATAGCCTTCTTACACGGTTCCAGACAAGCCTGAATCAAAGTGTGAGCCAAAGCTTCGAACTTAGCACGAGTTAAAGTCTTAACCAAGTGCTTAGGTACACCACCTACCGGCATAATGTACGGCAAGTTAATTTCAGTACTTGTAGAAGAAGATAATTCAATCTTAGCCTTTTCAGCAGCTTCTTTCAGACGTTGCATAGCCATCGGATCCTGAGTCAGGTCGGCACCTTCGTCATTCT
>ERZ860710.1269-NODE-1269-length-11895-cov-2.075591_pt1 | contig 11895 bp, 8 predicted proteins | sample MGYA00509974_ERZ860710 | MGnify/ENA primary metagenome ERZ860710 (study PRJEB30046, sample SAMN00715261) | human gut metagenome | study: EMG produced TPA metagenomics assembly of the A metagenome-wide association study of gut microbiota in type 2...
AAGAGAGATTACGAGGTGTTGAAAGCCTCGATCTCCGGTAGCGACGGGAATGACATTGCCGATACGTCTCCCACTTTTAAAGTATTGGAAGAGGGAGCATCTGTTCTTTCCAAAGAGGAAGCTGGTCGGCTCGCTCAAAGGCAGGCAAAATTCATTGCTCACCTAGAAGCTGCGTTAGTACGAATTGAAAACAAAACTTACGGGATCTGTCGGGTAACCGGTAAACTGATCTCCAAAGAAAGACTACGCGCCGTACCTCATGCAACATTGAGTATGGATGCCAAAATGGGACAAGACTCTTAATCGTGTTACGATTAAGAGTCGCTTTAAAATTTTATCACACAGATGAGTACGCGGAAAAAACTTATAATTTTTATTATTGCCTTATTAGTCATTGATCAAGTCGTTAAAATCTGGATCAAGACCCACATGATGATCGGGGATGAATTCAGTGTCTTCGGAGACTGGTTTAAAATTCACTTTATTGAAAACAACGGGATGGCCTTCGGGATGGAACTCGGAGGTGGCAAGTGGGGAAAAACCGTTTTAAGTGTATTCCGCTTAATTGCCGTGGTGGGTATCGCTTGGTACCTGGGACGCCTCATCAAAGAAAAAGCTCCCATGGGAGTGATTCTCTCTTTCGGGTTAATTTTCTGCGGAGCCGTGGGTAACATTATCGATAGTGCATTCTACGGGATGATTTTCAGTGATAGTTATTCACAAGTGGCCACCCTATTCCCTCACGGGGGAGGATATTCCTCGTTCCTGCACGGGAAAGTGGTAGACATGCTCTACTTCCCGCTTTACGAAGGTTTTCTGCCTCAATGGATTCCCATCTGGGGAGGTGATTTTTTCGTGTTCTTCCGACCGGTATTTAACCTGGCTGACTCTTATATTACCATAGGTGTATTTATTCTGTTGCTTTTCCATCGGAAATTTTTCGCATCGAAGAAATAATTTAACCATTAAATGATTTTCCATGCACGATGATGAGCTTAGATTCATATCGGATATAAACGCAAAAAAAGAAAACGCCTGGAAAAGATTATACCAGAATTACTACCCGGCATTATGCAATTATGCTTCCCGAATCATTCAAGATGAAGTGATCGTAGAAGATATTGTGCAGGAGAGTTTGATCAATCTATGGGACTCTTCTGCAACATTTCAAAATATTAGAAGTCTCACAGGATGGCTTTACCAAGCAGTCTATACCCGATCATTAAACACGATACGTGATCAAGCCCGCACGAACAAGTTGCACCAGAATCTATGGGAATCCGTGAAAGAGGAATTAACCGAAGAAATGGCAATCAATTCAGCCATCGAAGAAGAGATATTGCATAAGTTCAGAACAATCATTACTCAACTTTCACCTCAACAACAGGAAATCATGAAAATGAGCATGGACGGGATGAAAGTAAAAGAGATTGCCAAAGTTTTGAACGTGTCGGAGAATGCGATCAAAATGCAAAAAAAGAGGGCTTATTCAGTTATACGCGAAGAACTCGGAGAGTGCTGGAGCGTTCTGCTTATAATGCGATTCCCGAATTTAAAGATTTACGAATAGGACAAAACATCACTTATTTACATCCTCGTTTCCCTTATTTTCTTCTTTTGATTTTCCATGATCTCATGGTCTCGTCCCAATCTCTTTTTTTCTTCATTTTTACCCAAAATTTTGTTACCCGTTTTCATTCCTCCGGTGTTTAAGTAGTAAATTCAAAATATTATGGCGCATTGGAACGAAATAGATAATATATCCGAGAAGTTACTCAAGAAAATTTTATTGGGAGAGAATAAGGCAGACTCCATCCCTTCACAAGAGGACCACGGACGCTTGACAGACAAATATAAAAATTGGAATGCACTTGCCGATCAATCCAAAAAAGTTTTAAAATATGACGCCAATAAGGCTTTCCAAAAATTACAATTCCAGAAATATCGTCGTCGCAAAATAATAACTGGCTGGAGTATTGCAGCGAGTATTGTACTACTGCTTTCTATCTCCATTTTCTTCATTCAGGAAGCACCCGAAGTAACACCCGTTTCGAAAATCGAACCGGGTTACAAGAAAGCCACTCTAACTTTATCCGATGGAACAAACTGGGACATCCGGGAAGCAGTACAGGTTATCCAGACAAAAAACAGCGAACTCAAGATAGATTCGTCAGGATTAAGCGTACACAGCAACACGATTGCTCCTCCACAAGAAGAAACACAATACCACACGCTGAACGTTCCCAGAGGGGGTGAATATAATTTAACCCTATCGGACGGGACGCAGGTATGGTTAAATTCAGAATCAGAATTGCGGTTTCCCTCCCAATTCGACACGAACAATCGAACGGTATATTGTAAAGGAGAAGTCTATTTCAATGTTACCCGGAACCCAGAATCTCCTTTTATCGTGAAATTAGATAAAGGTGAAGTAACGGTACTGGGCACAGAATTCTGCACAAGCGATTACAAAAGTTCGGTTGTAGAAGTCACCCTGGTGACGGGGAAAGTTCAATTCAAGGCAGGAAACGGGGATTCCGTATCCTTGACCCCTTCCCAACATCTTGTTTACAACACGACAAACGACAGTATTTCAGTCACCACTGTCGACACTCGTGTATATACAGCATGGAAAGATAATTTATTCTGCTTCGAGGATGAAACTCTGGAAAATATCATGCACACGTTGTCTCGATGGTACGATGTAGATATATATTTTGAATCGGAAGATTTAAAAAGACGACATTTCTCCGGAACTATTGAAAAATATTCGAATATAAAATCATTCTTAGAAGTTTTTGAAACAGGAACAGGTATAAAATTCGACATTTATGGACACAAGATAAGCATAAGACAATTAAACAAATAAACGAAAAGTCTCGTGCTGGTTGGCGCCGATCACGAGACTCTAGTTGATTATTCAACCATAAAATTAATATTCAAAGTTATGAAAAAAAATCCACGTAGCATGCGGATTCCTCCGCATGGGGTGAAAAAATTTTTACATCAAATGAAATTTACATTATTATTTGTCATGCTATTCTGCTTTTATGCAGAAGCTTCTTCACAGAAAGTCACCCTAAAAGTGAAGAACATGGATCTTTACTCGGTTCTCTTACAATTAAAGAATCAAACGGGTGTCCGCATATTATATGATGCAGACTACACAAAACAAATTAAATGTACAGATGCCACATTTTTTGAAAAAGACATTAAAGATGTGCTATCACAATTACTGAACAACACGAAACTCGTTTACAAAGAGGTCAACGGTACTTTCGTTATCAGTAAAGCATCCGAACAAGAGGATAAAACAGTAAAACTGGCCGGTACGGTAAAAGATATACAAGGAACTCCCCTACCGGGTGTTACCGTTGTGATTAAAGGAACCACAATCGGAGTTTCCACTGACGCACAAGGTAATTTTACCTTGAACGTGAAGGAACAAGAGAAAATAACACTTGTATTCTCTTTCGTGGGAATGAAAACCAAAGAAGTCGTTGCCACTCCTAACAAAGCGATGACGATCACCCTTGAGGAGGATACCCAAACCATCGAGGAAGTTGTGATCACGGGTTACCAAGTTGTAGACAAACGAAAAAACACAAGTGCCATCACTTCAGTAAAAGCGGCAGACATCATGCGCCCCGGTATTACCACGATTGACCAGATGCTGGAAGGTCAAATTCCGGACTTGATTTCCATGACCAACTCTGGAGAAATCGGTGTAGCTCCGAAATTACGTATTCGAGGTACCTCTACTTTGATTGGAAACCGGGAACCGCTTTGGGTAATTGACGGAATTGTACAGCAAGACCCGGTAAATATATCCCCCGAGGAGTTGAACAACCCCGACTATATTAATCGTATCGGTAACGCCATTGCCGGGTTAAACCCGCAGGATATCGATCGTATCGACGTCTTGAAAGATGCCGCTGCCACGGCTCTATATGGAACCAAAGCTGCCAACGGAGTAATCGTAATTACCACAAAAAAAGGACACGTGGGGCGTCCCGTCGTTACCTACTCGATGAACATGACCTTACGTCAACGCCCGAGTTATAACGACAGATCGGTCAACGTGATGAATTCACAAGAACGTATGCGATTTTCCCGAGAACTGGTTGCGCAACATTATCAATTCCCGAACGATATGTCCATGGTGGGGTATGAAGGATTAATCACAAAACTATACAACCACGAAATAGACATTCAGCAATTCGATCAGGAAGTGGCAAAACTGGAAACGGTTAACACCGACTGGTTCGATTTATTAACACGCAACAGTCTTTCACATCAACACACGATCAGTATATCCGGGGGATCGGAAGAAGCCCGTTACTATGCCTCTATCGGTTACAACCGGGATAACGACGTGATTGGGGATGATAACAACGAACGTTACACGGCAGCCCTAAACCTAGATGCGAATTTAACACCGTGGCTGACCGCTTCTTTAAGCATGAACGGAAATGTATCTTCCCGCGATTACTATCAGAACGAATTGGCTCCCATGCAATATGCTTACAAAACCACCCGGGCTCTACCAGCTTTCGATGAAAAGGGAGAATATTATTTCTATCAAAGAAAATACAATAACTATACCTACTACAACTTCAACATACTGAACGAACTGGAAAACAGTTCTTACGGACAAGAAGGTTCTGCCTTGACCGTGAATGCCAACCTACAGTTCAAATTCACGAATTGGTTGAATGCCAATGCCATCGTATCCTATTCAACCTCCCACACGACAATCGAAGGTTGGTGGGGAGAAAAAAGTTATCACGCCGCCTTACTCCGGGGTTCCGAATACGGCGTACCTCTTGAACCGGCAGAATGGGATGACTATTGGGAAGAATGGAGTGGCTCTGCCGGATATTCGGAATTACCTTATGGAGGAGAGTTAAGTCGCCAAGAAACGAACAACAATTCATACACCGTTCGTTTACAATTAAATGCCAACAAATATTTCGGAACCGAAGACCGACATAACATCAACGCCTCTGCCGGATTCGAGTTAAGTTCCACCCGTTACAAACAATACGAGAACGTGACCCGCGGATATTATAAAGACCGAGGCATGAGTTTTGTCAACAATATTAACCTGGATGATTATCCGGCTTACAAAGAGTGGTTGGCAAGCAACGTTCCTTCTCTCAGCGACCAGCTAACTAACACCATTTCGGCATACGCTTCCGTATCATACAGCTACTTTAATTACTTCACAGTCAACGTAAACGCCCGCGTAGACGGTTCCAACGGTTTCGGGGACCAGAGCAACGACAAATTATTGCCCATTTGGTCTGCTTCTGCCAACTGGAATATTTCCGAACATGACTGGATGCAAACCTCTTGGATCGATTTCTTACGCCTGAAAGCATCATTCGGCTATCAAGGAAATATGTTGAGTGACCAAACCCCGGTCATGATCATCTCGAAAAAACCTCTGGACTCTTATTTCAATGAAAATATATCCAAGGTTGAGCGTTACCCAAACCCGGATTTAAAGTGGGAAACAACAAAATCCTACAACTTAGGATTAGAACTTTCCCTGTTCAAAAACAAAGTACAATTTGAAGGTTCCTATTACTGGAAACACACGGAAGACGCTTTCATGACCAAAACGATTGCATCCATGAACGGAGTGAATGGGAATTCTTACGTGGTGAATGGCGGGGATGTTGACAATAGTGGTTATAGCGTGGCTGTAACCGTGTCCCCGATCAACAATAAAGATGTAAGGTGGACCCTATCCACGTCCTTTTCAAAAACGTTCAACAAAATGCAAAGCGATCCGGATGCCAATGAATATGAATTGGACAATTTCCTTAACGGAACCGCACTCGTGAAAGGTAAACCAATCGGGACATTCTATTCTTACAAATTCCTAGGCTTGAGTCCCGTGGACGGAGCCCCCATTTTCGACGATTACGTGGACAACAAAGAAGTCCTCAGAGGTCTAAGCAAGTACGACACGTACACCCGCGTACTCGAAGCCTCCGGAAACAGGGAACCGACAATATCCGGAAGTTTAAACACGACTGTACGATGGAAAAACTTCCGATTAAGCGGTTCCTTCGCTTACAGCATGGGAAACAAGATTCGATTATTTGCCATGTATTCCCCCAAAGCCGACGCTACCATGAACGCCAACGAGATACGAGCCGAAAATAACGTCAGCAAAGATTACTTGAGACGTTGGCAAAAACCGGGAGACGAGCTTCACACCGACATTCCCGCCATTATTAGCCCGGGAAGTGACGCCTACTACAAATACTACCGCCATTGGAGTGACATGAGTTCATACTCCGATATTCAACCGATAGCCAATTCCGTGTGGAACATGTATGATTACGGGAATCACCGGGTTGTAAGCGGGAATTACTTGAAATGCTCCAATTTGAGCCTTACCTACGAATTCGGAGAACATATCCTGAATAAATTACACATGTCCCGTCTCGCTTTAACCCTGTCCGGGGCAAACCTGTTCACGATCTGTTCCAGCAAATTGAAAGGACAGACCCCGACACAAAGTGGTTTCGCCACGATACAATTAAGCGATCGCCCAAATTATTCATTAGGTTTAACTATTTCATTTTAAATCTATCGAAATATGAAAAAGATACTAAGTATATTTTGTTTAGCGCTACTACTCGGAGCCTGCTCAGACTTCCTGAAAGAGTACTCACAAGACCTTTCCAAGGTGGAGAGCTACACGGATCTGGATGAACTTCTGTTGGGAGACGCTTACCTGCCGGTAGGTCGAATTACGATCGAAAACAGTATGTTTAAAAGAGAAAACTCATATTTCCAAACCGTACATTACATGTCCGACGAACTACTCAATTTCCAGTTAACCGATAATGGCGGATATCATGGAATTCAAGAAGAAATGTTCGGCTGGCACACGTGGCAACAAGATGTCGGTTTAAATGCCGAAGGAAATTCTCGGGGTGCCGAAGATGCGGATTGGAATATCGCTTACCATAGCATCAACACATGCAATATGATCCTGGATGCCATTGATGAACAACACGCCGAAAACGAGGAACAGGAACTGGAAAAAAATCGAATTAAAGGAGAAACCCATTTCTTGAGAGCGTTATATTATTTCACGTTAGTCAACCTGTACGGGCAACCCTATTCCGAAACCAACCGCACATCTCCCGGTGTACCCCTAAAAACAACATCCTACGTGGAAGATAAAGAATACACCATGAATTCGGTTGATGAAGTGTACACGCAAGTACTGAAAGATCTTGACTTGGCGGACACCTGTCTGGTAAACACAACAATTAAAAACCACCCTTACCGCGCAGACATCACCGCCGTGTACTTACTGAAAAGCCGCATTTACCTGTACATGCAAAACTGGGAAAAAGCCCTTGAATACGCGCAAAAAGTGATGACAAAGAATAAAAGCTTACTGGATTTAAACACATTGACAACGGAAACGGGAGACGTGTTAACCAAATCATCACCGGAAACCATCTTCTCCATGGGAGGACATTTATTAGCCTCTTCCCTCATCATGAAATATGGAGAAAACTCGTGGGGAGACTGGGAAGCCTTACCTTCCTACACGATCTCGGACGATTTAGTGGCAGCTTTTGACGAAGGAGAGAATGATTTGAGAACCCAATACTACATTTTCAAAACGACACTGGGAGACGACTATTATGCGCCCTATGCCGACGGCTGGCTCTTTCGTAAAGTTCGCGGATGGGAATACGGGTACAAAGAAGTCTCAGATAATTTCCTGTTCCGTACAGCTGAAGCCTATCTGAATGCGGCTGAAGCTGCGATTAAGAGGAATGATATACCTAATACGCGCAAGTATCTGAAACCTATTTATGCACGTACGGGTAAGGATCTGGATGCTGTGGCAGATGAAGATATAAATCTGGATCTGGTGCTTGAACAGCGTCGCATTGAATTCTGGGGAGAGGGACAACGTTTCTTTGATTTACTTAGAAATAACAAGAAAGTGATACGTGAAGATTATTTGAGCGAAGTTCCCAATGAAGCAGTAGAGTTTGATTGGAGTTATTATAAAATCGTTCTTCCTGTTCCTAACCACGAAATGGAGTACAATGAGAATATGGTTCAGAATCCGGAATATGAATTGCATTAATTAACGCATTAACGTATAGAAATTATGAAAAAGATATATAGCATCTATTTCCTTTTGGGTTTGTTCATCACGGCCTTTTATTCGTGCGGGGAAGATCTGACTCCCGTGGGACCGGATATAGCTGAAATCACTCATTTCCGTAATGATGGCCCTTACCTTTTCTATGAAAACGGTAAACTTAAAATCCTGGAAGTGACTAAAGATAATGCATTGAACATTCGTGAAGAATCCGGATTACCGGCCGGATTGAAACTGGATGTGTATTCGGATGATAATCAGCTCCTTTTTCAGGTACCCATTAATAAGATTGAGAATTTTGAACGTCCGGCATGGGAAGACCGTACCGAGTATGCTAAAACATTTGCCGTATCCGACCTTCACGGGCGTTTCGACTTGTTTGCCGCTATTCTGAAAACAGGGGAGGTGATTAATGATAAATATGAATGGATATATGGCAGTAACCATTTGGTGATTGATGGTGATATTTTCGATCGTGGAGCAGACGTACTTCCTATTTTATGGCTCATATATAAATTGGAATTTGAGGCGAAAGCTGTTGGTGGCAGAGTGACAACTATCTTGGGGGATCACGAAGAAATGATAATGCGTGATAATCTGAAATATACGTATGCCAAGTACAACACTCTTTCGCAAAGAGCGATGAACATGACCTATGGAAAAATGTGGGGACTGACGAATGTGATGGGTAACTGGCTGCGTTCTAAAAACACCATTCAGATTGTAGGTGAAAACCTTTATGTTCATGCAGGATTGAGTAAGGCGTTTATGGAACGCGAAGAGACGATTCCCGAAATCAATGAACTGGTGAGCAAGAGCATTTACCTTTCAAAAGAGGAACGGAAAAAACAATATCCGGAGATTGCCGATTTCCTTTATAGTGATAGTTATAACGGTCCGTTGTGGTATCGTGGAATGGTTAAGACTGGCAGTGAGTACAGTCCGATAAAGGAAGCGGATGTAGATAAACTTCTGGCTAAATATGATGTCAAACGTATTATTATCGGTCATACGGAAAATAGTCGTGTGAAGTATACCTATAATAAAAAGGTATATGATATTTGTGTTAATCATCCCAAGGCTTTTGAAAAAGAGACTCGTGCCGTGGTTATTGAAGGAGATGATATTAAAGCCATCAATGACGAAGGAGAATTAGTAACGATTAAAAAATAAACTTCAAGAAAGAAAAGAATATGAGCACTCGTTTTTTGAGATTATTTCTTTCTACTCTTGTTCTCGTTTTAATAAGTTCCGGCATTCAGGCCGGAACTTATCATTCAGGAGATAAGAAGAAAGAGAAAAAAGAGAAATTGTCTGGTGACGGACCCTATATACTCTATCAGGCAGACGGTAGTACACGGGTTATTAATGTCAATAAGAAAGGACGGATTACAGACAAGACTTATGCGACATTACCTAAAGATTTCAGTTTCCGTGTGACGGATCATGAGGGACGGTATCCATTTGATGTAAAACTCCATCCATTGAAAAGACCGGAGTGGCAGTATACCCGTCCGGAAAAAGTTTTTGTGATGTCCGATCCTCATGGGCGGCTGGATTGCGTGATTAGTCTGTTGCAAGGAAACGGAGTAATTAATGATAAATACCAATGGAATTTCGGTAGCAATCATTTGGTGATTATCGGAGATATTTTCGACCGTGGCAAGGATGTACTGCAGATCTTTTGGCTGTTCTATAAATTAGAAGACGAAGCGGCTAAAGCGGGAGGCCATGTCTCTTTCCTTTTGGGAAATCATGAGGCTTTGGTGTTGTCTAACGATCTTCGCTATACAAAAGATAAATATAAATTGCTGGCAGAAAAACTGGGAGTGGAATATCCTTCATTATTCGGTACAAATACCGAATTGGGGCGTTGGCTTGCAACACGTAATACAATGCAAATTATTGGAACCGATTTATATGTACATGCCGGATTAGGAAAATTATTTTATGATAAGGACTTGAATATCCCCACTGTGAACGAGGAAATGAGCCGGGCACTTTTCATGAGCAAAAAAGAGCGTAAGGCACTTTCTACATTGACTGATTTTCTGTATGGCAATGACGGTCCGATCTGGTATCGCGGCCTGGTGAGAGAAGATCCCAAGTATAAACCGTTGGTACAGGACTCTTTACAAATGATGTTGGATCGTTATATGGTAAAACATATCCTTGTGGGGCACACTATCTTCAAGGATATTTCAACCTTTTATAATGGTAAAGTCATCGCTGTCAATGTTGACAATAAGGAGAATCGGAAGAAAAAGCGTGGACGGGCTGTATTGATAGACAATGGAGTTTATTACGTCGTTGGTGACGACGGTGTTCAGAGAAAACTATAATCTGCCCCGGTTTCCTGTTAATATTTGGTATATTGCTTAGGATTCATCCCTATGTGTTTTTTAAAGATTCTCGAAAAATGACTTAGGTTGGTGAATCCTAACTGATATCCGACTTCTGAAACAGAAAGTTTTTCCTCTTTCAATAAACGGGCTGCTTCTTTCATTCTGAAGTCCTGATAATAGTTGAAGATGCTGTTACCAAAGATCTGTTTGAATAAACGTTTAAGCTTGGATGGACTCATGTGGACAGAGATGGCGAGTTCTTTTATAACAGGAGGAGTATCCAAATGGTGAAGTATTCGTTCTTTTATCTGGTAGATACTTTTTGTATCATGGCTATTCAAGGCATAAATTTGTTTTTCTTCCCGCTTTTCTAATTCCATTAATAGCCGACAAACCAGTTCTTCTGTTTTTATTCTTATAAAATACCGTTTAAAGGTTGTATTGACTGCCTCTGTCATCATCTCATTGATGATTTTCAGCAAAGAGGGATAAAGTATTTGTTCAAATAGTAGCGGTTGTGCATTTTCCAATAAACTTTTCAGAATCATTGACTGTCCTGAATAATCGAACAGTTGGCTTAAATAATCAGCATCCATTTCTATATTGATAGCTGCGGTATTTCTATCAATGGGAATGATGATGTCGGTATTCATAGCACTGGTTGTGATTAGAACCGACGGCACTGTTTTTATTGGCATATCTGTGGATGGTATTTCCAGCCAGGGAATAATGTTTTGGAATTTGAAGAGTATCATTCTCATGGGAATATTCACATCCGGATTTTCGATAGTCAGATCTACATTCAGCTTATAATTAGTGATTAGTATTCGGATTTGTTCATTGAACACATATCCGGTACAATACCCTCTGCCATACTTTGGGGGGATTTCTAGTCTTCCGTCTTTTACTTCTGTTCCTAGTAAATGAGCAAATTTTAATAGTACATTGGGATCAGTCTGTTGTATTTCCTTTTTCATAAGAGGTCTTTTACGACTATTTTTATGGCAAAAATAGCTATTTTATTCGTTTCATATCCCATAATTTTGCATTGTTGTTTTTTAGAAGTAATAGATTCAATAAAAAATTAGAAGATGGAAGCAATCAAGCGTATGAATGTTGAAGAAAACGATTTTAAACAGTTGTTCTGGCAAATCTCTCCGAAGGAAATCAGTGACAATATGTTCACACTGGTCATGGATAATTTCTATGTTATAACTGCAGGTAATGAAGCACATTATAATTCTATGATAGGTAGTGGAGGCGGTTTTGGACTTCTTTTCAGGAAGCCCGCTAGTTGGTGTGTGATCCGGACAGACCGCTATACTCTTGAACTTATTCAAAAGGAACAAACATATACCATTACTGGTTTTGTTAATTCCTCTGAACTTCTCTCTA
>ERZ860710.1271-NODE-1271-length-11866-cov-4.169418_pt1 | contig 11866 bp, 6 predicted proteins | sample MGYA00509974_ERZ860710 | MGnify/ENA primary metagenome ERZ860710 (study PRJEB30046, sample SAMN00715261) | human gut metagenome | study: EMG produced TPA metagenomics assembly of the A metagenome-wide association study of gut microbiota in type 2...
CCTCTGCTTGTAAGGCAGATGCTCTGAACCAGCTGAGCTAAACGCCCGTACACTTTCGTTTCAAAAGCGATGCAAAGGTACAGCTTATTTTGATATTACCAAAACAATTGCGAACTATTTTCTAAGAAATTTATACAGAAAGATATATACTTATTGAATTTCAGCATTTTAAATAAGTAACTTTTTTCAGAGGCATTTCACCAACATAATCGCTATAAACCAATTCTTCGCCTTACGGAAGAATATGAGTACCCGGTGAAAGCACTTTTTCTTTACTGCCAGGCAATGCCACTACTGCCGTGGTACCTTGCGGAACAACCACTTGAATACCGAGTTTATGATCTTGCTGCCTTATATCAACCCTGATGTCACCATAAAGAGTAGGCACCACCGCCGAAGCTTTATTCAACGAACCAAGTTGCGGAGCAACACGGAATTGCTTAAATCCGGGAGCAAGCGGCTCTATTCCACACAGTTTTTGACTCAATATAGTCAGCGGACCACCACTCCATGCATGATTTATAGTGCCTCCACCAAAACCTTCGGCACCTATCCCCCACCCTTCAAATAAGGTGGTATAAGGATATGACATCATTTTAGCATAACGGTCGCGCATACGTTTCAATGCAAACTCCGGTTCGCCCATCATAAACAAGGCTTCCATTACATACTTTTCCATATAAGGACTGGCATGATATTCCTTCTTGAAAACCTTTAGCAAAGCTTTATATCTACCGGCCGGCGCCAATCCACTCACTACAGCCATTGCCTGCGCACGGTCATCCGTCTCCCCATTATGCAATTTGGAACGATAAGCCTTACCATTCCAATAGCGGGCGTCAAAAGCCGCAGAGATACGTTTCATCATTTCACCGATCTGATTGGCATCATACAGTTTACGCAGATGAAGGGCAAACTCTTTTTCAGCCTTAAGAGCCAGATAATACCAACAAGTAGTAAGAACCTCCATATCGACATCCGTTCCCCAATCGCCCCAGTTCCAATCACCCGGACGAACCACAGGCATACCTTGGTCATCAACCTGCCAGACTTCATGCAAATACTTCTTCAGGCCATCGTAAATATGCGGAACAAAAGAATAATCGTCACTATAGAACGCTTGCGTATAGAATCCATACCAACCTACAGACGCAAGCATCTGCAAAGGAAGTTCCTTACACCAGTTCAACGACGGAACAGGAGAAGCAATAACGCCGTCCGGACGTTGCCAGTTCATCAGTTCATAGATACCTTTTGTGGCCAACTGCCAGCCGCGCGGATCAAGTACATAGAAAGCTTCACCCAACTCATTTACTTCATCTCCCCACCATTGCGCACGCTCACGGTCAGGACAGTCCATGTAATTATCGCGCATGGTAATATATAAAGTACGTGCACTTCGCTTCCACAATTCATTATAGAAATCATCATCGCATGCGAAAGAACCTTTCATATCTGCATTATAACCCGTTTCCCGATATTTAACGCCCAGCACTTCCACGCCGGCAGGAACAACGTAAAGCACCTCATGACCATTCATCCAGCCGAAGCTTTCGTATTCCTGCTCACCCTCACGGGTAATGTATTCAGCTCTCACATTATTAGCACTTCCTCCTGTATAATTATCGGTCAGCATACCAACCACCAATCCGGCCGGAGCCTTTATATGCAGATAAGGGGTTATCTGACAATTATAGGGCAAACGACACCGAATAGTATCTCCTTTTTCATTTTTGACTACTTCCGGATAATCCGTTAGACCACCATCCTTCCACATCGGGATGGGACGGGCCACCAATTTCCCAAACGGCATTTCGTTCGGAGCCACAATTTCGATAGATGCTCCCAGCTTTCCGCTGAAATCCGGCATATTCCAACCTGCCAATTCCTTGCGGGCATCAAAGCGGATATTACTTTCGGATAAACGATAATTGGGGAATGGAGCTTCTGTATTCTGATAAGCCCGATACACACTACATTGCCAGCTCTTATCACTGACAATGGATAAATTTGCCCCTTGGGCACAAAACAACAAAGCCGCCGTTCCACTGTTCACATGGCTGAATCCGTTTTTCCCGAAATGCCACACCAGCAGAGCAATGGTATTCTCACCTTTCTCCAGATAAGGGGCAATATCCACCTGATCGTAATAAGTCGCTCCGGGAGCAGGTCCCCGCTTCAATCCGCCTTCAAACACCACCATCTTGCCGTTAATCCATAGCCAATACTTGGAATCCACAGCGATATTTGCAATCATCTCACCCGGAACGCCGGGCAGATGCACCGTTTTACGAAAACAAAGCCAGGTATTCGGAGTACTTTGACACTGTTCACTGCCAATCCATTTGGATTGAGGGAGGAAATCATCTGCTGCTTTTAATTGTGCAGCCAACATACAAACCAAAACAATAAAGAAAAGGGGGATTTTTTTCATGGTTTAAGAACGTATTTTGATTGGACAAATAACAGACACCTTTAAAAGGTACTATCTATCCACAAAGATAGGCATAAAAAAAAGAGATGCCAATTTAGCATCTCTTTTTTAACTTCAGGTAAACACCTGATTACTTATATTCTTGCCAACTCTTGATAGCAATATCTTCCAGCTTCAATTCGCAGAATGCTTCGATAAAGGCGCTTGCCAGACGAGCATTCGTAATCAACGGGATGTTATGGTCGATAGCACCACGACGAATACGGTAACCGTTCGTCAATTCACGCTTCGTATGGTTCTTCGGAATGTTAACGATCAAGTCGAACTTGTGTTCAGCTATCATCTTCATTACGTTGTTCTCAGCATCAGGGCGTTCATCCGGCCAGTAAACAGCTTCGGTAGATACACCATGAGCATTCAAGAACGCAGCCGTACCTGCCGTTGCATAAATCTTGTAGCCTTTATCGAAAAGTACACGACTGGACTCCAACAAATCTACTTTTGATTTCATTGCACCGGACGAGAACATAACACCTTTTTGAGGTATCTGGAAACCTGTAGCAATCATTGCACTCAGCAATGCTTCTGAAAAGTCATCACCGATACAACCAACTTCACCCGTAGAAGACATATCCACACCCAGTACCGGGTCTGCCTTGTGCAAACGAGAGAAGGAGAACTGAGAAGCTTTCACACCAATCCAATCAATATCGAATGCTGATTTATCAGGACGTGTATAAGGAGCATCCAGCATGATGCGGGTAGCCGTTTCTATAAAGTTACGTTTCAGCACTTTAGAAACAAACGGGAAGCTACGAGAAGCACGAAGATTACACTCGATTACCTTCACTTCATTGTTACGTGCCAGGAACTGGATGTTGAACGGGCCGGAGATATTGAGTTCCTTCGCAATCTGACGACTGATCTTCTTAATGCGACGTGCCGTAGCAAAGTAAATCTTCTGTGCCGGAAATACCAATGTAGCATCACCAGAGTGCACACCCGCAAATTCCACATGCTCGGAAATAGCATATTCCACCACTTCACCATTCTGTGCTACAGCATCGAATTCGATTTCCTTTGTATTCTGCAAGAATTGAGAGATTACTACCGGATATTCTTTTGATACCTCAGCGGCCATCTTCAGGAAGTTTTCCAATTCTTCTTCATCATAGCATACGTTCATCGCAGCACCTGAAAGTACATAAGACGGACGAACCAATACCGGATAACCTACCTTTTCTACGAAACCTTTCACATCTTCCAGACTGGTAAGTTCCTGCCAAGCCGGCTGGTCAATACCCAGTTGGTCGAGCATTGCAGAGAACTTGTTACGGTTTTCAGCACGGTCGATAGAGATAGGAGAAGTTCCCAGGATGGGCACTGACTGACGGTGCAGCTTCATTGCCAGATTGTTCGGGATCTGTCCGCCTACAGATACAATTACACCACGAGGCTGTTCCAAGTCGATAACATCGAGTACACGTTCGAAAGAAAGTTCGTCGAAGTAAAGACGGTCGCACATATCGTAGTCGGTAGACACTGTTTCGGGGTTGTAATTGATCATAATAGACTTATAACCCAACTTACGTGCTGTCTGCACTGCATTTACCGAACACCAGTCGAACTCTACGGAAGAACCGATACGGTAAGCACCGGAACCCAGTACAACTACTGATTTTTCATTCTTATAATAGTTCACATCATACCCTTCAACGGCGTATGTCATGTACAGATAGTTGGTCAGTTCAGGATGCTCGGAAGCTATCGTATTGATACGCTTCACAGCCGGCAGAATACCCAATTCTTTACGACGGTCACGTACCATCAGGTTTTCTTTCTCCATATTGCCTTGCGGATCGAGTACGAAACGTGCAATCTGGAAGTCAGAGAAGCCCAGCACTTTTGCTTGACGCAATACATCTGCCGGAATATCTTCCACCTTATTATATTGAGAAAGTTTCAACTTATAGTCAACAATGTTCTTCAGTTTGCCAAGGAACCAGGGATCAATCTTCGTCAGGTCGAAGATGCGATCTATTGTATAACCGTTTTCCAAGGCTTCAGCGATAGCGAACACACGCAAATCCGTAGGACGTGAAAGCTCGCGGTCCAGATCATCAAAGTGCAGGTCATTACCTACAAATCCATGCATACCTTGACCAATCATGCGCAAACCCTTCTGGATAATTTCTTCAAAAGAGCGTCCGATAGACATGATTTCACCAACAGACTTCATGCTGGAACCGATTTCGCGAGATACACCAACAAACTTCGTCAAGTCCCAACGAGGGATTTTACAAATCAGATAATCCAGCTGCGGAGCCACATATGCAGAGTTCGGAGTTCCCATTTCACCAATCTGATCGAGCGTATACCCCAATGCAATCTTAGCGGCAACGAATGCCAACGGATATCCTGTAGCCTTAGAAGCCAAAGCTGAAGAACGTGACAGACGAGCATTTACCTCGATCACACGGTAGTCGTTTGTTTCAGCATTGAATGCATACTGAATGTTACATTCGCCCACGATACCCAAGTGACGGATACACTTTGTTGAGAGGTCTTGCAACATCTTCACCTGTTCGTCAGTCAGCGAGCAAGTCGGAGCTACTACGATAGACTCTCCCGTATGGATACCCAGCGGGTCGAAGTTTTCCATGCTTGCCACTGTAAAGCAGTGGTCGTTTGCATCACGGATTACCTCGAACTCAATTTCTTTCCAACCTTTCAGAGACTCTTCTACAAGAATTTGTTTAGAGAAAGCAAAGGAGCTTTCAGCCAGTTTCAGGAATTCTTCCTTATCCTGACAGATACCGCTACCCAAACCGCCCAGTGCGTAAGCGGAGCGAACCATAACCGGGAAACCAATGCGTTCAGCAGCCGCAATTGCATCTTCCATGCTCTCTACAGCCTGGCTGACAGGAGTCTTCATCTCGATCTCGTCCAGTTTCTTCACGAAGAGGTCACGGTCTTCCGTATACATGATAGCTTCTACCGAAGTACCCAATACACGTACACCATATTTGTTCAAGATACCGCTTGTGTACAACTCAGCACCGCAATTCAAAGCAGTCTGACCACCGAAAGCCAACAGGATACCATCAGGCTGTTCCTTCTTGATGATTTCTTCTACGAAATAAGTAGTTACAGGCAGGAAATAAACCTTATCTGCGATACCTTCCGAAGTCTGGATAGTAGCAATGTTCGGGTTTACCAATACTGAACTGATACCTTCTTCACGCAAAGCTTTCAATGCTTGCGAACCGGAATAGTCGAACTCCCCGGCCTGACCGATCTTGAGTGCACCTGAGCCCAAGACCAACACTTTCTTCAAATTCTTTTCCATATATTCTCTTGTTGTCTATTAAGTTTCTTTCTATACATTCGGGCACAAAAAAAATGCGTTACCCAACAAAGGATTAACGCATTACCAAAGAACTAACAATATCTTCTCAGAGAAAGAGAAATCATCGACTAACGAATGAAATTCATTCGAATGCAGCTTATATGTATCTCTTTTCCCGTGTTGTTGCATCGTTGCTTTAAAATTTGTGCAAAGTAACGACTTATTTCAATAATAAACAAATTATAGCCCATGAAATTAGCTTTATTATAAAGTCATACTCTCTTTATTACAAAAACACAATAAACCTGCTACAAAACTTTCCCCCTTCAGTTTTAAACTTTATCTTTGCACTGAAGATCTATATCTTCAAACTAGACATAAGCATCTTCAACTTGAAGATATTTATCTCCAACCTGGATATAACTTTTCTTCCTAATCATAGGTATCTCCATCCCTAAAGAGAAGGCACCTCAAAGTTAAGGAGAGTCTTCTTTATCATTAACTGTTAGCACGAACATTATTAATAGCATTAAAATACAATGGCTGAATATGAAATGCAGGAGTCGAACCTGCCAAATGAAGAGGGCAAACGAATCCTCTTTCCACGCATGAAGTTATGGAACCAAGTAAATCTGGAATACATTGCCAACAACATTAATTATGCCAGTACCTTCACCCCGGGAGACATCATTGGATTGGTACGCTCGCTCACACAAGAGATTGCCTACCAAATGGCACAAGGCAACTCGGTAAAGGTAGACGGGTTAGGCATCTTCACACCAGCACTGGGATTACGCAAAGGCAAAGAACGGGAGTCGGGCGAGAAAAAGGGACAGCGACGAAATGCAATGAGCATCTGCATACAGAATATTAATTTCCGCGCCGACAGTCAGTTCATCGAAGAAACCGGAAGGCGCTGCATATTAAACCGCTCGGAGATAAAGCCCGGCCGCTCATCCCAAAAGTACACGCCGGAACAACGGTTGCAACTGGCACAAAAATATCTGGAAGAGCATCCTTATATGAGAGTGAACGACTATTGCCAACTAACCGGTCTGCTGCGAAACACCGCCGCCAAGGAGCTGAAACACTGGAGCGAAACGCCGGAAACATGCATTACCACCAACGGACGAGGTTCGCATAAGCTCTATGTGAAGCGGAAAGAAACAGCTTTCCCTTGAGGTTTCGATAAATATCGGTATCTTTGCAGTCATATTAAAATTCACGAAAGCAAAAAACAAAGAAAATCATAGATATGACTAAAGAGAAAATCATCCTCACGGGCGACCGCCCAACAGGACGCCTGCACATAGGACACTATGTAGGCTCATTGAGAAGAAGAGTGGAGTTACAGAACTCCGGCTTGTATGACAAGATATTTGTCTTCATTGCTGATGCACAAGCATTAACAGACAATGTGGACAATCCGGAAAAGGTACGTCAGAACGTTATCGAAGTGGCCCTTGACTATCTGGCTTGCGGACTGGATCCGGAGAAAAGCACTATCTTCATCCAATCACAAATTGCCGAGTTATGCGAACTGAGCTTTTACTTCATGAATATGGTAACTGTAAGCCGCCTGCAACGCAATCCTACTGTGAAGGCCGAGATCCAACTACGCAACTTCGATGCCAGCATTCCCGTGGGGTTCTTCACATACCCCATCAGTCAGGCAGCAGATATCACAGCTTTCAAGGCAACGACTGTCCCTGTAGGTGAAGACCAGGAGCCAATGCTGGAGCAAGCCCGCGAAATCGTTCGTCGCTTCAACTATATCTATGGCGAAACACTGGTTGAACCGGAAATCCTTCTGCCCGAAAATGCCGCTTGTCTGCGCCTTCCCGGAACAGACGGAAAAGCCAAAATGAGCAAGAGCCTGGGTAACTGTATCTACCTTTCCGACTCTGCCGACGAAATACAAAAGAAAGTAAAGGGCATGTACACCGATCCCGATCACTTGCGTGTACAAGACCCGGGTAAAGTAGAGGGCAATCCTGTCTTCACTTATCTGGATGCCTTCTGCCGTCCCGAGCACTTTGGTCTTTACCTGCCCGACTATCCGAATCTCGATGAACTGAAAGCGCATTATCAGCGTGGCGGTCTGGGTGATATGAAGGTGAAAGGATTCCTGAATTCCATTATGCAGGAGACACTGGAACCGATTCGCAACCGTCGTAAAGAGTTTGAGAAAGATATACCTGCCATCTATGAGATGCTGAAGAAAGGCTGTGATGAAGCCCGCAAAGTTGCTGCCGCCACACTGGACGATGTACGCAAAGCGATGAAGATAAACTATTTTGACGATGCAGAATTGATAGCTGAACAAGTGAAGAAATTCAGTACAGAATAATTTCCGCACTATTATTAAATAGAGAAACGCCCTGCCTCCCGTAGATTAACGAGAAGACAGGGCGTTTCCTTGCTTATGAAAGAACTATTAATTGGCAGATTTTACTAATACCACACGGTTCAGAATTGGCTGACCAAATTTGTCTACACCACCACCGGCTTCAATATTCAAGCGGTCGGCAGCAATACCGTAATTCTTAACCAGTGCATCTTTAACAGCTTGTGCACGTTTCAAGCTCAATTCTTTATTGAATGCCGGAGTACCGGTTGCAGAGTCTGCATAACCATTCACAGTGTAAGTTGCATTCGGGAACTGCTTCATCTGTTCTGCCAGATAAGACAGGTTCATGATTTCACGCGGAGACAGTTCAGCAGAACCGATTGTGAAGAATACAGTACGCGGTGCGATATCCGGATCCGGAACAATGACTTCTGTTTCTGTAACTTCGGCTACCGGTTGGTTTTGGGCCTGTATCAAAGCATTCTTCAACTGTGCATTCTGCGCACCCATTGCGGCCAACTTATCCTGCATAGCAGCCAACTCGATTTGAGAAATCAACTGCGGCATCGGACGACGGAAACCACGGGCAGGGAAACGGTAAGTCAAACCGACTGTGGCACTCAGTACGCCATCATATCCATGATCGCCACCAACTTCACCATCGAATTTATCTTCAACGCCCATTGCACTTAATTCCAGATTAATATCGAACGCATTCGAAATACGGAATTTATTGATGATACCTGCATTCACAGACAATGCCTCGCGATGAGGTTTTGAATAGTTGTGGGTAAAACCGGCACCGACATAAGGAATAATTTCATAAACACGATGCTGATTGTAACCACCGAAAAGCGCATTCAGATTGAACATCACATCAGCATGGAGGTTCATATAATCAAAACGCTGTTTATAATAACCGTCTTTCATTTGAGTACCTTTTACATAATCTGCCCCTGCATCATATGTAAAACCTCTTGCTTGAAGACCGCTATATTGCAAACGCAATCCTAAACCGGGGGTAAACCATTTACCAACGGAAACATTCAGCGTCGGACTAATACGTTTGCCAAAACTTCCGGCTGAATCATTGTCACCAAATGTAGCTTCGGCACCACCGCCAATAGAGAAGAACCAATTGCTCCAGAAAGGATTCGTTATCACCTGATACTTATCCTGTACCTGGATTACTTCATACTCTACAACTTCACTTGTACTGTTCTGCGCCCAGGCGGCAGAAGTGAGGCCGGCCAAAGCCAGCAACATTAGAATCTTTTTCATATACCTAAATAGTTAAGTGGTTAATTTAAATTCATTATTATAACTGACTAAATAACACCATCCCCACTAAAAGGTTTTTGAAAGAGATTATTTTTTGTTATTACCTTTAATCTTTATCGCGAGAATAATTTCTCAATATCCTCTTCTTTTATAGTTGACAATACAGTACGTCCGTCCGGCGTATAGTTTGGAGTAGGGCAAGCAAACAGGCTATCTACCAAATTAGCCATTTCTTCATTACTCAGTACTTGTCCATAAACGATTGCCGCAGCCTTTGCCAGCGTTAAAGCCAACATGGTTTGCACTTCTTCTTTTACATCACTTCCTTTTTCCATGGCTGTATGTACCATATTACGTACCAGTTCCACAGGATTCAGTCCCTCAATACCAGACGGAATACCATTGATAGCATAACTGCCACCACCCAACGGGGTTAATTCAAAGCCAACTGCCGAGAAGTCTTCCATAATGCTTTCCAGCACAGCAGCCTCCGAAGCCGGTAACTGTACGATTTCCGGAAACAGTACGCCCTGAGACACTCCCTGCTTCTGGCTGATCTGATTCATATAGCGTTCAAACAGTACCCGGATATGTGCCCGGTGTTGGTCTATCAACATCAAGCCGGACTTCACCGAAGTCAGAATAAAACGTCCCTTGAATTGGAAATGCTGCGCTCCCTTTTCCACTGCCGGCTCATTAGCATACAACGGTGCAGATAAGGAAGAAGAAGCCTGCGTTTCCGGTACATACGGTGTACGTTCTTCAGACATATCAGTCGATACCGACGCAGAAGCCCAATCTGTTTCATCTACAAAGGGCTCTTCTTCCATCGGAGCATTCATTTTACTGGCTTTTTCCAGCCCATCGTACAATCCTTCCCAGTCTACTTTCGGACGGGAATAGTTGCCACCGCTATAAGAAGAGGCAGAAGAAGTTTTAAACGGATTGAAGTCTGAATTATAATGCACTTTCGGCGGCTCTATCGGGCGTGTCTGGTCGAATGCCGGAATATCAGGCATACCTTCGGTGTCAAAATCGATAGATGGTACAGCATTAAATTTGCCCAATGATTCTTTAACAGACGCAGAAAGTATCTGCCAAATCGCTTGTTCATTTTCAAATTTGATTTCCGTCTTTGTGGGATGTATATTCACATCTATATTTGCCGGATCTACCTCAAAATAAATAAAGTAAGAGATCTGCTCACCAGCCGGAATCAGCTGTTCATAAGCATCCATCACTGCTTTATGGAAATATGGATGACGCATATAACGGCCATTCACAAAGAAGTACTGATGAGCACCTTTCTTTCGTGCCGTTTCCGGCTTGGCTACAAAACCCGATACCTTCACCATGGTGGTATCCACATCCACCGATAGCAAATACTGGTTCAGCTTTTTGCCAAACACAGCAAGAATACGCTGCCGAAGCGGCATAGCCGGCAGATTAAACAGTTCAGTGTCATTGCTATATAAATAGAAAGCCACTTCGGGATGTACCAAAGCGATGCGTTCAAATTCGGTAAGGATATTGCTAAGTTCCGTAGAATTCGCTTTCAGGAATTTACGACGGGCAGGAATATTAAAGAATAAGTTTTTAATGGAGAAATTACTTCCCTTAGGGCAGGATACCGCTTCCTGACTTTCTACTTTAGAACCGGCTATCACAATCCGTGTACCCAGCTCTTCATTTGCCGTACGGGTTTTCAATTCTACTTCTGCCACTGCAGCAACAGAGGCCAATGCCTCGCCACGAAATCCCATCGTACGCAAAGCAAACAAATCGGCTGCTTCTTTTATCTTAGAAGTGGCATGGCGTTCAAAGGCAAGGCGTGCATCCGTTTCGGACATACCTTTTCCATCATCAATCACCTGAATACAGGTTTTTCCTGCATCCGTCACTAATACGTGTATTTCTTGTGCTTCGGCATCAATCGCATTTTCTACAAGTTCCTTTACAACCGAAGAAGGACGTTCAATCACTTCTCCGGCGGCAATTTTATTAATTGTACTTTGGTCGAGTACCTGTATCGGCATTTTTACACCTTCTTTCTAATCTGCTTTATAAGCTGTTTCCCGGTAGTTAACGTTTACCAGCGGTTTTTGACCCTGCCTTGTAATTTATATAACGTATTTAGGGCATCAATCGGTGTCATATTACTGATGTCGAGTGCCTTAATATCTTCGATAATATCATCATTATTGACTGTATCAAAAAGTGACATCTGCTTTACCTCCAAATCATCCACTTTTTTATATGAATCTACCAGTTTTTCCTGTTTTTTGGAATACTGCGCAATATCACGGGCTTTCAGTGAAATATCCGCATCGGATAAATCGGCAACCAGTTCCTTTGCACGCTCAATGACCGTATCCGGTACGCCTGCAAGTTTGGCAACCTGGATACCGTAACTCTTATCCGCGCCGCCTTTAATGATTTTACGCAGGAAAAC
>ERZ860710.1280-NODE-1280-length-11803-cov-5.877937_pt1 | contig 11803 bp, 10 predicted proteins | sample MGYA00509974_ERZ860710 | MGnify/ENA primary metagenome ERZ860710 (study PRJEB30046, sample SAMN00715261) | human gut metagenome | study: EMG produced TPA metagenomics assembly of the A metagenome-wide association study of gut microbiota in type 2...
CCTTCAGGCATGTATTCATCAGAGACTTAACAAAATAAGAAATCACACAAAAACTTTGCGTTCTGCGGCAATTGTCTTAGCCCCCTGATGGCAGAACAATTTAGTTTGTTGGCTGCAAAATGGATGACATATTATGGTCATAAAAAGCAATATGTGGCCATACGGCAGTTTTTACTGTGTGAAGATAGAGCGCTTAATAATAACTTCTCAGACCCATATGTGGTTGTGAAAGTATTCCTGAGATGGAAAGTGTCAGAATTTTATAAATAGCAATATAAATGTGGGGGCATTCAGTAGATGGCAAAATATGTAGGAAGAAGCAAACAGCGGTTTTATGCAAAAAAAACAGCGGCAAAGATTATGGTAAGCTGTTTTCTTGTCATTGTAGCATGTGGCACATTGTTGTGTTATGGCAGGCAGCAAAAAGGATGGAAAACATCGATTGATTCGATGGAGGATGACAATGTATTGTCGCATCCGAGCGTTCATGATTCGCGAAGCAAAAAGGAGGTTCGTGCAGATTATGAACAGTTTTTGCAAGAGGTGTTTCGGGAAAATGTGACCAGTGATGGAATTACATTAAATTATACATTAAAAAATCCTACGGATTATGGGATAAAGAATGTGAAACCTATGTTAGGGCATTATACGAAGGAGGCAATGCAAAATGCGCGGATGCTGACAGAAAACGAACTGGCAGTTTTAGAGCGTTATGATTATGACAAGTTAAATGAAGAGCAGCAGTTGGCGTATGACGTTTTACATACGGTGTGGAAACAAGATCTGTCAGGGGATAATGTAGACGAATATCAGGAACCGTTGAGTCCAACAACAGGGACACAGACACAGCTTCCGGTCATACTCACAGAGTACCATTTTTGGGACAAAGAGAGTGTTGATACCTATCTTCAGCTGTTGCAGAAAATTCCGGATTATTTTGATGAAATTATTACATTTGAGCAACAAAGATCCAAAGAAGGTTTATTTATGAGCAAGCGCACGGCGCAAGATATTATAACGCAGTGCAAGGAATTTGTTGCACTGCCGGAGAAGAATTTTATGATCACGACTTTTCCGGAGAGACTGAGCGGTCTGACGCTTACGGCGGAGCAGAAAGCAGATTATGAAAAACGCAATCGTTCCGCGGTGCTGCAGAACGTGATTCCTGCTTATCAAAAGCTGATCAAAGCTTTGGAAGAATTGGCAGATACCGGCAAAAATCAGGCAGGTCTTTGTAATTTGCCGAAGGGAAAAGCATATTATCAGCATCTGGTTCGTTCGATGGTGGGAACTGGTCGAAGTATGAAAAATATTTTAAAATTATTGGATCAAACGATTGAAGATAATAAAAATATAATGTCCGATTTGTTGGTCAAGGACGGTTCTATTTATGAGAAAGCGTTATCTGTAAAATACCCGGAAGAGGAGCCGGACAAAACGTTGCAGTATCTAAAGAAACAGATCAAGAAATCATTTCCTGATCTGCCGTCGGAAGTGTCTTGCCAAATGAAGTATGTTGACAAATCGTTAGAAGAACATATTAGTCCGGCATTTTATTTGACAACACCATTAGATGCGTATCAGGACAATGTGATTTATTTGAACGGGAATGCAAAGTATGACCTTACGAAAGCGTTTACAACGATTGCACATGAAGGCTATCCGGGGCATTTATATCAAAATTGTTTTTACCAGTCGCAGAATCCTTTGCCGGAGCGTCGTGAACATCGGCGGTTACACAGAAGGATGGGGGACTTATGCGGAATTGTACAGTTATTCTCTGGCAGGTTTGACGAAAAATCTGGCAAGTTTTTTGAAAACAAATACGCTGCTTACGTTAGCGATTTATGCAAAGGTTGATCTGGAGGTTAATTATAATGGCTGGACAGAGGCGGAAGTGCGAGATTATCTAACGGATTTTGGCTATGACAAGACGGCCTGCCGGACGATATTTGATGCAGTTGTTGCCGAACCGGCGGGATATATGCAGTATACGCTCGGATATTTGGAGATTATTGATTTGCAGAAACAAGCGAAGGCGAAATGGGGCAAACAGTACAGCGACAAGAGATTTCACACATTTTTCCTGTCGTTGGGGGAGGTGCCTTTTGTGGTGGCAAGAGATCGTCTGGCTGCATCGTAAATATATAATACAGGTTTGGCGGTTGACCGGATAAAATTATATGACATTTGTGTTGTATGAAAAGATTAGAGATGATATGATAAAAACACTATTGATACAATAATGAGAGAAAAGTATAAGGAGAACTGATTTGAAAAAAGTATTTAAAAATAATCGGATTATAGTGGGATTGTGCGGTGTTTTACTGGCAGTAGGTGTCTGCATAGGAACAAATCATTATATGATTTCCGATAGTGCCGGCAGTGTGGCAGCAGAAAGTCAGAAGGCTGATCCATTAACTCGCCTTGCGGCCGCAGCTGAGCAGGATTTTGATATTCTCGAGGAGGAACAGGAATCTGATAATTCACCGGGCTGGCATACGGAGACGCAAGGCAGCAAAACTTATAAATACTATAATAACAGTGCAGGAAACCGTTTGAAGGGCTACCGCAAGATCAAAAAAGACTATTATTTCTTTAGCCAAAAGAGCGGTTATGCTGTATGTAATGGTTGGAAATATGTACGTATCAAAGGCAAAAAATATAAGTTGTATTTTGATAAGAAAGGCCGTCGGTCTGATCCAACCAAAAAGCTTGGCAGTAAAGCGCGTTATCAGATCAGAGTCAGCCTGCGGGATAATATGGTTACGATCTACGCAAAAGATGGTGCAAAGGGGTTTATCATTCCGGTCAAAGCAATGGTTTGTTCGGTGGGCATGAGCGGACACACAACGCGTAAGGGGACATATTCTTTGAGTCGTTCCGGACGGTGGCATGTGCTGCGTTACAATTCGAACGGCCAGTATGCGACCAGATATTCGGGTCCTTACATGTTCCATTCAGTAACCTATGATCGTTTGGGCAATCACTATTCTTTGCAAGCGGCAGAATACCGCAAGCTTGGCAAGGCGGCATCGCATGGTTGTATTCGTCTGCAGGTGGAGGATGCCAAATGGATTTACGATCATGCACATCAGTCGACAACGACGATTCGAGATAAATTTTCCAAAGGACCATTTCAGAAACCAAAGGCAAAGAAGATCAAGAAGTCAAAGCGCGGCTACTACGATCCAACAGATCGAACCGTTGCCAAATAATTCATAAAAAAGGCAGTTTGTCGATAAAGTTTCTCGTCAATTTGCCTTTTTTTGGATAAAATTTATTTTTTTAGTGCTTTTTCTTGACAAATCATGTATAATGGTTGCGATGGCTGAAAAAGGTCCACTGCAGGGACAGCGTGTAAATGCTTGATCTATGCGGGAAAGAGGCATGACAGCCGCAATGTTATCACACTATATTATAAGAAAAGGAGTTAGATTCAAGATGGCAGAAATTAATTTAACACAGTATGGAATCACTGGAACAACTGAAATTGTGCACAATCCTTCTTATGAGTTGTTATACGAGGAGGAGACTAAGGCAGATCTCACAGGCTATGAGAAGGGTCAGGAGAGTGAGCTTGGTGCAGTTAACGTAAAGACAGGTGTATATACAGGTCGTTCTCCTAAAGATAAGTACATCGTTATGGATGAGAACTCTAAAGACACTGTATGGTGGACTTCTGATGAGTATGCTAATGACAATCATCCGCTTTCTGAGGAGAATTGGGCAGTTTTGAAAGATCTTGCTAAGAAAGAGCTTTCTAATAAGAAACTTTATGTAGTAGATGCATTTTGTGGTGCTAACAAAGACACTCGCATGGCTATCCGTTTCATCGTTGAGGTTGCTTGGCAGGCTCATTTCGTAACAAACATGTTCATTAAGCCTTCTGCAGAAGAGCTTGAGAACTTCGAGCCGGATTTCGTTGTTTACAACGCTTCTAAGGCAAAAGTATCTAACTACAAAGAGCTTGGATTAAACTCTGAGACAGCAGTAGCATTTAACATCACAAGCCGTGAGCAGGTTATCATTAATACATGGTACGGCGGTGAGATGAAGAAGGGTATGTTCTCTATGATGAACTACTATCTCCCACTTAAGGGTATGGCTTCTATGCACTGCTCTGCTAATACAGACATGGACGGCAAGAACACAGCAATCTTCTTCGGTTTGTCCGGAACAGGTAAGACTACACTTTCTACAGATCCTAAGCGTCTCTTGATCGGTGACGATGAGCATGGTTGGGATGACAACGGTGTATTCAACTTCGAGGGTGGCTGCTATGCTAAGGTTATTGACCTTGACAAAGAGTCCGAGCCGGATATTTACAATGCAATTAAGCGTGACGCTCTTCTTGAGAACGTTACTTTGGATGAGAATGGTAAGATTGATTTCGCAGATAAGAGCGTAACAGAGAATACTCGTGTATCTTATCCGATCGATCATATCCAGAACATCGTTCGTCCTGTTTCTTCTGCACCAGCAGCTAAGAACGTTATCTTCCTTTCTGCAGATGCGTTCGGTGTACTTCCTCCGGTATCTATTTTGACACCTGAGCAGACACAGTACTATTTCTTGTCTGGATTTACAGCTAAGCTTGCAGGTACAGAGCGTGGAATCACAGAGCCAACTCCTACATTCTCCGCTTGCTTCGGACAGGCATTCTTAGAGCTGCATCCTACAAAGTATGCTGAAGAGCTTGTTAAGAAGATGGAGAAGAGTGGTGCTAAGGCATATCTTGTTAATACAGGATGGAATGGTACTGGTAAGCGTATCTCTATCAAGGATACTCGTGGAATCATTGATGCAATCCTTAGCGGAGACATCAACAAGGCTCCAACAAAGACAATTCCACACTTCAACTTCGAAGTTCCTACAGAGCTTCCGGGTGTTGACAGCGGAATCTTAGATCCTCGTGACACATATGCAGATGTTGCTGATTGGGAAGCTAAGGCTCAGGATCTTGCAGACAGATTCGTGAAGAACTTCGCCAAGTACGAGGGTAATGAGGCTGGTAAGGCACTTGTTGCTGCAGGTCCTCAGAAATAATTTTGCTCCTTTCTGTGCAGATATTTTTCTATAATACAGGCCAACGGAACTGTTTTAGAACTGTTTCGTAATTGTAGAAAAAGGAATTGGTCTCTTCTATGAGGCTGGTTTTACATGTACTTAAAGCATTATTACGTAATGTAAGAGGCAGGGCGTAAGCCCTGCTTCTTACTTTTTTTACTTTATAGGATTAGGGTGTCAAAAGGTCTGAATTTCCCTGACGGGCTATTTTCTCGAATCTTTGACCACAATATCTATCAACGATGCGCCGCATCGCCTCAAGATATTGTAGCGCAAATCTTCAAAAAAATATCTCCGTCATGAAAATGGACTTTTGACACCCTAACCCTTATAGGAAACTTCTCGTTTCCTATAAGGTAAAAGCATTCGCAATTCTTGCAGAGCAAAACATACCGGAGGCAGTTAACTTCTTTACAAAAAAAAGAGACTGTGCTATTATTTGTCTGATTGTGCGGTTGTATAATGAGAAAAGACGTTAAGTGATCTTTATGGCAATTACAATTGCACAAGGAATGAGCGGTATTCGAGAGAAACTGCATCAGAGACAAGCGCGTAGAGCATAGAAAGGTTTGATGATATGCGAATTGGTATTATTGGAGCAGGCCGTGTAGGCGTAACAATGGGGAAATACCTCGGTGACGCCGGTGTAGAAGTGACGGGCTTCTATAGTAAAACTACGCAGAGTGCTGTGCAAGCAGCAGAATTTACCGATACAACGGTTTATAAATCATTGCAGGATATTGTAGAAGCGAGCGACACCCTGATGATCACGACACCGGATGGCGTGATCAGTGAAGTATGGGATTGCATTGCAGGATACGATTTAACAGGTAAAATTTTGTGCCACTGTAGTGGCTCTTTGTCATCTAATGTATTTTCTGGAATCGAGCAGACCGGAGCTGTTGGTTGTTCGATTCATCCGATGTACGCGTTCAGCGATCGATTTACTTCCTATCAAAATTTTTCAACTGCTTATTTGGTGGCAGAGGGAATGCCGGCAGCATATGAACCACTGGCACAGATGTTTCGTGAATTAGGACATACCGTGCTTTATCTGCAGGCAGAGAACAAGGTAAAATATCATGCGGCGGCGGCGATGGTGAGCAATGATATGATTGCATTGTTTCAAACTGTGTTGGATCTGTTGGAACAGTGTGGTTTTGCACGAGAGGACAGCGTTGGATTGCTTCGTCCGCTTGTTATGGGTAATGTGTCCAATATGTTGGACAAGGGACCGGTAGCGGCTCTGACAGGACCGGTTGATCGTGGTGATACAGAAACGGTTCATAAACACTTAGACGCCTTGGCAGACAGCGAGGCGGGGGAAGTGTACCGAGTGCTTGGCAAAGTATTGGTTAAGATCGCAGAACAAAAATATAAAGGACGAGATGATACCGCCATGCGACAGCTTTTTGAGTTAAGTGATAGGAATCCGACTGAAGAGCAGCGGATATCCGGAAAGGACGAAACATGAAAAACACAGTAAGTACATTTCAGGCAGCAAAAGAAAAAGGTGAGAAATTAACGATGCTCACCGCATATGATTATTCCACCGCAAAATTAATGGATGAAGCAGGCATTAACGGTATTTTGGTGGGTGACTCCTTAGGGAATGTTATTCTTGGTTATGAGGATACGATTTCTGTGACGATGGAAGACATGATCCATCATGGAGCAGCCGTTGCAAGAGGAACCAAAGATACTATGGTTGTGGTTGACATGCCATTTATGTCATACCAGACATCGGTTTACGATGCGGTTATGAATGCCGGCAGATTAATGAAAGAGGGTCGCGCAAACGCTGTAAAACTGGAAGGTGGAGCTGCTGTTGTAGAACAGATAAAGGCAATTACGGCAGCGGGTATCCCGGTTATGGGACACTTGGGACTGACACCGCAGTCTATTAATGCATTTGGCGGTAATAAAGTGCAGGGCAAGAGCGAAGAGGCAGCTAAAAAGCTGATCGAGGATGCTTTGGCTGTACAGGAAGCAGGTGCTTTTGCGGTTGTATTGGAATGCATTCCGGCGAAATTAGCTTCTATTATTACGAAGAAATTGACAATCCCGACGATCGGTATTGGTGCGGGTGCAGGATGTGACGGACAGATTTTGGTTTATCAGGATATGTTAGGTATGTTTTCAGATTATGTGCCGAAGTTCGTAAAGCGTTTTGCAGATGTCGGAAGCGTTATGAAAGAAGCATTTCAGGCGTATGGCGATGAAGTGAGAGCAGGAAGTTATCCGGCACAGGAGCATACGTTCCAGATTAGCGATGATGTTTTAGATAAATTGTATTAATTGAGAGCAGAAAGGACATGGGATCATGAAAATAGTAGAGACAATAGCGGAAGTCAGAGAGCAGGTAAAACAATGGCGTAAGGAGGGACTGACAGTAGGTCTTGTCCCAACAATGGGATATCTCCATGAAGGACACAAGAGTTTGATCGACCGTGCGGTTGCAGAAAATGATCGTGTTGTTGTCAGTGTATTTGTAAATCCAATGCAGTTTGGCCCATCAGAGGATTTGGAAAGCTATCCACGTGATATGGATCGTGATGCAGCACTTTGTGAAAAAGCAGGTGCAAGCCTTATTTTCCATCCGGATCCAAGCGAAATGTACCACAAGGATTTTTCTTCTTTTGTTGATATGACAACGCTGACGGGTGGTCTTTGTGGCAAAACAAGACCGATTCATTTCCGCGGTGTGTGTACGGTTGTGTCCAAATTGTTTAACATTGTTGTACCGGACAAAGCATATTTTGGGCAGAAGGATGCACAGCAGCTTGCAGTGATCCGTCATATGGTAAGTGATCTGAACTTTGGTATTGAGATTGTCGGCTGCCCGATCATTCGAGAAGAGGATGGATTGGCTAAGAGTTCCCGCAATACGTACTTAAGTGCACAGGAGCGTGAAGCAGCGCTGATCCTCAGCAAGTCTTTGGCAAAGGGTAAGGAAGCCTTGAAGGCGGGTGAGGCAGATGCAGCGAAGATCCGTCAGATCATTTTGGATGAGATTGCAACGGAACCTCTTGCAAAGGTTGATTATGTAGAAGTTGTGGACTGGAATACATTAGAGCCGGTAGAGACGGTTAAGGAGCCGGTTCTTGTGGCAATGGCTGTATATATTGGAAAGACACGTCTGATCGATAATTTTATTACGGAAAAGTAGCATTGAGGTGCAGGATACGACAGTAAAAATTATGCGGAGATTTTGAGAAAAACTTTGCAAAGCAAAAGAATGGAGGATTCTTATGGAACTTACGATGCTAAAAGGAAAGATTCACCGTGCGGTTGTAAAGCAGGCGGAACTGAATTACGTTGGTAGTATAACGATCGATCCGGAGCTGATGGATGCGGCTGGGATCTTAGAATATGAGATGGTACAGATTGTTGATGTAGAGAATGGCAATCGTTTTGAGACATATACGATCTGTGGTGAAGCCGGCAGTGGAATGATCTGCTTAAATGGTGCAGCAGCACGACAGGTTCAGGTGGGTGACCATGTGATCATTATGTGTTATGCATCAATGACCCCGGAAGAAGTCAAAACGCATCGGCCAAAGGTGGTCTTTGTGGATGAAAAAAATAAGATTCATCAAGTGTCGCGTTATGAGAAGCACGGAGAGCTTGGCCCGGTGCAGTAGGGCGGGATAACGAATTAGTTTGACCCGGTGCAGTAAGGCAGAATAACGAATTGGTTTGGCCCGGTGCAGTAAGGCGGGATAACGAATTAGTTTGGCCCGGTGCAGTAAGGCGGGATAACGAATTAGCTTGGCCCGGTGCAATAAGGCAGAATAACGAATTAGTTTGAAACGATGTGGTAGACAGATATCGCATGGAGGAAAGAAAGATGCTTAAAGGAAAAACGGTGGTACTCGGTGTGACAGGGAGTATTGCAGCATATAAGATCGCAAATCTGGCAAGTATGCTTGTGAAGATGCATGCGCAGGTACACGTATTGATGACGAAGAATGCGACCAATTTTATTAATCCGATCACATTTGAGACATTGACAAGTACCAAATGTCTGGTTGATACATTTGACCGCAATTTTCAATATAGTGTAGAGCATGTCGCGCTGGCAAAACAGGCGGATGTGGTGTTGATCGCTCCGGCGTCTGCGAATGTTATTGGAAAGATTGCAGGCGGCATTGCGGATGACATGTTGACAACAACTGTCATGGCATGCAAATGCAAAAAGATCATTGCTCCGGCGATGAATACCAACATGTACGAAAATCCAATCGTTCAAGATAATTTGGAGAAACTTCGTCATTATGGTTATGAAATTATTGCTCCGGCAGTTGGATATCTGGCTTGTAAAGATGTTGGAGCGGGTAAGCTCCCATCGGAAGAAGTTTTATTGGAATATATTTTACGTGAGATTCGCTTCGAAAAGGATCTGGAAGGCAAAAAAGTACTTGTTACTGCCGGTCCGACCGTCGAAGCAATTGATCCGGTACGCTTTATTTCTAATCGTTCCACAGGTAAAATGGGATATGCGCTTGCGAGAGTTGCTATGCAGCGAGGTGCGCAGGTGACACTTGTGTCCGGACCGGTTTCTTTAGAACCGCCGCTCTTTGTAGATGTCGTTCCGGTAGAAAGCGCAGAAGACATGTTTCAGGCAGTTACTTCCCGCATGGCAGAGCAGGATATTATTATCAAAGCCGCTGCAGTGGCCGATTATACACCTGCTACTGTAGCAGACAATAAGATCAAAAAGACAGATGGGGAAGCAGCGATTGCACTTACACGCACGAAAGACATTTTGGGTTATTTGGGAGAACATCGCACAGAGAAACAGATCTTATGCGGATTTTCTATGGAAACAGAGAATATGTTGGAAAATTCCCGCAAAAAATTGGATAAAAAGCATTTGGACCTGGTTGTTGCGAACAACTTGAAAGTAGAAGGAGCCGGGTTTGGCGTTGATACAAATGTGGTGACCTTGATCACAAGAGAAGGAGCCCGCGAGCTGCCGAAAATGACAAAAGAGGAAGTCGCAGGCGCCATCTTAGATACATTAGTTGAGTAGTGCCAGCAGATGCTATCTTGGATGCATTTGCTGAGAACGGCTAATAAGTAACATTCATAAGAAATAATCCTTGTGGAGGGGCAGTGAAACCGGCTGCCTCTCTTTTTTGTGCCTGTAGAATGGCAGGGATATCTTCAGCACTTTTTAGCCCAATGCCAACTTCTAACAGAGTGCCGGTCAGAATGCGTACCATATGATACAAAAAGCCATTCCCATAAAAATCCAGTATCATCTTGTTATTTTCATTTCGAATGGTCAGATTCGTAATTGTACGGACGGTTGACTTCTTCATACGCTTATTATCGCAAAAACTTTTGAAATCGTGTTCGCCGCACAGCAGGGTAGCGGCTTTCTGCATCGCTTCCAAATCGTATATTATTTGAGGCGGCATTGTGTTGTTGGATGCCACATTGTTTCTTTCAGACGGTCTTGAAATATCCGTGTTGACAGAACTATCGCCAAATGTGGCGGATAAGTGACCGGTTTGTCTGCATAATTTATAGAAATAGTCCGTATCTGCAAAGCGAGTCATGTATTTTCGCTCAAACACTTCAGCGGCAGAGTCGTTGTCAATTTGGTAACGGTAGTGTTTCTGCTTAGCATTGAGGCGTGCGTGAAATCGTGGATCTACCTGTGTCACGCTTGTGATCCGAACGTCTTGCGGTAAATATTGGTTAAGCGCTGCCATGATCTGTGGACACGATAAGGTAGCAGATGTTTTGAAATTGGCCACCTGACATAGGGCATGGACGCCGGCATCCGTGCGGCCGGATCCATGGATCTCAATGTCTTCTTTCAGCCATTTTTGCAATACGGTTTCAATTTTACCTTGGATCGTATCAGCAGTATTGCCCTGCTTTTGCCAACCGCTGTAGCGTGTGCCATCATATTGTATTGTTAATTTATAATTGTTCATTGAAGTCCTCATTTCTATTTATGGTATATGTGGTTATTATCATATAATGTTCTTTCCGGAAAAACAAGCAGAAGCTTCAAATGTGTAAAGTTTGAATTAATGATAAAAAATATCAATAAATCACCTTGACAAATTAACGGAGTTAGTCACAACTACTTGCCGAGCACTGTCGAAAACACGCACTTTTTTAAAAGTTTAAATGAGATAATGAGCGTAAACGTACGTTTGGTAAGTTGCGTCTAACCCAGTAAAACAGGGCGTTTGGAGAATTTTGGGGGTTGCCATTTTAGATGAATTGTATTAAAATTAAGCCATACTTAAATCAAAAGGAGGTACTTTATAATGGCATATGTTATTAGTGATGATTGCGTAAGCTGTGGAGCTTGTGCAGGTGGATGCCCTGTAGGAGCAATTTCTGAGGGTGAGGCTCATTATGAAATTGATGCAGATAGCTGCATTTCTTGTGGAGCTTGTGCAGGAACATGCCCATCCGGAGCAATTTCTGAGGCTTAATTTATGGTTGAAACAACTATAAACAAAATTAGCAGCCAGTTTGTTGATGAATGACAGACTGACTGCTTTTTTTCGTTATGAATCAGTAACTCAAACTTCGCGCATCAAAAATTCTCATGTTGTCACATATTGCTTATTATGTCAGTAAAATTATATATGTCTTTTTGACTATCTTTTTATATCTTCTTAAATGTCCGCAAAGCCTTATTTTATCGGCTCTACGGGCATTTTGCTTTTGTGGTAAACCTCACATATCTAGGTCTATCTTC
>ERZ860710.1288-NODE-1288-length-11734-cov-3.328624_pt1 | contig 11734 bp, 16 predicted proteins | sample MGYA00509974_ERZ860710 | MGnify/ENA primary metagenome ERZ860710 (study PRJEB30046, sample SAMN00715261) | human gut metagenome | study: EMG produced TPA metagenomics assembly of the A metagenome-wide association study of gut microbiota in type 2...
ACTTCCGGTGTTGGATTATCCGATATTGGATTTTCCGACATCGGTTTATCCGACATCGGAAAATCCAACGCAATTAAATAAAGATATAAATAACTAAAGAAATACCAAATACGGATTTAATCAAATATCCATTCCCTTCCTATCCTTTCCCTAATCCCTCTCCTTTGGTGGCAAAGCAAAGCGGCAGAGCCGCCGGAATGGAAAGGAATGGAACGGAAACGGCAATATAAAAATATCGTTTGTTATGTTACGCAGTAGAACCTCATTTTTAAGGGTTGGAGTATAAAACCCTTACCTCTGCCCTTATCTCCGCTGTAATGCCGCTTAAATCAAGCAAGAAGCATACCTATCGCATAACAGTCTATACTGGATAGAGAGCGTAAGCGGTTTATCCGATTGCGCTCTCTTGGCTGCCCGACAGCAAAGACAGGGAAAGCCGTCACTGTTTTTGGCTTTGCTATCTGTTACCTGTCAAAACGGAATTGCAGGATAGCTTTGATAAGCTGTGCTTTCAGACGGTCTTGAATATCGTCGTTAATATGCCCGCGATAGGTAGACAGATATTTAATCCGCGCTGTGTAATGCCGTAATACCGCGTCTATGGCTTCCGGCTCGCCGGCAACAGCTTTTTCAATGGTTTCAAAAGGTATCAGTTTCTTATTCCTCATGTTTTGTTTCCTCCAGTTTTTTTCTTAACTGCTTCAATGCCGCCAGTTTCCAGTAGTTGACTGTACTTCTGCTTCTTCCGTACTCATTCCCGATTTTTCTTTCGCTGTAACCGAGGAAGAAATTCATCAGCAGAACAGTGCGCCTTTGTTCTGACAGATTAGCTAATGCGTCGGCTAACCGTCTACTTGTAACGACAACTTCTTTCCCTTGCACAACAAAAACAGTCGGCTTTTCATAAACATACTGCTCAAAATAGTTGTCGGTTGCAAACGGTTCAAAAGACGTTTCCGACATCAAATAGTCAAGTGATACTTCATGCTTCTGTTTCCGTCCCAAATCGCGGTACGCGCTGATTGCCGCATTGCGGAGAACGATTTTACAGAACGCGGCAAAGGCATATTCGATATGCTCCATGAATTGTTCAGAATACTTCATCATAACTCACCCCCTTTCTTCCCAGTAGGGGGCTATTACAACAAACGCCCATGCCCGCATAGGCGTTTGGTAATATGAGTTATTTAAGTAATTATGATGATTTGTGTATTCATCTTCATAGCCGCAAAATCCCGTTGCATGGAATAGGCTTTTTTTGACAATGGAATAGAATTAAAAATGCGAAAAAGAAACATGGCAATATCTCCCGACACCGCCATGTCCATAAAAATAATTGTGTATTTACCGCTATTCCATTTTATATACAGGAAATGGCGGTTTGTTTTCCTATCACAAAACAGAAAGAGCCAATAATCATAAGATTTATTTCTTGTGATTATCGGCTCTGCGTCAATGCGTCTGGCTCTGTGATAACTGAAATATTCAGATTTTTTACATTGATAAGATTTTCCTGCTTACACTTCGGACAGTATAGTGGGAAATTCTTTATTTCTGTATCTTCCCGTATTCTTAATCGAGTTTTATTATTGCATATAGGACATAAAATCCATTTTTCTTGTTGCAATGCACCACCTCATTTCTAATCAAACTACCTTTAATGAAAATCAGAAACAGTGTGCTGAAAAATCACTTGTTTCCCCAAAATGGTAATTGCTTTCTTGCTACATTGATTTACACACCGATAGCATAACGTACACCGTCCGTCTGCTATAATCTTATCTTCTGATAATGACAAATTGTTCATAGGACACACCACTGCACATTTCCCGCACTTTATACAAGCGTTGGTATCTATCTGTATTTTGTCTGAATATTCTTGTGTTTTACGGTAAAACCAAAGCCGCTGTCCCAAAAGCCCTGCAATATGGCATAAAAATCCCAAACCGTCTTTAGTTGGAGTACCATTTTTCAAATTGCACACCGCTGATTTTATGCGTTCTTCCGCTTGTATGACAATTTGCTTATTTTGAGCCGGAGTACGCTTTAAGGCTTTTACATCACAAATACAATCCGGCATTTTCAAATGAAGTCCACCCCATACCTGTGCACCGTATCTCTCGAACAATCTTGCAGATACGCCCGCGCCATCGCCGCTAAACAGTCCCATTGTTGCAATAATGAAAACACGTTTTCCTTTCCATACATCAGAATTTTCGCAGATAAAATCCCGTACAATTTTAGGCAGATTGCTGTAATAGATTGGATAAGCAAAAATGATGTCTTTATGGTATGTAACTTTTTCTATTGTATCTCTATCTTCTAAAGGAGTTATTTTAATGTTCCTATCATATAGAGCAACAAACTTTTCCAAACAATATTTTGTATTTCCTGTTCCGCTAAAATAAATCCCAATCATATTTTTTCTCCTGTATTATCTAAAAAGGAAAGTTGAAAAACGTCCATAAAATCAATGACCTTCTCTCTCCAATCATTATCATAATTTACATTATTCATGGTGGCTAATGAAGTAACGCCATGTATAAAAGCCCAAATGGTTATGATAATATCATTTTGCTTTTCTTCCGAATAGTGCGTCTGCTCTAATAATTTACTTACAATATTTTTATAGATGATATAAGGTTTATAGTTTTGGTCGTCTGATATTGATAACGATAAGTCAATTTTTATGTTGGATTGAGAATATAAAAATTGAAAATAAGCAGGATTTTCTACAAAGAAAGATACATAGGCTATCCCCATATCTTTCAATATTTCTGCAACATTATTATTCTTTTGAACGGTACTTTCTAATTGTTTAGAAAATCTATCTGTGATAAATAATTGCATTGCTTCAAGCAGTTCTTCTTTATTTTGAAAATGACTGTAAGGGGCAGCATGGCTGACACCACACGCCGCAGCCACCTTTCTCAAAGAAAAAGCATTTATTCCCTCTGTACTTACAATCTGAATACCTGTTTCAATCAAAGCATTTCGCAAGTCTTTATGATGATAAGTCTGTCGTTTCTGTTCCATGCTAAATCCTCCAATCTTTACACTGTCTACATTATAAAGTCTAAACTTTACAGTGTCAAGTTTGAGGGGGATTTTAAGTTGTAATACTTGAAATTATTTTTTCCCTAAACGGTTATTTATTTGGCATTTCAGAAACTTTTCCGTAATAAGAGATAAGAAAAACTTTTTGAAAATTTTTGTATAAAACTTCGGCAAAATCACCTTGTTCGGTGTTGTAGGTAGTGAGAGGAAAATCAGAGGGGTTGGGATACTTCCCAACAAGCAAAATGCAGGGCATTTTCGGAAAAGGGTACTCTTTTCCTATGCTTGCTACGAAACTTATCACATTACAAATCAAAGAAAGGACGAGAAAGGAATGGAACGGAAACAAGAACAAGATACAACAGATGATAGGCAGAAACAGGGAAATCCGGCAGATGAAACAGTGATTTATAAAATCGGCGGCACATTCTATGAAGTGTCTACCTCTTGCGGCGGCTCTGAACCGCTTTTTGAAAAGATGAAGCGGCTCATAAAATCAGAAAACCTCAAAGCGCCTGCTGACAAAGGAAAAGAAGTCCGCTATAATGAAGATAGCAACCTGTCTGTCGGGCGTTCATTACAGGAGGAATGAACATGACAGCAAATACATATAAGCCCGAACAGATAACCGCATTATATGCCCGTTTAAGTCAAGAGGACGCATTAGACGGCGACAGCAACAGCATTGTTAATCAAAAAGCAGTTTTAACAAAATACGCTTCGGATAACGGCTTTACAAATCCTGTATTCTTTATTGATGACGGCGTTTCCGGTGTAACTTTTGACAGACCAAATTTTAACCGCATGATTGCAGAGATTGAAGCCGGAAATGTGGCGACAGTCATTGTCAAGGATTATTGTGCGATAATAGGACTAAATCAGAAAGACCTTGAAAACCAAGGCATTCTGGCTTAGTCCCTTCTTTTTTTGACCGAAAACAAAGGACTTTCACAATAATCAAGCAAGCCGGAGGGTGCTGCTGCGCACTTCCGGCAGAAGGAGGATATAGTGGGTGCTATCAAAGTCTTCTTGAAGGAGGTTGTGCTTCCGATCACGCTTGCGTTCTGCCTTGCGTCATTTCTCAAGCCGATCTATGTGCCTGACGGCGTATGCGACTACTTCCTTATGTGGATCTGCGTTGGATTACCGTTCGGCATCCGGAGGATGTGCCTCTGGCTCGTTCCCAGCGGTTACGGTATCTCCGGCTCAGTCGGCATCTTCGCATTGAACTTAATCATAGGCGGTCTCATCGGAGGACTCGCCTTCTTCATCGGGCTGCTGCTCGGTGTCATTCATACCATCCGGGAAATCATCTGAACTACATCGTAAACGAAGAGGGTTTGTTTCTTCTCCAATTTGGAGTAAGAAGCAAACCCTCTTTTTTTGTTGCCCAAAAGCCGGAATATCTGCTGGCGATGCGGCGAAGGAAAGGAGTTTTTAAGCATGAAACGCATGACAGCCGGTGATCTGCAAGCACTGGAATTGCTGATGCAGACCACACCCGGCTTTGAGCATTTTGACAGCGGCGCGGATGGCATTCTCCCTGAGTGCCGAAGCTGCCGCTTTCATCGTCCCTTCTGGAAATATCAGTCCTGCGTGTTTGCAAAGTGTCCCTACTGCTGCAATCCCGTTTCTACCATCAAAAATCAAAGTGGCACATCTGCTGCCAGAAAGGAAGTCAATCATGGATAACAAAATCGAAGTTTTCAAGAATGAACAGTTCGGTGAGGTGAGGACGATCCTCGACGGAGAAACACTTCTGTTCTGCGGCTCAGATGTTGCAAGAGCATTGGGATATGCCAGACCCGGCAAGGCAATTATTGACCATTGCAAGGGTGTCCTAAAACGGGACACCCTTACGAGCGGCGGTACGCAGTCCCTTTCCTACATTACGGAGGGTGATGTTTACAGGCTAATTGTCCATAGCAAACTCCCCTCGGCGGAAAGATTTGAACACTGGCTGTTCGATGAGGTTGTTCCCATGATCCGCAAGACCGGCTGCTACATGACGGAATCCCTGCTGGACCGCATTCAGAAGGAACCGGCGGTCATCATAGAGCTTGCGCAGACCTTGCTCAAGGAAACGAATCGTGCCAATGCCCTTGAAGCGGAGCTGGGCATTGCAAGACCGAAAGCCGATTACTTTGACGCCTTCGTCAATCCAGATGACTGCACCAACATTCGCACCACGGCGAAGGAACTGAAAATCCCGGAGCGCAAGTTCGTCAAATTCCTGCTTAACGAAGGGTATCTGTTCCGCTCTCCCTCCGGTCAGCTTCTTCCCTACAACAAGAAGAGCAACGAAGGACTCTTCATCGTCCGGGATTTCGTGACCTTCCGCTATACCGGCTCTCAGACCTACTTCACCCCGAAGGGCAAGAACGTCATCCGCATCCGCTACTTTGGAATCTGCGGCGTTGAAGTATCTACGGAAATGGCAGGGTGATCATGTGTCAGTCTATCGCGTCAATAAAACCCGTGACTTCACGGTCATGGGCAATACCCACCTGAGAGATAAGAACCTCTCCCTCAAAGCAGTCGGTCTTCTCTCAAAGATGCTGTCCTTCAACGACGGCTGGCAGTTCTCCACCCGTGGTCTTGCGGCACTCTGCAAGGAAGGTCCCGACGCCATACTTTCGGCACTCAAGGAGCTTGAGGAAAACGGCTACCTTGTCCGTCACCGTGGCAGAGATGATAAGGGCAGAATGGTCAGCACGGAGTTCGACATCTATGAGATGCCGCAAGCCGGTTTGCCACACAGGGATAATCCACACAGGGAAAATCCCGATGTGGAGAATCCAGACGTGGAGAATCCCCATAGGGAAAATCCCGCACAAAGAAATACTATCCAAGTAATTACTCAAGAAAGAAATACTCTCTCAAAGAACTATCAATCCATCAATCTTGATGTGATGGACAGGATGGATGAGCGAAGCGAGTATGAAGAGATTATCAAAGAGAATCTTGACTACAACATTCTCTGTCAGGATCCGAAGTTCGATAAAGACCGCTTCCGGGAGATCATGGACATCATGCTGGATGCCGTCTGCTCTACCGCTCCGACCATCCGCATCAACGGCGAGGATATGCCGCAGCAAGTGGTTAAGTCCCGCTTTCTCAAGCTGAATAGCAGCCACATAGAGTACGTTCTGGAAGCAATGAACAAGAACCCGTCAGACATCCGTAATATCCGGGCGTACCTGTTGACCGCTCTGTATAACGCCTCTCTGACGATAGACAATTATTACTCTGCGCTTGTCAACCATGATTTCTACGGGCAGGACAGGTCGGCAGGGTCAAAGAAGCCGAAGACCTACGATTATAGCCTTTGTGAAGACACTCTTTAATGAATACCATCGTGAGCAATGCTCGGAAAGGAGGACAGTGTAAATGAAAATCATCTATTGCCGGATTGTGCCGCCTTAGCTTCGGCAGCAGTCCCCATAATCATTCCAACGAAAGGAGGTAAACGCCGCAATGCAGGATGAAGTCAACACCAAAGTTGTTGCAATCATGATCAAGGGCGGAAAAATCTCAGCCGAGGTGCTGAAAAAGGCTCTGGACAAGTTTGTTCAGGAGATCGAGAAGGCGCAGAAGCAGATGCAGCAGCCCAAAACCTATCGCGGCAAGCAGTCCATAAAGCATCTGATGAGCCAGAACGCCGCCATCTCCAACATCGAAGTGACGGATGGCAATATCAAGTCCTTTGAGCGGACTGCCAGCAAATACGGTCTGGACTTTGCGCTCAAGAAGGACGTTTCCGTAGAACCGCCCAGCTATCTTGTCTTCTTCAAGGGGCGGGACGTTGATGTGATGACCGCCGCGTTCAAGGAGTTTTCCGCTAAGACGGTCAAGCAGAAGGAACAGCCGTCCATCCGGCACAAGCTGGATCAGGAGAAAGCCCAGAGCAAGGCGCAGCACAAGGAGAAGGTCAAGGTTAAAACCAAGGATCGGGGTGTGGAGCTGTGAACAAGCCCGATGTGAAGAAGCTCATTCTTCTGAACTTTCCGTATGTCTTCGCCTTCTACTTTGCGGATAAGATCGCCGCCGTGTTTCGTCTCGCTCCCGGCACGGAGTTCATCGACAAGCTGACAAACGGCTTTGCTGTATTCGGCACTGCCTTTGCAAATCCGCTGCCCAGCTTTCATCCCGTCGATCTGCTCATCGGTCTGATTGCCGGTGCATTACTCAAGCTGGCGGTCTACGTCAAAGGCAAGAACCGCAAGAAGTTCCGGCAGGGCGAAGAATACGGATCTGCACGATGGGGTAAGCCGGAGGACATCAAGCCGTACATGGACCCGGAGTTCTCGAACAACGTCATTCTGACGCAGACGGAGTTCCTGACCATGAACAGCCGTCCAAAGCAGCCGAAATACGCCCGCAACAAGAACATCCTTGTCATCGGCGGTTCCGGCTCAGGCAAGACGCGCTTTTTTGTAAAACCAAATCTGATGCAGATGCACAGTTCATACGTTGTCACCGACCCGAAGGGTACGGTGCTGGTAGAGTGCGGCAAGATGCTCGAAAAGGGCGGCTATGTCATCAAGTCGCTGAACACCATCAATTTCCGGAAATCCATGCACTACAACCCGTTCAGCTACATCCGCAGCGAGAAGGACATCCTCAAGCTGGTCAATACGATCATCGTCAACACTAAGGGAGATGGCGATAAGTCCGGCGAAGATTTTTGGGTCAAGGCGGAAAAGCTCTACTACACAGCTCTCATCGGCTACATCTGGTACGAGGCACCCGACCACGAGAAAAACTTTACTACCCTGCTCGAAATGATCAATGCCTCGGAAGCCAGAGAGGACGATGAGACCTTCAAGAACCCTGTGGATGTCATGTTCGATGAGCTGGAAGCCCGTGACCCTGACCACTTTGCGGTCAAGCAATACCGCAAATACAAGCTGGCGGCGGGCAAAACCGCCAAGTCGATTTTGATTTCCTGCGGTGCAAGGCTTGCGCCCTTCGACATTGCAGAGCTGCGGGAGCTGATGAGCTACGATGAGATGGAGCTGGACACCATCGGAGACCGGAAGACGGCGCTGTTCGTCATCATTTCTGATACCGACGACACCTTCAATTTCGTCGTGGCAATCATGTATTCCCAGCTCTTCAACCTTCTCTGCGACAAAGCAGATGACGTTTACAACGGACGGCTTCCCGTCCATGTGCGGTGTCTGCTGGACGAGTTTGCGAACATCGGTCAAATCCCGAAGTTTGATAAGCTCATCGCAACCATCCGAAGCCGGGAAATCTCGGCGTCAATCATCTTGCAGTCCCAGTCTCAGCTCAAGACCATCTACAAGGATGCGGCTGACACCATCACGGGCAACTGTGACTGCACACTTTTCCTCGGCGGTAAGGAGAAATCCACGCTCAAGGAAATCAGCGAGGTGTTGGGCAAGGAGACAATCGACCTTTACAACACCTCAGAAACCCGTTCCAACAACAACTCCTATGGCTTGAACTATCAGAAGACCGGCAAGGAACTGATGTCTCAGGATGAGATCGCCGTCATGGACGGAGCCAAGTGTATTTTGCAGCTTCGAGGCGTGAGACCTTTTCTCAGTAACAAATACGACATTACGAAGCATCCAAAATACCGGCAGCTCTCCGACTATAACAAGCGGAACGCCTTTGACATCGAGAAATACCGGCAGCACAAGCTGGTAGTCAAGCCCGATGACACATTCGACCTCTATGATATGGGCGAGGTCGATGCAGATTAAAGCCCCGTCGCTGCACTGCGCAGTGGGTAAAGCCTGATGGCTCAACCCAAAGCAGAACAGCGACGGGGCTTCTTTTTTTATGCCCATTTTCAAAAATACACAACCAATCTTTTTCAAATCAAGGAGGAAAATCTATGGCTTTCATCAATCAGGCTGTCACGGTTCTTCAGACGCTCGTTATCGCCCTCGGTGCCGGTCTCGCAGTGTGGGGTGTTGTCAACCTCATGGAAGGCTACGGCAACGACAACCCCGGCGCCAAGTCTCAGGGCATCAAGCAGCTCATGGCTGGCGGCGGTGTGGTGCTGATCGGCACGACCCTCATCCCCCTGCTCTCCGGTTTGTTCGGCTAATCCACGGCAAGCCCAGCTTAACCGAAGGGTGGTGAAATATTGGGCAGCATTTTAGAAAAGATCGAACAAGCTCTCAAGGATATGCTGATCGGATGGATCGAGAGCAACCTGACCAATATGTTCACCGATGTCAACGAGAAGGTAGGAACGATTGCCGCCGAAGTTGGGCAAACACCGTCCGGCTGGAACGGCGGCGTGTACCAGATGATCCGGGGACTATCCGAAAACGTGATAGTCCCCATCGCTGGTATCATCATCACCTTCGTTTTGTGCTACGAGCTGATTTCCATGATCACCGAGAAAAACAACCTTCACGACATGGACACTTGGATGTTCTTCAAGTGGTTTTTCAAGGCGGCTGTGGCGATCTACCTCGTGACGCATACGTTTGACATCGTGATGGCAGTATTCGACATCGGGCAGAACGTGGTTTCCGGTGCAGCCGGAGTAATCCACGGCAACACGAGCATTGACATTGACGCGACGATTGCGCAGATGCGTACCGGCATGGAGAACATGGGCGTCGGAGAACTGCTCGGACTGTCGATAGAAACGCTCCTGATCAGCCTGTGCCTTAAAATCATGGCGATCCTCATTACGGTCATTCTCTACGGGCGCATGATTGAGATTTACTGCACCGTGAGCATTGCGCCTATTCCCATCGCAACCATGAGCAACCGCGAATGGGGCAGCATCGGCACGAACTATCTGAAAGGCTTGTTCGCTCTGGCATTTCAGGGCTTCCTCATCATGGTCTGTGTCGGCATCTATGCGGTGCTGATCAACGGCATGATTATCGCAGACAACATTCACTCGGCTCTGTTCTCTGTGGCAGCGTACACGGTCATTCTGTGCTTCTCGCTGTTCAAGACCGGAAGCCTTGCAAAATCCATCTTCCATGCGCACTAAGGAGGTCGGCAGCATGAAGAAGTACAGCATCATCTACGCCGATCCCCCTTGGGCGTATCGGACTTACTCCAAGAAGGGACAGGGACGGTCGGCAGAAAGCCACTACCCGACAATGTGTATTGAAGACATCAAGGCACTTCCGGTCGGTGAGCTTGCCGCCAAGGACTGCGCTCTGTTCCTCTGGATCACGTTCCCGTGCCTCTGTGAAGCACTCGAAGTGCTGGCGGCATGGGGCTTTTCTTATAAGACTGTGGCTTTTGTATGGGTGAAGCAAAACCGCAAGAACGATGATCTCTTCACCGGCATGGGGTATTGGACAAGGGCGAACGCCGAAATCTGCATCCTTGCTACGAAGGGACATCCGAAGCGTGTTGACGCCGGTGTGCGTCAGGTCATCCTCAGCCATATCGAAGAGCATTCCAAAAAGCCGGATGAAGCGCGGGAGCGCATTGTCCGGCTCATGGGAGACCTTCCCCGCGTAGAGCTTTTTGCCCGTCAGTCTCCCGAAGGCTGGGACGTTTGGGGCAACGAGGTCGAATGCACGGCTCATCTTCCTATGGAGGAAACACCATGCTGCGGCTAAGACCCATCTCTCTTCGTGACGCCAACAAGTACGTCCGGCAGCATCACCGGCATCACAAGCCTGTTGCCGGTCACAAGTTCTCCATCGGCTGTGAAGCAGACGGTGAGCTGGTCGGTGTAATCATCGCCGGGCGTCCCGTCAGCCGGTATCTGGATGACGGCTTCACATTGGAGGTTACAAGGCTTTGTACCAACGGAGCGAAAAACGCTTGCAGTTTTCTCTACGGCGCGGCGGCAAGAGCTGCTGCGGCTATGGGCTATAAGCGCATCATCACCTACACACTGGAAAGTGAAAATGGCGCAAGCCTTCGGGCTTCCGGCTGGATCTGTCAAGGCAAAGCGGGTGGACTTCGCTGGACGGGCAAGCGTCAGCCGAAGGAGGATCAATATCCCGCACAAATGAAGCTGCGCTATGAAAAGCAGCTTAGAAAGGAGGAAACAGTCAATGGCATTTGTTCCGGTCCCGAAGGATCTTAACCGCGTCAAAACGAAGGTCATGTTCAACCTGACCAAGCGGCAGCTCATTTGTTTTTCCATCGCTGCGGCGGTCGGCGTCCCGATCTTCTTTCTGGCGAAGGCTCATCTCGACTTGTCTACGGCGGCAATGCTGATGGTGGTCATCATGCTCCCGTTTATCTTCTTCGCGCTCTATGAAAAGGACGGTCAGCCCGCCGAAAAGTATCTGTACCACATCGTACAGTCCATGTTCATCCGGGACAAGGTGCGTCCCTATCGCACAAACAATCTCTACGCTGAGATTCAGCAGAAAATCAAAGAACAGGAGGAATTGCAGCTTGAACAACAGCACAGCAAAGGCAAAGCCTAAGATGACCGTCAAAAACGGTGTCGTTTACGGCGACGCCCTTTCCGCTCAGGAAAAGAAGCGGATCGTCATGCAGAAGAAAAAGGACAGGAAAGCAAAGAAAGTCCGCAAGTCCGCCCAGCAGACCATTCCCTATGTGCGGATGCTGCCAGACGGCATTTGTCAGCTCCCCGGCGGTGTCTACACAAAAACGCTGGAATATGAGGACATCAACTATTCCGTTGCGTCCGCCGAGGATCAGACGGCCATTTTCGGTGGCTGGAGTTCGTGGCTGAATT
>ERZ860710.1306-NODE-1306-length-11599-cov-3.705128_pt1 | contig 11599 bp, 10 predicted proteins | sample MGYA00509974_ERZ860710 | MGnify/ENA primary metagenome ERZ860710 (study PRJEB30046, sample SAMN00715261) | human gut metagenome | study: EMG produced TPA metagenomics assembly of the A metagenome-wide association study of gut microbiota in type 2...
ATCCGTTGTATGTGGGCGATCCCGGGACCGGGAAGCCCGCCATTGCGGAAGGTCTGGCCCTGCGCATCGTCAGCGGCAATGTGCCACCGGAGTTCAAGGATACGAAGATATACTCCCTTGATCTCGGGGCCGTGCTCGCCGGGGCGCGCTACCGCGGCGACTTTGAAGGCCGCATCAAGGCCGTGGTCGGAGCGTTGCAGAAGATCCCCGGCGCGATCCTGTTTATTGACGAAATACATCGCTTTAGCAAGTCGCAGCAGGATTCCTTGCTCAATGCAGTAGAGACTGGTGTGGTAACCTTAATCGGAGCCACAACGGAGAATCCCTCGTTCGAAGTTATCCGTCCGTTGCTTTCCCGTTGTCAGGTATATGTTTTGAAGTCATTGGAGAAAGCTGATCTGTTGACTTTGTTGAATAAGGCAGTTACGGAAGATATCGTATTGAAGGATATGAATATCGTGTTGACCGAAACGGATGCCATGTTGCGTTATTCCGGTGGTGATGCACGAAAATTGCTGAATATCTTAGAACTCGTAGTGGCAGCAGAAGAAGGGAATGAAAAGATTGAAATAACAGATGAAAAGGTGGTAGAGCGCTTGCAGGAAAATCCGGCGGCGTATGATAAAGGAGGAGAGATGCATTATGATATTATATCCGCTTTCATCAAATCCATTCGCGGAAGTGATCCGGATGCTGCTATCTATTGGCTGGCTCGTATGGTTGCCGGTGGTGAAGATCCGGAATTTATAGCCCGTCGTTTGGTTATTTCAGCCTCGGAAGATATCGGATTAGCGAATCCGAATGCTCTATTGTTGGCAAATGCCTGTTTTGATGCCTTGAAGAAAATCGGTTGGCCTGAAGGACGGATCATTTTGGCGGAAACAACCGTTTATCTGGCATGCAGTCCTAAAAGTAATTCGGCTTATATGGCGATTAATGATGCGTTGGAGTTGGTGAACCGTACAGGAAACCTGCCTGTTCCCCTTCATCTGCGAAATGCACCGACAAAGTTGATGGCGGAACTGAATTACGGAAAAGACTACAAATATGCACACGATTATGAAAATCATTTTGTCAAGCAAGAGTTCCTTCCAAAGGAGATTTTGAACGAACGGCTGTGGAAAGGACAGGAAAATCCGTCCGAACATAAACTAATTGAACAAATGAGACGTTTGTGGGGGGACCGGTATTAGAATTGACAATTGATAATTGATAGTTGCCAATTGGGAGGTAAATGTTATGGATAAAGGTGGCTGTTGTAGCGTTTTGGTAATAATTGTCAATAATTAATTGTAAATTGTCAATTTATTTGTACATTAGCCGCCTGTTTTTGGGAAATTAGTTACTTAAATTATATTTAACATTAAAAAGACATTGGTATGAAGAAGCACAATTTTTATGCAGGTCCCTCTATCTTGAGCGAGTATACAATTAAAAATACGGCTGCTGCGGTAGAGAATTTTGCGGGTATGGGTTTATCTCTTCTTGAAATCTCCCACAGAAGTAAAGAATTCATTGCTGTGAACGATGAGGCGCGTGCGCTGATCAAAGAATTGCTGGATGTTCCTGCCGGTTATGAGGTTGTTTTCCTGGGTGGAGGTGCAAGCATGCAGTTCTGTATGGTGCCTTACAATCTCTTGAATAAGAAAGCTTCTTATTTAGATACCGGTACATGGTCGTCCAAAGCTATCAAGGAAGCTAAATTGTTCGGAGAAGTTGAGGTCGTAGCATCTTCTAAGGATAAGAACTATACATATATTCCGAAGGATTATACGATTGCCGACGATGCGGACTATTTTCACTTTACGACCAATAATACGATTTACGGAACGGAAACTCGCAAGGATCCGGATGTGAAACAGCGTTTGGTTGCCGATATGTCGTCCGATATTTTCTCCCGTCCTATCGACGTGTCTAAATATATTTGTATCTATGGTGGTGCACAGAAGAATCTGGCTCCTGCGGGCGTAACATTCGTCATCGTGAAGAATGATGCGGTAGGCAAGGTGTCCCGTTACATCCCGACCATGCTGAACTATCAGACTCACATCGACGGCGGTTCAATGTTCAATACTCCTCCCGTTGTTCCTATCTATGCGGCATTGCAGACATTGCGCTGGATAAAGGCTCAGGGCGGTGTGAAGGAAATGGAACGTCGCGCCATCGAAAAGGCGGATATGCTGTATGCCGAGATAGACCGCAACAAGATGTTCGTGGGTACTGCCGCCAAAGAAGACCGTTCACGCATGAACATCTGCTTCGTGATGGCTCCCGAATACAAGGAACTGGAAGCCGACTTCCTGAAATTCGCTACCGAAAAGGGTATGGTAGGTATCAAGGGACACCGTTCCGTAGGCGGTTTCCGTGCATCTTGCTACAATGCCATGCCGAAGGAAAGCGTACAGGCTTTGATAGACTGCATGCAGGAATTTGAGAAACTTCATTAATAATATTTGTTCACCACAGAGGGCACAGAGTCCCACAGAGATGAAATGAAAAGGAAAACTCTGTGAAACTTCGTGCGGTTCTGTGGTGAATCTTTTTTTAATACCATTGAATCATGAAAGTATTAGTTGCAACAGACAAACCGTTTGCAAAAGTTGCAGTAGACGGTATTCGCAAAGAAATTGAAGCAGCAGGCTATGAACTTGCCTTGCTGGAAAAATATGGCGATAAGGCAAAATTGCTGGAAGCCGTGAAAGATGCCAATGCCATTATTATCCGTAGCGACATTATTGATGCCGAGGTTTTGGATGCCGCCAAAGAGCTGAAAATCGTAGTGCGTGCCGGTGCGGGGTATGACAATGTGGACTTGGATGCCGCAACCGCCCACAATGTATGTGTGATGAACACTCCGGGGCAGAACTCCAACGCTGTGGCCGAACTGGCTTTCGGGCTTATGGTAATGGCTGTCCGCAATCTGTACAACGGTACTTCCGGTACGGAGCTGAAAGGCAAGAAGTTGGGCATTCATGCTTACGGTAACGTAGGCCGCAATGTAGCCCGCATAGCCAAAGGTTTCGGCATGGACATTTACGCATTTGACGCTTTCTGCCCGAAAGAGGTTATCGAGAAAGACGGTGTAAAGGCTGTGGCTTCGGCCGAGGAACTTTATTCTGCCTGCGACATCGTTTCGCTGCACATTCCCGCAACGGCGGAAACCAAGAACTCCATTAACTATGCTTTGGTGGGCAGGATGCCGAAAGGCGGTCTGCTGGTGAACACCGCCCGCAAGGAAGTTATCAATGAAGCCGAGCTGATACAACTGATGGAAGAACGTGCCGACTTGAAGTACATGACCGATATTATGCCTGCAGCCAATGATACATTTGCCGCCAAGTTTGCCGGCCGTTACTTCTCCACACCGAAGAAGATGGGCGCGCAGACGGCCGAAGCCAATATCAATGCCGGCATTGCCGCTGCCAGACAGATTGTGGGCTTCCTGAAAGACGGCTGCGAGAAGTTCCGCGTAAATAAGTAATGGATTTATACTCTGACAACCATGGCAACAATAAAACCTTTTAAAGGGATTCGTCCCCCTCAGGATTTGGTAGAGCAGGTGGCATCCCGTCCGTACGACGTCCTGAATTCCGCCGAAGCGCGTGAAGAAGCGGCAGGAAACGAAAAATCCCTGTATCACATCATCAAGCCCGAAATAGATTTTCCGGTCGGTACGGACGAGCACGATGAACGTGTGTACCGGAAAGCGGCCGAGAACTTCCAAATGTTCCAGGACAAAGGCTGGCTGGTGCAGGACGATAAGGAGAACTATTACATATATGCCCAGACCATGAACGGTAAGACGCAATATGGTTTGGTGGTGGGCGCATACGTGCCCGATTACATGAACGGCGTTATCAAGAAGCATGAGCTTACCCGCCGCGACAAGGAAGAAGACCGCATGAAGCATGTCCGTGTGAACAATGCCAACATCGAGCCCGTATTCTTCGCTTATCCCGACAATGCAGTGCTGGATGCGGTCATTGCCCGTTACACGGCACAGAAGCCTGTTTACGACTTTGTGGCTCCGGACGACGGTTTCGGCCATACATTCTGGATTATCGACCGGCAGGAAGATATTGAGGTCATAACCAAAGAATTCGCCAAGATGCCGGCACTTTACATTGCCGACGGACACCACCGCAGTGCAGCCGCAGCCCTGGTGGGTGCGGAGAAAGCCGGACAGAATCCCAATCATCGCGGAGACGAGGAGTACAACTACTTCATGGCAGTCTGTTTCCCCGCCAACCAGTTGACTATCATCGACTACAACCGCGTGGTGAAGGACCTGAACGGGTTGACTCCCGAAGAATTCCTGGCTGCCGTAGGCAAGAACTTCACGGTAGAAGAGAAAGGAACGGAAATCTACAAGCCGACAGGCCTGCATAACTTCTCCCTTTACCTGGACGGCAAGTGGTACAGCCTTACGGCAAAGCCGGGCACTTACAACGACAACGACCCTATCGGCGTGCTGGATGTTACCATTTCGTCCAACCTGATACTGGATGAAATCCTCGGTATCAAAGACCTCCGTTCCGACAAGCGTATCGACTTTGTCGGCGGTATCCGCGGGCTGGGCGAATTGAAGAAGCGGGTGGACAGCGGTGAGATGAAAGTGGCTTTGGCGCTTTATCCTGTGTCCATGAAGCAGTTGATGGACATTGCCGATACCGGCAATATCATGCCGCCCAAGACCACTTGGTTCGAACCGAAGCTGCGTTCGGGACTGGTAATTCATAAACTGGACTGATTCAGATATCATTTTAAAGAACGGATACGAAGAAGGTGCATGGAAACTTGGCAGGGTTTGATGCACCTTCGCTATTTTATATTGCCATTCCCTTTTCCGGTATACGGAAAATGCCGACCTTTGCCGTCAAAATAAGATACCGTTATTCGGCATTAGTTATTAAAACCAAAAGAACGATATGGGCAAAAAGGAAGAATACAAACTGAAGAACGAACAGTTCCTGCAAAATCTGCGTACCGAAGAAGGCGTAAAGGAGTTGGCTGCCGGCGTGCTTTACCGTATTCTGGAAAGCGGGCAGGGCAGTAGCGCTACTCCTCGATTAAACAGTATTGTGTCGGTGCATTACAAGGGAACGCTCATTAACGGCAGGGAGTTTGACAATTCCTGGAAGCGCAACTGTCCGGAAGCTTTCCGGCTGAACGAAGTAATCGACGGCTGGCAGATAGCCTTGCAGCAGATGCGTGTGGGCGACCACTGGATGGTCTACATCCCGTACACCGTGGGATACGGCACACGTACCAGCGGGCCTATTCCGGCTTTCTCCACACTGATATTCGAAGTGAAGTTGTTGGGCATTGCCTGAGAGAGGGTGTGAACAATCATGTTACGGAACGGAGACCTTACCCGGGGTGGCATAACGGGTACGTTGTTGCGTTTCACCCTGCCTATGATGGCGGGTTCGTTGCTGCAACAGTGCTATAACATAGCCGATACGCTGATTGTAGGGCAGTGCATCGGTGCAGATGCACTGGCGGCGGTAGGGTCGGCATATACGCTGATGGTCTTCCTTATCTCCATCCTTCTCGGTTTGTCTATCGGCAGCGGCACGGTATTCTCGCTGCATTACGGTGCGGGAAACCATTCAGCCCTGCGCCGCAGCATTTTCGTGTCGTTCGTACTGATAGGGGCGGTCACGTGCGTGCTGAATATGGCGGTATTCGTATGGCTGGACCCCATTCTCCGTTTGCTGCAAGTGCCGCAGGACATTTACGGCATGATGCGCGGTTACCTGTGGATAATCTTTTGCGGCATTGTCTTTACGTTTATCTATAATTTCTATGCGGCGATGCTGCGTGCGGTGGGAGATTCGGTAACTCCTCTCTGGTTTCTGGCACTCTCTGTGGCACTGAATATCGTTCTCGACCTGTTTTTCATCCTGCAACTGGACTGGGGCATCGAGGGGGCTGCGATAGCCACGGTCATGGCACAGGGAGTCGCTTCTGCGGGAATAATGCTCTATACCTGGAGGAAGCGTCCGGAACTGCGGCTGCATATCGGGGACATGCGCTTCGACCGTGGCAGCCTGAAAGAGATAGTCTCTTTCTCCACACTGACCTGTGTGCAGCAGTCGGTCATGAATTTCGGCATCCTGATGATACAGGGGCTGGTCAACAGCTTCGGCACGGCAGTCATGGCCGCCTTTGCCGCTGCCGTCAAGATAGACTCCTTTGCATACATGCCCGTGCAGGAGTTCGGGAACGCCTTTTCCACTTTCATCGCGCAGAACTTCGGGGCGAAACGTTACGGGCGTATCCGCCGGGGTGTCCGCAGCGCCTTGCTTACTACGGTTATCTTTTCGATTATCGTCTCCGTGCTCGTGTTCGTCTTTGCAGAACCGCTGATGCTGATTTTCGTTCATCCGGGCGAAACGGAAATCCTTGCTACCGGAGTGGAGTACCTGCGCATAGAGGGTGCGTTTTACTGCGGCATCGGCATTCTGTTCCTGCTTTACGGCTATTACCGGGCTGTCCGGAAGCCGGGGATGTCGGTAGTGCTCACGGTGATTTCGCTGGGCACTCGCGTGGCGCTTTCCTACCTACTGGCGGCTATTCCTTCTGTCGGGGTAACGGGCATCTGGTGGTCTATTCCCATCGGTTGGCTGCTGGCAGACGCGGTGGGTATGCTGTATTATAAAATGAAGAACGGGGCATGAACAATTCCCTTGCGGCATGCTTGCGTTGTGCAGGATTCTTTTTAGTTCTTCATTGGGCTAAGTATCAATAAAAGCGGTATCTTTGCGCCCGATTTTTCAGAAAGAGATACTGTCATGACCAATAATCGTCTTAAAGGATTTACTTACGGAGCCGTTGCCGCTGCCAGTTACGGCATGAACCCGTTGTTTGCATTGCCCTTGTACGGGGCGGGAATGAGTGTGGATTCCGTCCTCTTTTACCGTTACTTTTTCGCCGTTGTGATGCTGGGCATCCTGATGAAAGTGAAGAAACAGTCCTTTGCGCTGAAGAAGACGGATATACTTCCGCTGGCGGTAATGGGGCTGCTGTTCTCTTTTTCCTCGTTCTTTCTCTTCGAGAGCTATAACTACATGGATGCGGGCATTGCGTCCACCATCCTGTTTGTCTATCCGGTGCTGGTTGCCATCATCATGGCGGTGTTTTTCCACGAGAAAGTCTCCTTCATCACGATGTTCTCCATAGCGCTGGCGTTTACGGGCATCTCCCTGCTGTACGAGGGTGGGGACGGGAAGACGTTGAGCATGCTGGGCGTACTGTTCGTTATTCTCTCCTCGCTGACCTACGCCATATACATCGTCGGCGTGAACCGCTCTTCACTCAAGGAGCTGCCTACGGCGAAACTCACTTTCTATGCTTTGCTCTTCGGCATCAGCATCTATGTGGTGCGTCTGGACTTTTGCACGGCTTTGCAGCCCGTCCCTTCGCCGGTGCTGTGGGCAAATGTCCTTTCGCTGGCTTTGTTTCCCACTATCATTTCGTTGGTGCTGATGACGCTCTCCATCCACCTCATCGGCTCCACGCCGGCTGCCATATTGGGGGCGCTGGAACCGGTGACGGCGCTGTTCTTCGGCGTAGTGGTGTTTGGCGAGCAGCTCACTCCGCGCATCATGCTCGGCGTACTGATGATACTTACTGCCGTAACACTGATAATTGCGGCAAAGCCGTTGTTGCAACTGGTGAGGAGGCGTATCGGGTGAAAGCGGCTCTTTCTTCTGCCGTGATAAAGTTTTTTTTGCCGGCTATCAAAAGGCGGATAGCAAAAAGTGTAGTATCTTTGCGGCATGAGCGAAGATACGTATAAAACCATAGCCGTCCCGTCCGAGGGAATTTATACCGAGAAGCGCAGCAAGTTTATCGCTATTGCCTTGCCGGTGCGTACGGTTGAAGAAGTAAAGGCGCATCTGGAAACTTATCAGAAGAAATACTACGATGCCCGCCACGTGTGTTATGCCTATATGCTGGGGCACGAGCGCAAGGATTTCCGTGCCAATGACAACGGCGAACCGTCCGGTACGGCGGGAAAGCCCATCCTGGGGCAGATAAACTCGAACGGGCTGACGGACATCCTGATTGTCGTAGTCCGTTATTTCGGCGGCATAAAGCTGGGAACCAGTGGACTGATAGTGGCTTATAAGGCTGCCGCTGCCGAGGCTATCGCTGCCGCCACCGTCATTGAAAAGACGGTGGACGAAACGGTGACCGTCCTTTTCGAGTATCCTTTCATGAACGATGTGATGCGCATTGTCAAGGAAGAGGAGCCGGAGATGCTGGAGCAGTCGTACGACATGGACTGCCGCATGACGCTCCGCATCCGCAAGTCGGCAATGCCCAAGTTGAGGGCGCGTCTGGAGAAGGTGGAGACTTTACGTTTTGAGGAAGCGTAAAGTCTCCGGGTTTTCCACATCTTTTGTACGGATTTACTTATCTTTGCACACTTATTTAATCAAAATCGAGTTGATATGGCATTTGAAGCAACCAAGCGCGAGCTGGGCGAACTGTATACCTTCTTCCGTCTGCTGGCGGACGGGAAGGTCTTTCCGGGAACGCCGGACGCGCAGAGAGATGATAGAAAGTGTTGGCCTGTGGCGCTGATACAGAGAGAGGAACATGACGGCACGCGCCGCTATTATATCGGGGAAGAGGATGTGCGCATTGTCAGCGGTACGGTGGAGAAGGACGGTACGTTTACCGCATCGGCAGGAAAAGAGCCGCTTTCGTTTCCCCGTGCGGACTTTGGCGATGCGGCGGAAATCATACTCCATCTGCTCAGAAATGAGCAAGGCGAGGAGGTGGAAGTTTCCGAAGGGCTGGAAGCCTTTCTGGATGCTGTGAACATCTACGACTTGGAGTCCAGAACCGATGACCGTACCGACTTCTCCGTAGCTTTCTGGAGTGCGGACGCTCCGCTCACGGGCTTCACCGTCCGTTGTCGTCTCAGCCGCATGAATCCTTTGCTGGACGGCGGGCGCACGGCCAATCTGAAGCTGGAGCAGAGCGGCGTGAAGTTTGCCGTGCCCACGGTAAACAAGGTGAACGCTTTGCCCGAATCGCCTATGGAAGTTGCCGAACGCATGATGATGATTGAGCGTCTGGGCGGCGTGTTGAAGTATTCCGACGTTGCCGACCGTGTGTTCCGCTGCAACCTGCTGATGATAGACCTCCACTTCCCCCGTATGTTGGCCGAGATGGTGCGTATCATGCACTTGGACGGCATTACCCGTGTTGCCGAACTGACGGAACGCATTAAGGAGATGAATCCCCTGAAAATCAAGGACGAACTGATAAACAAGCACCGCTTCTACGAATTCAAGATGAAACAGTTCCTGCTGGCGCTTGCAACGGGCATGCGTCCGGCAAAGATTTACAACGGTACGGACTCTGCCGTGGAAGGCATGCTGCTGACCAATGGAGACGGCGGGGTGCTCTGCTACCATAAGTCCGACCGGCAGACTTTTGCCGACTTCCTTTACCGGAACACCCGTTTCGAGAAGGGTTCGGTAGATAAGGACAAATACGGCTTCCTGGAGCGGGAGAACGGTGTGTATTACTTTAAACTGAACGTAAAGATAGGATTGGTAAAGCGCTGACCGTCTGTTTAGCGCCGGTATGGGCGGAACGGCAGACTGAAACTTAACGCATTTACTCTCCTTACATAAAAACATATATCCTAACAATGAGCAACGAAGTATTGGAAAATATCAAGTCGCGCCGCAGCGTGCGTACTTACACGGAACAGCAGGTTTCCGCCGGAGATTTGAACCTTATACTGGAAGCGGCAGCGTATGCCCCCAGCGGCATGAACTTCCAGACGTGGCATTTCACCGCCATCCAGGATGCCGCCGTGCTGACCGAACTGAATGAAAAGATAAAAGGCGCTTTTGCCAAGAGCGACGACCCTCATTTGCAGGAGCGCGGACATAGCGAAACCTATTGTTGCTATTACCATGCTCCGACGCTGGTCATCGTCTCCAACGAGCCTACCCGCTGGTGGGCGCCTATGGACTGCGCATGCGCCTTGCAGAATATTTTCCTTGCCGCCAAGTCTTTGGGCATCGGTTCTTGCTGGATTAACCAATTGGGGCAGACCTGCGACGATCCCGACGTGCGTGCTTTCCTCACCCGCCTCGGTATTCCCGAAAATCACTGTGTGTACGGCTGTGCCGCCTTGGGCTATGCCCCTGCGGACGCTCCCATAAAAGAGAAGAAGCTGGCAGCAGGCACGGTAACCGTAATCCGCTGACGGTGCATGTATCATGTATCATGTATCATGTATAGGCGGAGAGCCTGTTTATATCCCCGCCAGAATGTACCATACGGCAACAAGGTGGCAGCCCGACCCCGCCAGTACGAAGAAATGAAAAGCCGAGTGCATATAGCGCACGCTGCGTATGGAATACAACGCCGCACCGCTTATATAGCATATCCCTTCGCCGATAATCCAATAGCAGGATACGGGCGCAACGGCAAAAAGCTGCTTGAACACCACCAGCACGGACAGCCCCATAAGGATGTAGCACACCGTTTCCACATAGCTGTGTTCTTTCATTTTGCGGAAGCTGATGATAGTGCCCGCAACGGCGCACAACCAGACAAAGCAGAACAGTCCCCAGCCCCATAGCCCTTCATCGCGCAAGGCAATCAGCGTAACGGGAGAGAAGCTTCCGGCAATGTGCCAGTAGATAGCCGCGTGGTCCCAATGGCGCAACCGCCGTTTCCACGGGTTATGGTGCTTCAGGGAGTGGTAAAGGGTGGAGGACAGGTAGGAACCGCCCATACCGAACAGGTAGAGCCACATGCCGAGTATCGCCCACGGGTCTTGTGCCCGGTAGCATTTCATCAGGAAGAATCCCCCGATAATGACCGCCATCGAGATGCCCATGCCGTGAGACAGGCTGTTGACCGTTTCTTCGCCTCTGCTGTAGAAGAGACCGTTTCTTTTTCTTTTGTGAGTGGTACTCATAGATTTATTTGTGGCATAAAAGCAGGGGGGATATATAAACCAGGAAACAAATGGTATGTATTTTTTTCAGGCACGGATTACACGGATTTCACAGGTTTCGCAGATTACGCAGATTACGCAGATTACACGGATTTCACGAATTACACAGAATTCGCAGAAACAGAAAAAATCAAGTAAATCCGTGAAATTCCGTGTAATCCGTGCCTAAAAAATCATCGGGTATATTTTCACTACCCTATTCGAAGCACCCGTAGCACGTAGGCAGCAGTTTGCGGTCGCCCAACGTATTGTCCACCCGTGCCACGTTCACCCAGAACTTGTTGTCGCGTACGCTTTCTATCGGATAGGCGGCTTTCTGCCGGGTATAGCTGTGCTCCCATGTATCGGCCACCACTTCGTATTCGGGATGCGGGGCATTTACCAGCACATTATCGTTCTTGTCCGCTTCGCCGTTCTTCACTTCCTGAATCTCCTGCCAGATGGCGAGCATTACGTGTACGAAGTTATCCAGTTCGGCAAGGCTTTCGCTCTCCGTGGGCTCTATCATCAGCGTGCCGTGAACGGGGAAGGAGAGGGTAGGCGCATGATAGCCGTAGTCCATCAGACGCTTGGCGATGTCGTTTTCGCTGATGCCCG
>ERZ860710.1307-NODE-1307-length-11582-cov-5.176802_pt1 | contig 11582 bp, 7 predicted proteins | sample MGYA00509974_ERZ860710 | MGnify/ENA primary metagenome ERZ860710 (study PRJEB30046, sample SAMN00715261) | human gut metagenome | study: EMG produced TPA metagenomics assembly of the A metagenome-wide association study of gut microbiota in type 2...
TATAGGGTTACATTTTGGTAAATGTAAGGAAAACCCCAAAGGGGACGCTTGAGCAGCGTCCCCTCTGGACACCCCTTGCGGCGGCAACTCCGCAAGCCGGACGGCCGGGACAACTCCGAATCCTTATCCGCTTCGCTCCGATGCCGCCGAGAACAGATTATCCAAACCACCTGAAACTATACCGCTATGGGCTATGTCGTATTGCATATCGAGAAGGCAGCCGGAACGGACGCCGCCATGTCGGGACACGTCGAGCGGAGAATAACACCCGCCAACGTCATAACGACACTTACCTACCTGAACGAAGAATTAGTAGAGTTCCCCAAAGGAGTTACCAACCGTACCGAAGCGATCCAGCACCGGCTGGACAATGCAGGACTGGAACGCAAGATCGGAAAGAACCAAGTAAGGGCGTTGCGTGTCATGCTCTCCGGAAGCCCCGAAGATATGAAGCGTATCCGGCAGGCCGGACAGTTGGATGCTTGGGCCAAGGATTCCTGCGGCTGGCTGCAAAAGACCTTCGGAAAGGAAAACGTTGTGTCGGCAGTCCTGCATCTGGACGAGAAAACCCCACATATACACGCGACCGTCGTGCCGATCACACGGGGCGAACGCAGAAAGGCCAAGCTGGAGCGGGAGAAGAACGCCCAAAGCGGAAAGAGAACCTACCGCACTAAGAAAGACCGCCCGCGTCTATGTGCCGACGATGTGATGGCACGGGACAAACTCAAAGCCTACCAGACCACCTATGCCGAAGCGATGGCCAAATACGGACTGCAACGCGGCGTCGAGGGATCGGAAGCAAAACATATTTCCACGCAGCAGTATTACCGCGAGGTGTTCGTCCGGAAAAATGAAATGGCCGAACAGATCGAAGCGATGATCGGACAAAAAGAAACGCTGACGGTAGACATTGCCGCACTCCAAGCACAGCAACGAGCCGCGCAGACAGACTGCAACATTATCGACGAACAGCGGAGGAAGAAGAAAGAAGAATTGGAGAAAGCCGAAACGGAGTTGGCACAGACGCGGCGGGAGATCAAGACCGACAAACTCAAAGGCGTGGCCGTGGATGCCACGACGAAAGCCGTAGAAAGGATCGGAGCGTTATTCCACGACCCCAAGCCCGCGAGGTATGAAAAACAGATTGCAGATTTGCAAGGGGTAATTGCCGACAAGGATAAGTGCATCGGGCAACTGCAACAAGAGATCAAGACCATGCAGGCCGGACACGATAAAGAGGTGGCCAACCTTAAACAGGAAGCACAACAAGTCATAAAAGCCTTGATGCGTGTCGATGAGTTGTGTCCCTATGTAAAGGGGCTGTTGAAATGGGAAAATTACTGCAAGGATGTCGGGTTGGACAAGGAGCGGACCAAAGCGTTGTTTACGATGCAACCTTACAGATATACGGGCGAGCTGCATTCGATAAGGTATAATCATACGTTTCGGGCGAACGATGTCATTCTCCAATTCAAACCCGACAAGGACGGGCCGAGCGGGTTCCAGTTCACCATAAACGGAAAGGACTGCGACGAGTGGTTCAGACAGCAACGAAAGGAGTTTTACGAGCGGATAGGAATTGACATCGAACAAACGGAGCAAAGGCGCGGGATGAAGATGTAACCACGAGCGGGACGGAACCAAAAGGCCGTCCCGTTGTTGTTTTAGGACGGCGTATTCCGTTAAAGCCAGAACATGGGCTATTCGGGCGGCATAAACCCTACGGCACAAAAAGTGCCCGCAACATATTGCGGATTCGAATTTTTTGTGCTACCTTTGGGACAAGCGATCCGCTGTAAAGGCGTGAATCGCGTTGCTGTTTGCGTAAACGTAGGAAATTTACAGTCTGCGGCAACAAGAGAGTCCTTGTCGGGTCGTACCACGCCTTGACGGGGCAGTACATTTAAGGCAACTACACCTGACGGGCGTGGGCCTCTTGTGTTACGAAGTCAGACGGGTTTCCTACGACCTACGCAGCGTAAGTAACGCAAGCCGCATACCTTTCTTGTAAAGGACAGCGGGGTTCTTCAGAGCCGGGTTCACGTTTCGTCATTCTTTTATGGCATCAGTCGGGTCGCATAACTAAAATTGAAAAAGATATGTTACCTTTGCGGATGAAAACGGCGCCATAGCCGTAACATATTCATAAGGTTAGGACAACCTTTATACCAGCGGTAAACTTGCGACTATTATAGCGATATAATAGGTTTTAGGATTGGTGTAAAATTTGTCTGAAACCCTTGTCATGCCTGCGGCTTTGTGCCGTGGGCGGGCACGGGCGTAAGGGCAGTTACCAATCCAAGGCTCGCAAGGCCGACCGTTGGGGCTGTACCTGCGTTCCGTGCTTTTTTATGTGTTTAGGCCGGAACGAGGATTTTAATAACGAACCCTTAATAATACGATGTTACGGCCATATACTCCCAATCGGAAAGAATCACGTTCCGCCGACCCTCGGTCGGTGCGGGGTGGGGCGCCGTCATTCGCTGTAACGAGAACGCTCGCCGTCGATAATAATCCCGCTTTAAAGGCACCTAAATCTGGTAACGGCGGGCCGTTCTCCGAACTGGGTGCGGGACATTGGAATTCTTCATGTCGAAGTTGCGTCACTATTTTTTTCATCGACAGTCCCGCACCCGTTTTTCATCATGCAGGAACCGCTAAAAAAGAGAGTGACAAGGGAAGTGATGTAGCTATCATGTCAAGTAAGTCCGTTGCGGTTCCTGCTTCTTCTGTAACAATGCTTCCGAAATCTCCTGCCTCCATAGGCTCGCGTTTCGGAAGCCGAGGGGCGGACGGAAACGATAAGCCGAAGGATGCTCTTTTTCGTTTATCGTGGTGTGAGGCGTACCAGTCCGTTACCGCCCCTCTTTTTCGATACTTCAATTTTACGATAACGGGTGCGGGATACTCGAATCTTAGCTTCATATTTTCCCACTACTGACTTTACTGTTTCCGCACCTGTTTTTTTACGATATATTTTGTATTCTCACAATAATTTAAGATTTTTGTTAAATGCAATGCCGAAACTCGATACGGACTTACATCATCACTGTCACACAACCATCGCCTAACGTATTTGGCATTGTCTTTTTAATAGAAAAAGGGATGACCAACCACGATTAGTTAACAGACAATCGTTATTTTATTGCAATTACAATTCGGTCGTCCCTTTATTTTGTATTCTCGAAGTGCCTATAACCTTTGCGTACGTTTAAGAATTGTTCTATAAACCCATAACTACTGAACCATGCCACAAAAATCCTATACGCTGGGGAATCTGCTTCAAGACTGTTTGGATTGCGACATCCGCAAAAGCGACATCCGGCAATTTTTCGATGATCTGAAAAAGAAGGCGCATTTTGTCTATGCAATCTTGTGCGGTGCTCCGAAATCGGTATTTTGGATTACGCTGGACGATGAAGAAAGCCATCCCGACGAAAAGACATTTTCAGTTGCGGAGTTTAACGACAATTACGAAAACTTCGACAGCCGCATCGATTCTTTCCGGGTTAATTTCAATGCCTATTTTTTTCGCGAGCAATGGGCCACGAAGTTTCCCGAATGGGAATTGATGGAGAACCCTTTCAACGGGGAGGAGCGTTTCTGCGCTACGAGCCGCAAGGAGCTGACGGTAGAAATTTTCGTAACGGAATATCCGCATTTGTTGGCTTACCTGTGCCGTCGGGCGGTTCTGGAAAACGCGCCCTTCGAACTGACGCGCGAAACGATTAAACATTACGGATTCAGCCGCGAAGATGTAAAACTCCTGCGCGATTGTATTGCAAGCAACAACCGACGGATCATCGACGAGTTGCGCGAGGAATACGAGCGGCTGAAAGCCATAGACTGCCTGCAGGTAGTGCCTCCAAAAAGGCGGGGGCGGAAGCCTAAAGCCGAAGTGTCTGCCGAAATCCAGCCCATAGCCAAAAAACCGAGGACGAGGATCAGTCGAAAGAAATTCGTGCCGACACGAAGCGTAAAAAGTTAGGCGTAAACCATCGGAAAACGCAGAGTACTCCTCACCAATTAGCGGAGATGGTTTTCAATATAACAACGAGAATAATTTGCAAATATGATTATCCGTATAACGTCCGTTAATATTTTTTAACATAACACGAAAAATCATGCGTAAAATTTATACAAAGACATTTGTGTATTTTGCTGAAATTCAATATATTTATAATGAAATAAACAATCGAAATATCATTATGGACATACTGAACTTCACGTATTATTTTTTAATATATAATTTGATATTTAATTAAAATATATTTTATTTTTTAATATATAATTTGACATTTAATTAAAATATATTTATCTTTGATTTCATAACACTACTTTTTAACATTAAAATATGCCGCTATAACACTGCTTTTTCTATCAAACCAAAGATACGGCGTCACTCCGGAATCTTTACTCTTGTTCAACTAAAACCCACTTATTTATGAGGAAATTAACCAACCGAGCACTTTTCATCTGCTTTGCTCTGATGACGTCCTTTTGCCTCATTGCGCCGGCTACCGCTCTGCGTTCCTACGCGCAGGAGGGGGGGGGCAGCACCCTTGAAGGCCTGATCAAAGACGACTCCGGGCCGCTTCTCGGAGCAACGGTGATTGTGAAGAACACGACGCGCGGAACGACAACCGACATGGACGGCAAATTCCGTCTGGAAGGGTTGCAGCCCGGCGACGTACTGCAAGTAACCTACGTAGGATACGACCCCTACGAGGTGACCTACACAGGTCAGACGACACTGGACATCCTGATGACGACGACCGCCAACCAGCTGAACGCAGTCGTAGTGACTGCCATGGGTATCGAACGTCAGTCGAAAACACTCTCCTATGCTGCCGAAACGGTCGGCGGCGATGACGTGGCCGACATCAAGTCGGTCAATATGATCAACGCGCTGCAGGGCAAGGCCGCCGGTCTGCAGATTACCCCGAACTCGACGGGCGCGGGCGGATCGTCGAAAATACTCTTCCGCGGTAACAAGTCGATCAACGGCTCGAACCAGCCGCTGGTCGTCGTCGACGGCGTCCCCCTGATGATGAACATCACGTCCGATCAGGTCGACAGCAACTGGGGCGCCCAGCGCGACGGCGGCGACGCCATGTCTACGATCAACCCCGACGACATCGCCTCGATCTCCCTGCTGAAAGGCGCGTCGGCCGCCGCCCTCTACGGTGCGTTAGCCGCCAACGGCGCCATCATGATCACGACCAAATCGGCCATGGCAGGGCGTCTGGCGGTGAACGTATCGAGCAACACGACCATTGACACCCCGCTCTCGCTGCCCGAATTCCAGAACACATACGGGGCGAACGGCCAATACAGTTGGGGCGACAAACTCGCGTCGAAGGCTCCCGATTACGCCGAGAAGTTCTTCCGTACGGGCTGGACGACCAACAACTCGATCTCGATCAACGGCGGCGCCGAAGACCTGCGAGCCTACTTCTCCTACGGCAACGTAACATCCGGCGGCATCACCCCTGAAAACGACTACTCGCAACACACGCTCAACGCCAAAGTCGGTTTCGACCTTTTCAACGACCACATCAAGGTCGATTTCAACGCCAAATACGTGAACCAGCACATCTCGAACCAGCCGGCCGGCGGTTTCGTCTTCAACCCGCTCGTCGGCACCTACACCTTCCCGCGCGGCGGCGACTGGAACGGCTACAAAAGCAACTTCGAGACCTACAACGGCGAGCTCAACGCCAACGTCCAGAACTGGGTGACTACCACCGACGAGACCAACAGCAACCCCTACTGGCTGCTCAACCGCGAACGCCCCGTCGTCGAACGCAACCGCTACGAATTCGGCGGATCGATCAAATACCAGATCATCGACGGACTTTCGCTCACGGGCCGCATGCGCTACGAGCGCGCCGACGAACACTACGTACGCAACCACTACGCGTCGTCCTACGGCAATAAATACACCTACGGCAAAATGGACGACAACCGCTACTTCAGCGAACAGCTCTATGCGGACCTGCTCGCCCAGTACAACCATACGTGGGACGATTTCTCGCTCAACGCCACCCTCGGCACCAGCATGATGCAGACACGTTCGAACAACGTGAGCCTGCTCTACGAGCAGAGCAAGTTCGTCGCTCCGGGCAACGGCGGCGCCTACTATCCCAACATCTTCAACCCGTCGAATTTCTACATGAACGGCACGACCATGGGACTGGAGCGCAAACGGCTCAACTCGGTCTTCGGAGCTGTCACGTTCGGCTTCAAAGAGGCGCTCTTCCTCGACGTGACGGCCCGTAACGACTGGTCGTCGGCCCTCGCTTACACCGACGGCTACTCGTTCTTCTATCCTTCGGTGGGCGCCAGCCTTCTGCTCAACCGTTTCGTGGACATGGGCCGGAATATCGACCTGTTCAAATTCCGCGGTTCGTACTCCATCGTCGGCAACGACGTCCCCGTCTACAAGACCAATCCGCGCTATACCTACGGCGACCAAGGCGCCATCAACCCGCCCGAATCGGTGCCGTTCCGCACGCTGAAACCCGAAAAGACCCACTCGTTCGAGGTCGGTTTCGACGGAGAGTTCTTCCAGCACCGTCTGCACGTAAACGCCACCTATTACAAGACCAACACCAAGAACCAGTACTTCGAGGTGACGCTGCCGTGGGAGAGCGGTTACAAATCGCAGTTCGTCAATGCGGGCAACGTCCAGAACCAAGGCTTCGAACTGACGGCCGGCTGGTTCCAAGACTTCGGCAACGAATTCACATGGTCCACCGATCTGAATCTCTCGTACAACGACAACAAGATCATCGAGCTTTTCGACGGTATCCAAGACGGCGTAACGGTCTCCAACTTGGGCGGCGCCAAAGTGATCCTCTATGAAGGCGGCCAGTATGGCGACCTCTACGTCCGCACGCTCAAACGCGACGAGAGCGGCAAACTGGTGACGGAAACCCCCGAAGGCGCCGACTACCAGATCCCCGTAAACGGCGGCGAGCAGAATTCCGACCTGAAATACATGGGCAACATGAACTCGAAGTGGAACATGGGCTGGAACAACACGTTCCGCTACAAGGACCTGACACTGAGCATGCTCATCGACTTCCGCATCGGCGGCAAGGTCGTTTCGATGACCGAGGCCACACTCGACGGATACGGCGTATCGGAACGCACGGGCCGGGCGCGCGACCGCGGCTACGTGATGCGCGAGGGCATCAAATTCTCGAACGTCAAGGCTTACTACGACGTGGTGGGCGCGACAAGCTTCAACTCGGTCTACAACGTCGAGGATTACGTATACGACGCGACCAACGTCCGTATGCGCGAGATTTCGCTGGGCTACACTTTCCGTAACCTGTTCGGCCAGTCGAAGAACCTGACCCTTGCGTTCATCGCCCGCAACCTTTTCTTCTTCTACAAAGACGCCCCGATGGATCCCGACGTGTCGATGGGTACGGGCAACGGCCTGCAAGGCTTCGATGTCTTCAACCTGCCGACCACGCGCAGCTTCGGTCTGAACGTGAAACTGAATTTCTAATCAAAAGCGTTTACACATTATGAAACTCAAGAATATTCTTAGAAACGTTACCGCAATGGCGCTTCCCCTCGCACTATTGGGAAGTTGTACGGGAGATTTCGAAGAGCTGAACACCAATCCCTACGAGATCGACCCCGAAGAACTGCCGTTCGAAGCGCAGTTCTCCACTCCCCTCTCGTTCAGTTACCCCACCCACCAGAACCTGTTCCAGTACTGGACCTCGTTGTCGATCGACAACTACGGCGGTTATTTCGAGGTGCCGCACAGCAACTGGACGATGGCGCGTTACGACCTCGCCCGCGGGTTCTGCGGCGGCATGCACGAGAACTTCATGCAGAAAATATTCAACAACACCCGCCGGCTGATCAAACAGTGCGACGCCGCCGGACAGCATGACTTCGCAGCCGTAGCCCGCATCGTCGAAGCGTATAACCTGCTCCAGTATACCGACACCTATGGCCCGGTTCCCTATTCGTCGGTCCTCGCAGCGGACGAACTGGCCGAACGCCCCAGCAGCTACGCCTACGACAAACAGGAAGATATCTACAAGGCGATATTCGCACAGCTGGACAAAGCGCTCGAAGGACTGGATACGGAGACCGCAGGTCTCGCATCGTTCGACTGCTGGTGCAACGGCGACCGCACGCTCTGGAAGAAGATCGCCAACCAGCTCAAGCTGCGCATGGCGCTGCGCATCGTCAAGGTAAACCCCGTCGATGCTGAAAAATACGCCAAGGAAGCCATTCAGGCCGGAGTCCTCGAAGACAAGGACATCCTTATCAACAAGTCCTACTCGAACGAACTGCGCCGCATGATGGACTGGCTGGATTCGGGCATCGGTTCGTCGATCGTAGCGTTCATGAACGGCTACAACGACCCGCGCCGCCCGCTCTATTTCACCACCAACGTCCGCCATCTGGTCAAGAAGACCGCCGAACCGACAGGCGAGAAAGACCAGAACAACGAGGACATATACAACGAAAGCGACATCCTGATCCGCAAGGGAGCGCAATACATCGGAGTTCCCGTAGGCTGCGAATTGGGCAATAAGAACGGCGGCAACGACAACCAGCGCGTCTACTACTCGTTTCTGGCCGGCGGATATGCGACGCCGCAGCCCATCATGTTCGCCGCCGAAGGCTGGTTCCTGCGCGCCGAAGCCAAACTTCGCTGGACCGACGCCGGGCAGCAGAGCGTAAAGGAACTCTATGAAAAGGGTATCGAGGTTTCCATCCGCAACCAGAAGAGCTACCGACAGTCCGACGCCGCGGCAGCATGGACCGAGAAGAAACTGACGGCCCCCGACTGGGCGGCTATCGACGATGCGGCTATCAGCAGCTACATCAACGACGATACCTCCTCACCTGAGGGTTATACGGACCCGTGGAAGCCGGAATACAACTCCGATCCGACCACCAGTATCACGGTGAAGTGGGACGAAGGCGCTTCGAATGAAGAAAAGCTCGAACGCATCATCACCCAGAAATGGATCGCCAACTTCCCGCTCTCGACCGAAGCGTGGGCCGATTACCGCCGCACGGGCTACCCCAAACTCTTCCGTCCGAAGCAAAATCTGGCCCCCTCGATCATCGACACGCAGCTCGGCCCGCGCCGCCTGCTGTACAACGAAACGGAACTGAGCTCCAACACCGTCGAGGTGAACAATGCCATCCAGCTGCTGAAGGCTGAATCTTCCGAAGTGAAAGGCGACGGCGACACCGGTGGCACCCGTCTGTGGTGGGACCGCAAGGACAAAGGCAATTTCTAACCCCGCCGATCCGTTTCACTCATAAACCGGGACTCCGTCGTATAACGACGGAGTCCTTTTTTCCATCCGACACATCCGAATCGGGCTCCGGCGCATTTCCGACCACTATCATGCGGCATACCATTTTTTCATGCCCCCGAATGGCTCGTACCGGAAACGGACAGATGATTTGCAAATATCAACTATTTTGTATTCATTTGTAATGAAGATAAAAATTAAGGTTAAAAACTTGTTTTAGTTGTAGCGGTAGCGACAGAGTTGTGAAACACCGTCGCTACATTTTTATTACCGGAAAATAGGCTATATATCAATTATTTTTCGTAATTTGCAGAAAACCATTTTAATCTTATTGCCCATTCGTCATCAAAGCCATCTAACACGGTAACAAGAAATAAAAGGGAAGAAGGTACGAGGCTCATAACCTCGTGCCTTCGTTTTGTATTTAGCACTTAAATCGAATATTTTTGCAAGTTCAAAGAAAATTCCTACCTTTGTTTTTGACAAGGGTTATTTGACAAGATGATTACGCAAAGTAGCGAATTTCGCACATTCTCCAAATCGTTACTAAAACCCCTGTAAAATCTTCTTAAAAGTCTGTTTGTCAGATTGATATATTTATCAACTGATTTATTAAAATAATATTCAATGTCATTTCCCATTCTTCGGGTGATACATTTTTTGCAATCACAAAAGGCTTTCCACCATGAATGTGTTGACGCATTGCATATTGAATCATTTCCTAAGATTTCAATAGTCATTTTCTTTCCTCCATTTTCAAGCCCAAGCCATTCGAAGAAATAGCGATAAATAATCATGGTTTCAGGTATCTCAAGGAGTTTATGGTACTCTTCGATATTTTCGCCAAAGGCTTTCCTGAAAAAAGATGTTCCCTTGCCTATTTTACCTTTTGTACTATTAAGAACAGCTTGAATAGCCCGAATATACTTGCGATTCCAATATTTGCCAATATAGTCCCGATTGTGAGAATAATCTTCACCCATATCCGTAGTGCGACGGATTGGGTGGCATTTCATAGGGAAAGAGTATATGCTCACATTTAACCTATCACACAATTCTTATATGGTTTAGCCCTAAATCCATACAGTTGGTTGGACTTTAGAAATTTGCACGGTTTATGATGGGATAAGGTAACGATCAGGCGACGGCTCTGTTTTCCGCATATTACGCCGATATTCACCACCTCAAATAACTGAAGTAAAGATAGTAAATAATCCGAGAAAGCAAATAAAAAACTTCGTTTTTTCGGGTTTCCAGGGCTATTTTTGCATCCCCGCGCCACAACGCCCTACCTCTCCGACACCTTGGCTGCGCTGGTCGCTACCGACACAGGGGCAGGGAATATAAGATACAAGGCACCCTATTAGGACCCTTAAAAAAAGGCAATAGTCTGAAAAATTGGGCTGTTGTATTTTTTATAATAGGACGAGGCAACGAAAAGGCAACGATTCCACTTGCTGCTGCTTGCGTTGGCGTTCACAATCTCAAATAACTAGCATAAAAATAATAAAATTATTGCACGAGAAAAAATATCACCTCGATATCCAATAACGAAATTACTACTTCATACCAATATTGTCGTACCTTTGAAACACGCCAGACGAGGCAGACATTGGGGATAATAATAAAAATCACGTCCGAACAAAACCGCAGAAGCGTTGTTAAGTTTTCCTTCATGCAACAGGTTGAATTTTTCGAGGATGGTCGGCAAATCCTCCCTTATGGTCGCTTCGGGCAAACGTCCGCATTTGATGCCCCCAGGTACCGCGCCCATGACGGCATGTTCGTCAAGGTCGGATATTTTAAGGTCGGAATTCGCCATAGCCTCCCAAGCTTATTTTCCTCCACGCTGCATCAGGTGCTGGTTGTATATTTCCTGCGGCATGGTGGATGTCATTTCCGTTTCCATACCTTTATAACTCATTATCCGTCATCATCCTTCTGCAACGCTTGGAACGAGCAAAACGACATACTTCTATCGGTTTTGAATCAATGCAGAAATAATCTTCGCCTCCATCTATTTCTGCGGCTATTCTTTCCCGGATTGTATTACATAGGGACAAAGTAATTTTACGTCTGTCATTGTATTGTCTGCGGAATATAAGATTGTGAATTTCAATACTATATTCCTGTAACTTTGCAAACAACAATGACTCACTGTCAATGCCAACAGCCTTTGATGTCATGTTCAATGCCTCTATTTCAAGGTCTGAGAACACTACTGTCCCGTAAAAGCGGGCAAGTCGGTCTTTGAAATAGTTGAAACATAGT
>ERZ860710.1323-NODE-1323-length-11524-cov-2.519051_pt1 | contig 11524 bp, 6 predicted proteins | sample MGYA00509974_ERZ860710 | MGnify/ENA primary metagenome ERZ860710 (study PRJEB30046, sample SAMN00715261) | human gut metagenome | study: EMG produced TPA metagenomics assembly of the A metagenome-wide association study of gut microbiota in type 2...
GTAGAGAATGTGCCGCTGAAGCAAGCTGTCTTGCAAGGTTCTATGGATCGTTTGAATCCTATCCTGATGACGGCGCTCAGTTCGGCTCTCGCATTGATCCCGCTTGCGCTGAACGGCGATCTGCCCGGCAATGAGATACAAAGCCCGATGGCTACCGTTATCCTGGGTGGTTTGTTGACATCCACTTTCTTGAACGGCTTCATCATCCCGATTGTTTATTTATTAATGAATAAAGAAGATAAAGAATGAAACGATTCATATTAACAATAGCATTGCTTTCTTCCGCATTGGTGGCCGGGGCGCAAACTTCCATCGAGGAAGTGCTCCGGAGCGTAGAAACCAATAACAAGGAATTGCAGGCAAACCGTCAGATGGTGACGGCACAAAAGTTGGAAGCAAAACTGGACAACAACCTGCCTGATCCTACCGTTACCTATTCTCATCTGTATGGGAACAAAGAGGGGATGGGATTCACCGGTGAATTAGTCGCTTCGCAATCGTTTGACTTCCCGTCTCTCTATATGCAACGGAACAAGCTTTCCAAGCAGAAGGGCGAAAACTACGATCGACAGGGCGAAGAAGTACGCCAGCAGATTTTGTTGCAAGCCAAAGAGGCCTGTCTGGATTTGATCTTTCTGAACCAGCAAAAGAACCTGCTGGATATCCGTCGGAAAAGCGCCGAACAGCTTGCTGTACTCTATCAGCAACGCCTGGAACAGGGTGATGCCAATATTTTGGAAACGAACAAGATTGAACTCGAACTCTTGAACGTCCGTAACGAGGCACGCATGAACGAAGCGGCCCGTGTGAATAAGCAGCGGGAATTGGAAATGCTGAATGGAGGGATTGCTGTTCAACTGACCGATACGGCTTATGAGGCTGTGGAACTTCCACTCTCATTTGCCGACTTGCGTCAGGAAATCTTGGGAAATGATCGGCGTCTGTTGTCTTTGCAAAGTGCAAAGGCCGTATCATCGAGACAAATCAGTGTCAATAAGACGATGGGATTGCCTTCGTTCGAGTTGGGTTACCGTATGAATCCATCTTCAGGTGGCGAACGTTTCAATGGCTTTTTGGTCGGTATCAGCATTCCTCTTTTCTCTAATCGCAACAACGTGAAGCAGGCGAAAGCACAGAGCCTTTACACCGATTTACAGCTGGAAAGCACGACGACGGCGGTAGAGAACGAATTGCTCCAACTCTATAACCAGTCAGTGGCCTTGAAGACTTCCATCGACGAGTATAGCGAAGTGCTGAAAAGCCAGAACAACCTGGTGCTGTTGAACAAGGCGATCCAAGCAGGGCAAATCTCGATGATCGAATATTTTGTGGATGTCACCACGCTTTATCAGAGTATGCAGAATCACATGCAGTTGCAGAACGAATACCAGAAGGTGATGGCGCAACTGTATAAGTTCAAACTATAAAAAAGAGGAGGGACTATATTCTACCGGACGATTCCCTCTCTTATCCCGGTTGTTTCCCGTAAGTGAAACTCTTGTTTCATGCCCATGAAACTTTTGTTTCACTTGCGGGAAACTTTTGTTTCATGCCTATGAAACTATTCCTCCATCAGTATGAAATTTTTTCTTCCTGCATGCAACGCTGTGTACCTCCCTGCGTTTTGTTTTGATACAGTGCCATAGTTCTGTAAGAACTCGGTATATTTAGTTGAACCTGTTGAAAATAAAAAGGTTTTTAAATCTCTCAATAAAAAGGTAGCATCTCCGCTTTCCCGAATAAAGGATATAAGCTAATTCCCTGACTATGTATATGGATGCTGATAATGATTATAGTGAAAGAAAGCACAGTTACGGGTTATTAATCGTAATCATATTAATAATTTGTTTTGTAATATATTACGATCAAAACGTTGGTAAATGGATTATTTGTTTGAAAATTTCGTATCATGAATAAATCTTTTATATCTTTGTTGTGCGATGAAATTCTGGAGTTCTTACAGAACTTAGTTATTTAAAGAGAGTGTAAAGATATATAAGTGAATGAGCAAACCTATTTCTATCGAAGGTAGCATACAGAATAATTTTGACAGAATTTATGTCACATACTATTCCCGTATGCTCCGTTTTGCCAGGGAATATGTGTTGTTTGAGGAAGATGCTGAGAATGTTGTCCAGGATGTGTTTCTTCTTTTATGGGAGAAGCGGGAAGTGCTGGATATACAAATTAGCCTGGTTTCCTATCTTTTTTCGCTTGTGAAAAACCGGAGCCTTGATTATCTTCGTCATAAAGTGGTGGCGGAGGAATACAAGCAGGAACTGACCTTTAAGTTATTGGCCCTTGAACAATTGAACTATACTTTTACATCTGAAGAAGATATAGAGAAAGTGATAGCCAACGCTATCGATAAACTGCCTGAACGTTGTCGTGAAATATTTTTAAAAAGCCGTATAGAAGGAATGAAATATCGGGAAATTGCCGATGAATTAGATATCTCGATGAATACGGTGGAGAACCAGATGTCCATAGCCTTAAGAAAACTTCGTATTGAACTCAAGGACTACTTGCCCCTGTTGCTATTCCTTATTAGTGTTAAATAATATTTATTTACGATTGTCTTTTAGTGGTAAATGAAAAGATAATCGCTCTTCCTTACAAAAGCATGAGAAATGTATGAACTGATAACAAAATATTTTTATGGGGAAATAACTGCTAAAGAGAAAAAGCTGTTATTTACCGCTATGGAAACAGATGCAGAATTGAAAAAAGAGTTCTTATCTGTTCAGAATCTTCGTGCTTTGACCTCGTGGATTCCGGCAGGAGAGGACGAATCTGTTGCCGTGGGCAAGCTTCTTGAATTTAAGCAAGCCCGTAAAGAGAAATCATTTGTAATTCCATATAAGCATATCTTGGGATATGCGGCAACCGTTTGTGTCGCCGTCTTTTCTACCTGGATGATTACCAACCGGACAGAGCAACCTACGGTTGAAGAGCCAGCAATCGCATATGAAGAATTTTCCACCCCTTCCGGACAACGTGCGCTTTTGAAGTTGCACGATGGGACAACCGTTTGGTTGAATGCCCGTTCGACTTTACGCTACCCCAATCATTTCGGAAAAAATGAACGGAAAGTAGAATTGGACGGAGAGGCTTTCTTTGAAGTGAAACAGAATGGAAAAGTTCCTTTTGTCATCTCAACGGAAAAAGCAAACATCAAGGTGTTGGGTACAAAGTTCAATGTCTTTGCTTATAAGGGACATGAGGAATTCAACACATCTTTGGTTGAAGGTTCTGTGAAAGTTTACCAGGGTGAAAGCGATGCAGATGCTCTGGATATTACACCGCATGAATGTGTATTCCTGTCAGATGGAAAACTTGTAAAAAGTTATTTCGATAATTCTGATTTCCTGTTGTGGAAAGAAGGTATTTATGCTTTTGACGATGTGCCTTTCAGCTATATCATTAAAAAACTTGAGCTATATTATGATATAACAATCATACAAAAGAACAAGAAACTGGATCAATATAGATTCAGTGGTAAGTTCCGTCAGCGTGACGGGGTGGAGAGCGTACTTCAAACCTTGCAGAAAGTGTATTATTTCTCGTTTGTAAAGGATGAGGAAAACAATTGTATTACTATTCGCTAAACGGATATGGAAATAAGAAAAACATGTTTAATCTTTAATTTAATGCCGTCGCCTATGATTTAGAGAGAAGAAAATATAAAAAGACCGATAGGTGTTCCCGCACCTACCGGTCCGAAAGCTAACACAAAATTCCAACAAATTAAGTATTAACAAGTAAACGAAGCAAAGTTATGAAAAAAGAACCGAAATTTCTAAATGTCATGAGAATTTCAGCCTTCCTTCTTTTCCTTTGCGTATTCTCTTCATTTGCAGCCAAAACAAGTTCGCAAAATGCAAGAGTCAATATCAGTGGAAAGAATTTAACGATCGGTGAGTTTATCGATCAGGTAGAGAAACAAACGGATTACCTGTTTGTCTATAGTAAAAATGAAGTGAATACGAACGATGCCATTTCCGTTAAGTCAGGAAATAAAACAGTCGCTCAGTATTTAAGTGAAGCATTCGGTGATTCGAATGTAAAGTATGCTTTTGAAAACGATTATATCGTTTTGACAAAGAATGCAAATCCGGTAGTAGCCCAGGAGGGTAAAACGATCTCTGGAGTTGTCAACGATGAATTTGGTCCGGTTGCCGGTGCCAATGTCATTATTAAAGGTACTACGAACGGTACAATGACAGATATGGACGGTAACTTTACAATTACTAACGTTCCGGAAGGAGCAGTCCTGCAGGTGTCCTTTATCGGTTATCTGACAAAAGAGCTTCCGGTTGGAAATCAGACAACATTTAACGTTATGCTGACAGAAGATTCGCAAGCATTGGAGGAAGTTGTAGTCGTTGGGTATGGTGTGCAACGTAAATCCGATGTAACAGGCTCCATCTCTGTAACAAAAGCGGATGAGATGTTGAAACAGCAATCTTTCAGTGCTTTGGACGGATTGAAGGGTAAAGCTGCCGGTGTAAATATCTTTTCAAACTCAGGTCAGCCGGGTGGTTCAAGCCGTGTGATTATTCGTGGTATGAGCACTATTAACTCTTCAACAGATCCGTTGTATGTGGTGGATGGTGTTGTTATGGAAGACTTTAAGTTTGTCAACCCGAATGATATCGAACGTATCGAAGTGTTGAAAGATGCTTCTTCCGCGGCTATTTATGGGGCGCGTGGTGCTAATGGTGTTATCATGGTAACAACAAAACGCGGTAGTAAGGAAGAAGGCGTACAGGTCAGCTATAGTGGATCTGTTAGTGTCGGTACAATGTCTAAATATATGGATCTGTTGGATGCAAACGAATGGATGGATGCTTATAAAATTGCATCGGACAATTGGATGAAGTATGCAGGCGAAAATAAGCCGATGAATTTATCCAACCGTGATCTTTTCAATGCAGACGGAACGCCTATCTATAATACGGATTGGCAGAGAGAAGCTACTCGTACGGCTTTTTCACATAATCATCAGTTGAATATTCAGCAAGGTGGAAAGAAATCTTCAATGGGTGCGTTCCTGAACTATACAGACCAGCAGGGTATTATGCTTAACTCTTATATGAAACGTATCAATGCGAAAATGGCTTATGATGCAGATCCTATGAGTTGGTTGTCTACTTCGGTCAATTTGTTGGTAAACCATACATGGGGAAATGAAGCGGAAGAAACAGGTGGACATCAGATGCCTCGTCGTTCAATGATTGAAATGGTTCCTTGGTTACCCGTTCAATTCCCTGACGGTTCATGGTCAAATTCCACAACCGGAACGGATGGTTGGGGTCTGGAAGGTATGGCCAATCCTGTACATGTGTTGAAAACTCAGAAACGTATGCGTTACAGAACACAGATGTTTGGTAATGCAGCCTTGACATTCCATATTCTTCCGGGGTTGGATTTGAAAACACAGATCGGTTTGGATGCCCATAATAATAAGGAAAGCGATTATTCTCCAAAAGATCTTATTAATCTGTCTTATCCGAATGGTAGCGCACGTATCAAGAATATAAATACTTTGTACTGGCAGGAAGAAACGTATTTGACTTACAATAAGACATGGGAAAAGCATCGTTTGAATGCAATGGCCGGTTTGTCATGGCAACAACGTACGGAACGTTGGAATGAGTCTAAAACAGAAGGATTTGCAGATGATTTCTTCGGAACCGATAATATGGGTGCCGGTACTATCCCGTCTGCTCCTACGTCTGCATATTCTTCATGGGCGATGAATTCTTATTTCCTTCGTGGTTCATATTCTTACAATGACAAGTATATGGCTACTGTAACAGGGCGTGTCGATGGTTCTTCTCGTTTCGGTGATAATAATAAATATGCGTTTTTCCCTTCTGTCGGTTTGGGGTGGTTGATATCGAATGAAGATTTCATGAAGAATGCAACTGTTGTTGACCAGTTGAAGCTTCATACCAGCTTTGGTGTGACAGGTAATACCGAGATTGGTATTTATAAATCATTGGCAACTATCTCTTCAGGGAATGACCTGTTGAATGGAGGTCGTGTTCCCGTAAGTAATACTGCTCGTCTGGCCAATCCGGATCTGAAATGGGAAAAGACAAACCAGTTCGATATTGGTTTTAATCTGAACCTGTTCCGTAATCGTTTGAATTTTGATATTTCTTATTATTATAAATTGACGACTGATTTGTTGTTGGAGCGTCCGGTTCCTCATACAACCGGTTTTACCTCTGTAATGGATAATATTGGTAAGGTCGCGAACCAGGGGCTTGACTTCATGGTAAATACAGTTAATATCGACACTAAAGACTTTGGATGGAGCTCTACCTTGAATTTCAACTATAATAAAAATGAGATCAAGAAATTAGGCGAGAATGACGAAGATATTCTCACCGGTCCCTGGTTTATTTCCGGAAATCTGGTAATCCTTCGTAAAGGCGAATCTTTAGGCTCTTTTTGGGGATACAAGCGCGAAGGCATTTGGGGGGAAGATGAAGCTGAAGAAGCGAAAGCTGCCGGTGCCGGTGTAGGACAACCTAAACGTTCTAAAGACAGAGAGATTTTAGGTAAGGGTTTGCCTGATGTAACAGGTAGTTTTATTAATAATTTCCGTTATAAGAACTTCGACCTGACCGTAGATTTGCAGTTTGTATTGGGAGTCGATGTTTACCAGCAGTTCTTGCATTCGACTGAGGACCGTTTCGGAATTGCCAATGCTTTGTCCTCTGTCCTTTCTGAAGGATGGACTCCGGCAAACACGAATACGATGATTCCGGCTCTTTATAGCCAAAATTCACAGCCGGACTCTCATTGGGTGGCAAATGGTTCTTATCTGCGTGCCAACTTGATTCAGTTAGGTTACACATTCGAACCTTCAGTGCTGAAAGCGCTGCATCTGGGTAGCCTTCGTGCTTATTTCAGTGTAAACAATGCATTCTGTATTACTTCAAAAGACTTTAAGGGATACGATCCGGAAGGTACGTCATGGAACACTGACCAATGGGGACAGAATATTATGTTCTTCCAGTATCCGAAACCCAGAACGTATACATTAGGTGTGAATGTTTCATTTTAATAAATAAGGAGAACAGTTGATATGAAAAAAATATATATTGCATTAACTTGCATGAGTATTCTCGGAGGTACAACCGCTTGTAGTGATTTTCTTGAAGAAAATCCGAAATCGGAAATCTCCTCAAGTCAGTATTTTACACAACCGGATCATGCACGTGCCGCTGTTAATAAACTATATCGTTCTGGTGTTCCTCAGTTCTACGATGCTGATGCCTATGCCGGAAGTAAGATGATGTATGGTGGGTATATGTCTGGTTTCTTCGATAATGAGAAGAAGGCACAGGAAGAAATGGTACGTTATTGCCAGTCTCTTTCCTATACTTCGCAAAATTTGTCCGGTCCAATCGAAAAATTGTGGGATGATTGTTATGTCGGGATTTCGAATGCAAATACGGCTATCAAGTATATTCCGACAACTCCCGGATTGGAAGAGGCAGAGAGAGAGAATCTGATGGGACAGGCCAAGTTGTTTCGTGCCATGAACTATTTCCATTTGGTGAAATTCTTTGGAGATGTTCCTTTAATTCTTGAACCGTATGAAAGCTTGGAAGATATGTTTGTATCGCGTACGGCTTCAAGAGAAGTATATGCACAAATTATTCAGGATTTGCAAGACGCTTCTGCCGTTTTGAATGATGCTGCTTATACTCAGAATGGCTTCCGTGTGACAAAATGGGTTGCCGAAACAATGTTGGCAGATGTTTATTTGACTTTGAGTGGTTATCCTATTCAGGAAAATCATTATGCAGATGCTGCAAAGGCTGCCCGTAATGTGATTAATAGTCATCGTCATGCAATGATTGAAAATCAGGATACGGAAGCAAATAGTGCTTATAACCAGATTCGTACTCTTGATGATTCTAATGAGTATATTTTCTCAAGAGAATATGATGCGAATATTTCCGGTAATAATCCGCAACCGGGATTTAGTTTCCCGTTGGGCGCTGAAGGTTGGGGAATTTTTCAATATTCTATTTTGTTGAGAACTTATACTCCGACAAAAGAACTGTATAATATTTATGATCCGGAAAATGACTTGCGTGTTCAGGAAAAACAATATTTCCATACTTCTTATACTTATATAAAAGATGGTAAGGAAATCACACAGACGTTTGATGCCAGCCCTTATGTTTGGTATAATGAAGAAGCCTTATTGAGCACAGGCAAGAATGGAAAAGACCTTCCTATCTACCGTTATCCTGAAATCTTGCTGATTGCAGCAGAGGCAATAGCAGAAAGTGAAGGGGTTACATCTGAAGCAATTGGCTATTTGGCTGATGTTCGTGCACGAGCTTATACAAAGATGGACCGTGCTGCTATTGTAGCTAGTCTGGCTGGCTTGTCCAAAGAAGACTTTATCCATGAAGTATGGACGGAACGCCTCCGTGAGTTCATCTTTGAGAACAAGATTTGGTCGGATATCCAGCGTACACGCCAATATCCGCAAACATCTGAAGCTAATAGAGGTAAAGTTACTTATAGAAATGTAATCGGGGCGACTAATCCGTGGGGAGCTACCTTCGAAGAGAAGCATTTATTGTGGCCGATCTCTCACAACGAGATTCAGAGAAATCCGGCATTGGAACAAAATCCGGGTTACGATAGATAACCGAATGGAACCGATTGTATAATGAGGTATTGAGTTAAGATCAGAACCCATTAAAAAGCAGTCTTGATCAGAAGGGAGGTTGTTCGTCACGGGCAACCTCCTTTTTTATTGATTTTTGAGAAAAATCCACATTACTTGCTTTTACTTAAGGGGTTGTTTGACTTATCTTTGTAAGTAGAATATTAATTGTATAAATAAAAATGAAGAAAAAAAGTATATGGGCTTTTGCCCTTATTGCTATGCTAACCTGTTTGGGGAGGCCTGCCGTTGCGTCAGACGGTGCTTTTGATCCGGTAGAGTATGTTAATCCTTTAATGGGGACGCAATCGTCGTTTGAGCTATCGACCGGTAACACCTATCCGGCTATAGCACGTCCTTGGGGTATGAATTTCTGGACACCGCAAACCGGTAAGATGGGGGACGGATGGGGATATACCTATACCGCCAATAAAATACGCGGTTTTAAACAAACTCATCAGCCAAGCCCTTGGATCAATGATTACGGGCAGTTTGCGATCATGCCGGTTGTCGGCGCTCCTGAATTTGACCAGGATAAACGTGCCAGCTGGTTCTCTCACAAAAGTGAGATCGCAAAACCGTATTACTACGAAGTCTATCTGGCGGAACATGATGTGAAGACCGAGTTGACACCGACAGATCGTGCCGCCATGTTTCGTTTTACTTTCCCGGAAAATGAACATTCTTATGTCGTAGTGGATGCGTTTGACAAAGGTTCCTATATCAAAGTGATCCCTGAAGAAAACAAAATTATCGGTTATACGACCAAAAACAGCGGCGGTGTACCGGACAATTTCAAAAACTATTTCGTCATCGAATTTGACAAGCCCTTCACTTATGAAGCAACTTTTGCCGATGCAACATTGAAGGAAGGTATTCGTGAGCAGCAATCCGACCATGTCGGTGCCGTTATCGGTTTCAAGACGGCGAAAGGTGAGATTGTACATGCGAAGGTAGCCTCTTCGTTTATCAGCTTCGAACAAGCTTCGCTCAATCTGAAAGAGTTAGGTGCTGATAATTTTGACACACTGGTACAAAAAGGCAAAGACATTTGGAATAAGGAGCTGAGTAAGATCGAAGTGGAAGGTGGTACGCTGGACCAGTATCGGACGTTCTATTCCTGTATGTATCGTTCGCTTCTGTTCCCCCGTAAGTTTTATGAGATAGACGCGTCAGGGAAAATCGTACATTATAGTCCTTACAATGGAGAAGTGTTACCAGGTTATATGTTTACGGATACCGGTTTTTGGGATACGTTCCGTTGTCTTTTCCCTTTCCTGAACCTGATGTATCCGTCTATGAACATGAAGATGCAGGAAGGATTGGTAAATACCTACAAAGAAAGCGGCTTCCTGCCGGAATGGGCAAGCCCGGGACACAGAGGCTGTATGGTTGGCAACAATTCGGCTTCAGTAGTTGCCGATGCTTACCTGAAAGGTCTGAAAGGATATGATATCGAAACCCTTTGGGAAGCTGTAAAGCACGGAGCTAATGCGGTACATCCGCAGGTTTCTTCTACCGGACGTCTGGGCTATGACTACTACAATAAGCTCGGTTATGTTCCTTACAACGTAGGCATCAATGAAAATGCAGCCCGCACACTGGAGTATGCTTATAATGACTGGTGTATCTATCAGCTGGGTAAGGCCTTGAACAAGCCTAAAAAGGAAATTGAGATCTTTGCAAAGAGAGCCATGAACTATAAGAATCTGTATGATCCCGAACATAAACTGATGCGCGGCAAGAATGAGGATGGCAAATTCCAGTCTCCGTTCAACCCGTTGAAGTGGGGAGACGCTTTCACCGAAGGAAACAGCTGGCATTATACCTGGTCCGTATTCCATGATCCTCAGGGATTGATCGACCTGATGGGCGGAAAAGACGGCTTCAACCAGATGATGGACTCTGTATTTATCCTGCCTCCTGTCTTTGACGACAGTTATTATGGCGGTGTCATCCACGAAATCCGTGAGATGCAGATTATGAATATGGGTAACTATGCACACGGTAACCAGCCTATCCAGCATATGCTGTATATGTACAACTACTCCGGTCAGCCGTGGAAAGCGCAGCACTGGATTCGTGAAGTGATGGATAAGCTTTATACTCCTGCTCCCGACGGTTATTGTGGTGATGAGGACAACGGCCAGACTTCTGCGTGGTATGTGTTCTCTGCCATGGGCTTCTATCCGGTATGTCCGGGTACGGATGAGTATATTCTCGGTACTCCTTACTTCAAACAGATGAAGCTGCATCTTGAAAATGGAAAGACAGTAACCATCTCCGCTCCAAATAACGGAGACGACAAACGTTATATCTCTTCCATGACCTTGAACGGCAAAGACCATACAAAGAACTACGTGACTCACGAGGACCTTATGAACGGTGCTTCCATCACTTTCAAGATGGATTCCAAACCCAATGAGCAGCGTGGTACCAAAGAAACCGATTTCCCTTATTCTTTCTCCAACGAATTTAAAAAGAAAAAGTAATTTATGAAGAAGCAAGTAAAATATATCAGTGCGGGTATGCTGGCAGGCATGCTCCTTTGTGGCGGTCAGATGCAGGCTGCAAATACGATGTCCGGAATGCATGTATGTGTGACGGACGCTATTCAGAAAGACAATCGTCCGGAAGTTTCCAAACGTCTTTTCCGTTCGAATGCGGTAGAAAAGGAAATCATCCGTGTGCAGAAACTTCTGAAAAACGAGAAACTGGCATGGATGTTCGCAAACTGTTTCCCCAATACCATCGATACTACCGTACACTTCCGCAAAGGCGCGGATGGCAAACCGGACACATTCGTTTATACGGGCG
>ERZ860710.1337-NODE-1337-length-11451-cov-4.317217_pt1 | contig 11451 bp, 8 predicted proteins | sample MGYA00509974_ERZ860710 | MGnify/ENA primary metagenome ERZ860710 (study PRJEB30046, sample SAMN00715261) | human gut metagenome | study: EMG produced TPA metagenomics assembly of the A metagenome-wide association study of gut microbiota in type 2...
TTATTTTCGACACAACGCTCCGCGATGGCGAGCAGGTTCCGGGATGCCAATTGAACACAGTGGAAAAGATTCAGGTAGCAAAGGCACTGGAACTGCTGGGCGTGGATGTTATTGAAGCCGGATTCCCGATTTCCAGTCCGGGAGATTTCAACTCTGTTATTGAAATATCCAAAGCGGTGACATGGCCTACTATTTGTGCATTGACCCGTGCGGTACAAAAAGATATAGATGTAGCTGCGGATGCTCTGAAGTTTGCCAAGCACAAACGTATTCATACAGGTATCGGTACATCGGATTCGCATATCAAGTATAAATTCAATTCCAATCGTGAGGAAATCATCGAGCGTGCAGTAGCTGCCGTGAAGTATGCCCGTCGTTACGTGGATGATGTGGAGTTCTATGCAGAAGATGCAGGTCGTACGGACAATGAATATCTGGCTCGTGTGGTGGAAGCTGTAATTAAAGCGGGTGCTACAGTGGTGAACATCCCGGATACGACCGGTTACTGTCTGCCGGATGAATATGGAGCGAAGATCAAGTATTTGATGGAGCATGTGAGTGGTATTGAGAAAGCGATCCTTTCTACGCACTGCCATAATGACTTGGGAATGGCTACTGCAAATACAATGGCAGGTGTATTGAATGGTGCACGCCAGGTAGAGGTTACCATCAATGGTATCGGTGAACGTGCCGGTAATACTTCGCTTGAGGAAGTGGCTATGATTATCAAATGCCATAAAGATATTGAAATTGAGACGAATATCAATACACAGAAGATTTATCCGACAAGCCGCATGGTTTCAAGCTTGATGAACATGCCGGTGCAGCCTAACAAAGCTATCGTAGGTCGCAATGCCTTTGCACACTCATCGGGTATCCATCAGGATGGTGTGTTGAAGAATGTGCAGACTTACGAAATTATCGACCCGCACGATGTGGGTATCGACGATAATTCTATCGTATTGACTGCCCGTAGCGGACGTGCTGCTTTGAAGAACCGTTTACAGGTATTAGGCGTGGAGCTTGAACAGGAACAACTGGACAAGGTATATGAAGCTTTCCTGAAATTGGCGGATAAGAAGAAAGATATTAATGATGATGATATCCTGGTGCTTGCCGGTGCAGACCGCACACAGAACCACCGCGTGAAACTGGAATATCTGCAAGTGACCAGTGGAGTAGGTGTACGTTCGGTTGCCAGTCTGGGACTGAATATCTCCGGTGAAAAGTTTGAAGCGGCTGCCAGTGGAAACGGTCCGGTAGATGCAGCGATAAAGGCTTTGAAGAAGATCATTGACCGTCATATGACACTGAAGGAATTTACGATCCAGGCTATCAGCAAGGGTAGTGACGATATGGGTAAGGTACACATGCAGGTGGAATATGATAATCATATCTATTATGGTTTCGGTGCGAATACGGATATTATTGCCGCATCGGTAGAAGCTTATATCGATTGTATCAATAAGTTCAAATCATAAGACTAACCTCAATTATAAATTGTAAAATCGTAATAAATCTGATGAATACATTATTTGATAAAATCTGGGATGCCCACGTGGTTCAGCAAGTGGAAGATGGTCCCACACAGTTATATATAGATCGCCTTTATTGCCATGAAGTAACCAGTCCGCAGGCTTTTGCGGGAATGCGTGCACGCGGTATCCAATGTTTCCGTCCGGAAAAGATTGTTTGTATGCCCGACCATAATACGCCGACCCACGATCAGGACAAGCCGATTGAAGATCCGATCTCCAAAACACAGGTGGATACATTGGCCAAGAATGCGGAAGATTTTGGATTGACACATTTCGGCATGTTGCATAAGAAGAATGGTATCATCCATGTGGTAGGTCCGGAAAGAGGATTGACATTGCCGGGAATGACGATTGTGTGTGGTGACTCGCATACTTCAACGCACGGTGCGATGGGAGCAGTGGCTTTTGGTATCGGTACAAGTGAGGTCGAAATGGTAATGGCTTCACAATGTATCTTGCAGACACGCCCCAAGACAATGCGCATCACAGTGGACGGAAAATTGGGTAAAGGTGTGACGGCAAAAGATATTGCTCTTTATATGATGTCTAAAATGACAACGAGCGGTGCAACCGGTTATTTTGTGGAATATGCCGGAGAAGCAGTTCGCAGTCTGACTATGGAAGGACGCCTGACGCTGTGCAACCTGAGTATAGAAATGGGTGCACGTGGTGGTATGGTGGCACCGGATGAAGTGACATTCGAATATATCAAAGGCCGTGAATATGCTCCGGCAGGTGAGGAATGGGAGAAGGCGTTGGCATACTGGAAGACGTTGAAGAGCGATGAGAATGCTACGTTTGATAAAGAAGTGCATTTTGATGCGGCAGATATCGAACCGATGATTACATACGGAACAAATCCGGGTATGGGTATGGGTATCACGCAACACATTCCCACGACTGACGGAATGGGAGAGGCTGCAAAAGCTTCATTCCTGAAATCAATGGACTATATGGGCTTCCAACCCGGTGAGGGAGTATTGGGCAAAAAGATAGATTATGTGTTTTTGGGTGCTTGTACGAATGGACGTATTGAAGATTTCCGTGCTTTCGCCTCGTTAGTGAAAGGCCACAAGAAGGCGGAACATGTGGTTGCCTGGTTGGTACCTGGTTCGTGGATGGTAGATGCACAGATTCGTGAAGAAGGTCTGGATAAGGTATTGGAGGAAGCAGGTTTTGCTATCCGCCAGCCGGGATGTTCGGCTTGTCTGGCAATGAATGATGATAAGGTGCCTGCCGGAATGTATGCGGTTTCTACAAGTAACCGTAATTTTGAAGGTCGTCAGGGACCGGGTTCACGCACATTGCTTGCTAGTCCGCTGGTAGCGGCTGCGGCAGCAGTGACGGGAGTGATTACGGACCCGAGAGAACTGATGTAATTTCACTCCTCCTGGCAGAAGTCATTAATAATAAGTATTTCAAAATCAAAGATAAGAAACAATGAAACAGAAATTCAATATCATCACCAGTACTTGTGTGCCTCTCCCGTTGGAGAATGTAGATACAGACCAGATCATTCCTGCACGTTTTCTGAAAGCTACGACTAAAGAGGGCTTCGGAGAGAATCTGTTCCGCGACTGGCGGTATGACAAACAAGGAAACAAAATCGACTCTTTCGTTCTGAATGATCCGACCTATAGCGGACAGGTGCTTGTAGCCGGAAAGAACTTCGGTTCGGGCAGTAGCCGTGAGCATGCAGCATGGGCCATTGCAGATTATGGTTTCCGCGTGGTAGTCAGCAGTTTCTTTGCAGATATCCACAAGAATAATGAACTGAATAATTTCGTATTGCCTGTAGTGGTGAGCGAACCGTTCCTGAAAGAATTGTTTGATTCCATTGCCGCCGATCCGAAAACAGAGGTAGTGGTGAACCTGCCGGAACAGACAATCACCAACAAGGCAACAGGTAAAAGTGAGACTTTTGAAATCAATGCTTACAAGAAACATTGCCTGATGAATGGCCTGGATGACATCGATTTCCTGGTAGAGAATAAAGATAAAATAGAAGCGTGGGAAAATAAAAATGAAGTATAAACAGCCCCAAATAGAAATCATGGACACCACGCTCCGCGACGGTGAGCAAACCAGCGGTGTGTCGTTCGTCCCCCATGAAAAGCTGATGATAGCCCGTCTGCTACTGGAAGAACTGAAAGTAGACAGGGTGGAAGTGGCTTCGGCACGGGTTTCGGATGGTGAGTTCGACGCAGTCAAGATGATATGTGACTGGGCCGCGCGGCGTAATTTATTGCCCCGGGTGGAGGTGTTGGGTTTCGTAGACGGGCATACGTCGGTAGACTGGATACACGCTACCGGCTGCCGCGTCATTAATCTTCTGTGCAAAGGTTCGCTGAAGCATTGCACATGTCAGTTGAGAAAGACCCCTGAAGAACATATCGAGGATATTATTGGCGTAGTGAATTATGCCAATGAGCAGGATATGGAGGTGAATGTTTACCTGGAAGACTGGAGCAACGGGATGAAAGATTCTCCAGAGTATGTCTTCCAGATGGTGGATGCACTGATGCACACGAATATCAAACGGTATATGTTGCCTGATACATTGGGTGTGCTGAATCCGTTGCAGGTCATCGAATATATGCGGAAGATGGTGAAGCGCTATCCGCATGCTCACTTCGATTTCCATCCGCATAATGACTACGACCTGGCAGTGAGCAATGTGCTGGCTGCCGTACTGAGTGGTGCGAAGGGACTTCATACCACGATCAACGGTCTGGGCGAACGTGCCGGTAATGCACCGTTGTCCAGTGTGCAGGCTATTCTGAAAGATCATTTCAATGCTATCACTAACATTGACGAAGGCCGTCTGAATGAAGTCAGCCGGGTGGTTGAATCTTATTCGGGTATCGCCATACCCGCCAATAAACCGATTGTAGGTGAAAATGTGTTCACGCAGGTAGCGGGGGTACATGCCGATGGAGACAATAAGAGTAACCTTTATTGCAACGACCTGTTACCCGAGCGTTTCGGACGTAAGCGGGAGTATGCATTGGGTAAGAACAGTGGTAAGGCGAATATCCGTAAGAATCTGGAAGATCTGGGACTGACGCTGGATGAGGATTCCATGCGTAAGGTGACGGAACGGATTATCGAGTTGGGTGACAAGAAAGAACTGGTTACCCAGGAAGATTTGCCTTATATCGTTTCGGATGTACTGAAGCACGGAGTGATGAATGAGAAAGTGAAGCTGAAGACATACATCGTGAACCTTGCTTACGGTCTGAAGCCGATGGCTACGCTGAAGATTGAAATCAACGGGCAGGAGTTTGAAGAAAGTTCCAGCGGTGACGGTCAGTATGATGCTTTTGTACGTGCTCTGCGTAAGATTTATAAGGTGACGTTGGGACGCAAATTCCCCATGCTGACGAACTATGCCGTAACCATCCCTCCCGGTGGGCGTACCGATGCTTTTGTGCAGACAGTGATTACCTGGAGCTATGACGGCACGGTGTTCCGTACACGCGGACTGGATGCCGACCAGACGGAGGCAGCGATTAAGGCGACGATGAAGATGCTGAATATCATTGAGGATGACTATGAACTTAAAAAATCAGAATGATGAACCCCGCTGAGGGAAAGAAAATAGAAGAATACCTAAAAAATAAAGAAAACAATGGATTTTAAAATTGCAGTATTAGCCGGTGACGGCATTGGCCCGGAGATTTCCACCGTAGGTGTGGACGTAATGACCGCCGTATGTGAGAAGTTCGGACATAAAGTAAACTACGAATATGCCATCTGCGGTGCAGATGCTATCGACAAAGTGGGCGATCCGTTCCCCGAAGCTACTTATGAAGTTTGTAAAAACGCGGATGCTGTTTTGTTCTCGGCTGTAGGCGATCCGAAATTCGACAATGATCCTACTGCCAAAGTACGTCCCGAACAGGGTCTGCTGGCTATGCGTAAGAAACTGGGATTGTTTGCCAATATCCGTCCGGTACAAACTTTCAAATGTCTGCTCCATAAATCACCGCTTCGTGCAGAACTGGTGGATGGCGCAGATTTTCTTTGTATCCGCGAACTGACCGGCGGTATGTATTTCGGTGAGAAGTATCAGGACAACGACAAAGCGTATGATACCAATATGTACACTCGTCCGGAGATTGAACGTATTCTGAAAGTTGGTTTCGAGTATGCCATGAAACGCAATAAGCACCTCACGGTGGTAGATAAAGCCAATGTGCTCGCATCTTCACGCCTGTGGAGACAGATTGCCCAGGAAATGGCACCGCAATATCCTGAAGTGACTACGGACTATATGTTCGTGGACAATGCAGCCATGAAGATGATTCAGGAGCCTAAATTCTTTGATGTAATGGTTACCGAGAATACATTCGGTGATATCCTTACGGATGAAGGTTCTGTAATCAGTGGCTCTATGGGATTGCTTCCTTCGGCTTCTACAGGCGAAAGCACTCCTGTATTCGAACCGATCCACGGTTCATGGCCACAAGCTAAAGGTTTGAACATCGCTAATCCGTTGGCACAAATCCTTTCGGCTGCCATGCTATTCGAATATTTCAATTTGCTGGAAGAAGGCGCATTGATTCGCAAAGCTGTAGATGCTTCTTTGGATGCTAACGTCCGTACACCGGAAATTCAGGTAGAAGGTGGTGCGAAGTATGGTACCAAAGAAGTAGGAGCATGGGTGGTAGATTATATCAAACGTAGCTAATCTTCGGCAAATACGGCTTCGCAATGTTCGCCCGGAACTTCAAACTCCAGGGTGGCATGGCCGATGCCGAAATCTTCAAGCCGGTGGCGGATAAGATGTTTCACCTCTTGCATACCTTCCGGTTGCTTTAAAACAATATGGGCTGTCAGTGCATTCTCTGTGGTGCTGATGGCCCATATATGTATATGGTGAACGTCATCAACACCGGGAAGGGCACGGATGGCTTCTACTACTTTTTGACTGTCTATACTTGTAGGCACGCCATCCAGCGTCAGACGAAGACTGTCATGCAGTAAATTCCACGTAGAGATGAGAATGACAACAGCCACAATCAGACCGATAATCGGGTCGATAATATACCAGCCGGTCCGGCTGATAACGATACCTGCCACTAATACTCCCACTGATACCAAAGCATCTGCCGCCATATGCAGATAAGCTCCTTTTACGTTCAGGTCTTTTTCCTTATCTTTCATAAAAAGGAAAGCTGTGAATGCATTGATAAGTACACCCACACCTGCTACCCAGGCAATGGCTCCACCGGGAACAACTGCCGGATTACTCAGCTTATGAATACTTTCGATGACAATGGCGCCTACGGCTACCAGCAAAATGACTGCATTGAGCAAGGATACCAGGATCGTACTTTTTTTATAACCATACGTATATCGTTCATTGGCTTTGACTTTGGCCAGGCGGAAGGCCAGCAATGCCAGCACGAGACTAACTACATCGCTTAAATTGTGTCCTGCATCGGAAAGCAGCGCGAGGGAATCGAACCAGAAACCGGCTGCAAACTCTATGACGACAAAGGCTAAATTGAGAACAATGCCTATAATAAATGCCTTGTTCAGCGACTCTGCGTTGATGGCATGGCTATGCTGATGTGAATGTTCGTGTGACATATATTTAATAAGGTGTAAGAGTTATATAAATTTTATTATGCAAATTTACGTGATAGAAATGTAACACTTGAGCAGCGAAATAGTTTTTTATCTATCTTTGTACGAAGATACCTGCTTATATTATTAGATTGGCTGAAAGGCTCTCAAGAAAAGCCTACTCATAATAAAAGCCTTTCAGGCTACCAGTGAAGCATAAATTAATAATTAGATTGTTATGGCAAAAATAGCAAAGAACCTAACGGAACTTATCGGTCGCACTCCGCTTATGGAATTAGCGGAATACAGTCGTAAATACGGACTGAAACAGAATATTATCGCAAAGTTGGAAGCGTTCAATCCGGCTGGGAGTGTGAAGGATCGTGTGGCGCTTGCCATGATTGAAGATGCAGAAGCGCGCGGAGCACTGAAGCCCGGTGCGACGATTATAGAGCCTACCAGTGGAAATACCGGTGTGGGACTGGCGATGGTTGCTACAATCAAAGGATATCACCTGATGCTCACGATGCCCGAAACTATGAGTATAGAGCGCCGCAATCTGCTGAAAGCACTGGGTGCTGAAATTGTACTGACAGATGGATTGGCCGGTATGACAGGGTCCATTGCAAAAGCGCAGGAGTTGAGGGCGTCTATTCCCGGTTCGGTCATCCTTCAACAATTTGAAAATCCTTCTAACGCACAGATTCATACACTCACTACAGGTGAAGAAATCTGGACGGATACAGACGGAAAAGTAGATGTGTTTATTGCCGGAGTGGGAACAGGCGGAACCATCTGCGGGGTGGCACGTGCCTTGAAAAAACATAATCCGAATGTGTATATTGTTGCCGTAGAACCGGAATCATCTCCTGTATTGGAAGGCGGAGTGGAAGGCCCACATCGTATTCAGGGAATCGGAGCCAATTTTATTCCTGCTATTTATGATGCCTCCGTTGTAGATGAAGTGTTTCCTGTGCCCGATGATGAAGCAATTCGTGGCGGACGTGAGTTGGCGTCTGCCGAAGGATTACTGGCGGGCATATCTTCCGGTGCAGCTGTATATGCAGCGCGTTTGCTGGCACAACGTCCGGAGTTTGCGGATAAGAAGATTGTAGTTCTTTTGCCTGATACGGGAGAGCGTTATCTGTCTACGGAGTTGTTTGCATTCGAGACTTATCCGCTGGATTAGTAATTCTTATTAAACGCTTCGTTGCGTATTTGGAAATAAGTGTTTCCTCGTGTGGAACAAACAGTTTCAAGCGAGGAAACAAGCAGTTTCTCGGTGTGAAACTAGGAGTTTCAAGTAATGAAACAAATGATTCCCTGTCTTGAAACATAATCTTTAAATAAATTAAAAATGAAGAAGTCTGTTCTTTCTTTCCTTATATATATAATAGGTGTATCTCCTGTGTTTGCCCAAACCTATCAGGAACTTTCGGACCGTGCCATTGCTTGTACTGAACAAGATAGTCTGGCACAGGCGGAAAATTATATCCGCCAGGCTTTGAAACTGGAACCTGCTAATCCGCATAATGCCTTATTGTTTTCTAATCTCGGTACTATCCAACGTCGGCAACGGGATTATGATCAGGCTTTAGAATCCTACACGTATGCCTTGAACATTGCTCCACGGGCAGTTCCCATTCTCTTGAATCGTGCCGCACTGAATCTTGAAATGGGACGGAATGAGCAGGCACGTGTAGACTATTCTTTGGTGCTGGATCTGGAAAAGGATAACCGGGAAGCACTCCTGATGCGCGCCTATATTTATGTGACCCAGCGCGATCTCAAATTTGCCCGGGCAGATTATGAACGATTACTGAAGCTTGATCCTCAAAATTATAATGCCCGTTTAGGACTCGCTACTTTGGAGCAGAAAGATGGAAATTTACAAAAAGCCTTGGAGATATTGAATAAGATGCTGGTAGAAGATCCGCAGGATGCAGCCTTATACGTAGCACGTGCAGGAATAGAACAGGATATGCAGCATGTCGATCTGGCAATGATTGACCTGGAAGAAGCTCTGAAACTGAATCCTTCGCAAACGGAAGCCTATCTGATGCGCGGACAAATCTATCTGTCCCAGAAGAAGAAAAATTTGGCAAAGCAGGATTTTGAGAAAGCAATGTCTTTTGGAGTGCCGCAGGCGGATCTCAGAGGATTGCTACAGCAATGTAAATAGTGATTAGGGGTTAGTGATAAGTGATTAGTGCCATGCGGTATAACAGCGTAGCTTACTAATCACTTATCACTAACCCCTAATCACTATTAAACGTATTTCTTGATTAACTCGACAAAATCCTTCCCGTATTTCTTCTTTTTATATTCACCGATTCCGCTGATATTGCCGAATGCTTCCATTGTGGTAGGGCGGGTGGTGCTGAGTAAATGCAATACCTTGTCGGACAGTACAATATAAGCTGGTAGCGCTTCCTGGTCTGCAAGCCGTTTCCGTAATGCACGCAGAGCTTCGAAAAGTTCTTCGCTTTCCGTGTTCGGTAACCCCAATGGTAGCTCTCTGACCGGAATCGTTGATTTTTTCTTTCTCCCTTTGGCGGGTGCGGACTCTTCACGCCGGATTACTGCCAACCGTGCTTGTGCCCGTCCGAAGAGGACGTCACTACCGCTGCTTGTTATTTTCAGATGGTTGTTTTCGTTATATGCTATTTCAAAATACCCCAATTGTAACATTTGTAGCAAGTAGTCCTGCCAGTCACGGGCAGGAACTTCACGTCCGGCACCGAACGTTTTCAGTTGCTGATATCCTTTCTCCGATACATCCGGAGTATTATTTCCGCGTAAGATATCTACAAGAATACTCGTGCCAATCTGCTGTTCCGTACGGACAATAGCGCTTAAAGCTTTTTGTACAATAACAGTTCCGTCGAAACGCTGGGGAGGATTTTTGCAGACATCGCAGTTTCCACAATCCTCTGTAGTGGTCTCTCCGAAATAACTCAACAGGATGCGACGTCGGCAAACATCAGCTTCTGCATATTGTTGCATACGTTGTAACTTCTCCAGATTGATACCTTGCTGACCGCTTTCCGTCGCAAACTTGGTTAATAGAATAAGGTCGGCCAGAGAATAAAATAAGAGAGTGTCACTTGGCAAACCATCTCGTCCGGCACGCCCAATCTCCTGGTAAAAACTCTCTATACTCTTAGGCAGATTGTAATGGATGACCCAGCGCACATTACTTTTATCAATTCCCATACCGAATGCAATGGTTGCGCAAATAATCTGTACCCGGTCATTGATGAAATCATCCTGCGTCATTTCCCGTTGTTCATTTGACATACCGGCATGGTAAACACCTACGTCGAACCCTTCATTTTCCAATAGCTGGGCTACTTTCTGGATATATTTTACGCCATAATTGGCAATTGTTCTTTCTAATGATTTTCCCCAAGTGTAATTAGGCGCAATAAAAGATTTCGATTTGAAGCCAAAAATATTTTCAAAATTCTTAAGTCCGTCAGCTACTATATTATTTGCAATACTTTCTTCTTGATTATTTTCAAAATCAAACGCGGGTAAAAACGATTTTCTTTTTTCATTAGTGATCGTAGTACTTATACCATAAACCCCGTAATCAAAAGCAAGCCGCGTCTCGGGAAAATCATTTCGTAGGTAATACATCCAACGAGAAATATTCACATGTTCCCTTCCATGCGATTGTATTCTAAAATACCCCTCATTTTGTCCCTGTTTCCACATACTTAAAACATTTTCACACCCTTTTATTTCTTTCATCCCCTCATCAATACGTTTAAAGAAATAAGCAGAGAAATCAGACTCTTTAATCTTTTTAAAATCAGGGTTTGCAACTACAGCATTAGCAGTAATGACCACAGGACTATCATTCTTGTCTTTTACCGAGCTCAAAACTTCAAACAGTAAAGATATATCATCTTCACTTGCTATTGAATCATTCATGCAATAATGGCATTTATCAACACGAATACCAGCTCTAAGTAATTTGTCATAAACTTTTTTCGAAGGCATTCTTATACTTCCCCAATCATCACTTTCAATAACAACAATATGCCTTTTTGTACGCCATCCAAGAATATTAAGAAGATTGTGAGTTATTGTTTGTTTTAAAGACATAGTTATAAAATTACTAGAGGAAAATATCTTATTTAATGACCTATATTTTGATTATCTTTCAGAAATCTCACCAATCGTTTAGCCTGAACATCGATATTAAAATTATTTTCAGCAACTTTCCGCCCACTCCGTCCAACTTGTTTTGCTTTCTCGCTATCGGACAAAGCTCTATCCATCGCATCTGCAAAAGAATCAACATCTCCTGGTGTTGCCATAAATGCTGAAA
>ERZ860710.1343-NODE-1343-length-11420-cov-3.834580_pt1 | contig 11420 bp, 9 predicted proteins | sample MGYA00509974_ERZ860710 | MGnify/ENA primary metagenome ERZ860710 (study PRJEB30046, sample SAMN00715261) | human gut metagenome | study: EMG produced TPA metagenomics assembly of the A metagenome-wide association study of gut microbiota in type 2...
ATTAATAAAGGAGGTATTTATGCCAGATAATAAGAATTTGCTCAATTTTGATGATTTAGCTGATGTATTCGCACAGCTTAATGATATTGAAGATGCGCCAGAAGAACTTACTGAGGAAGAGAAAGCCTCCCAGCGCAGATATGAAGAGATTATCAAGAAACATAAGAATAATAATTAACCAAATGAATCTAAACGACTGTCCAAGATAGTGAACTACCCATTGTCTTAAGCCAATGGGCTTCCTGCTTCATCGACCTCGTAACCTACTATCTCCACAGGCGTTAATTTGGGCAGTCCCTGCCCTATATATTTCTTTATGCTATTTGTCTTAATCCTTCTGTCAGTATATTTTTCGCGGCATTGATATCCCTGTCATGTTCTGCTCCGCATTTCGGACATATCCATGTCCTCACTGACAAATCTTTTGTATCTGGATTCTGATACCCGCAAACAGAACATAATTGACTACTAGCATAAAATGTATCTATTTTGATATATTTCCTGCCATTCCATTTTGCCTTATACTCTAACTGTCTTGTCAGCTCATACCATGATACATCACTTATGGCTTTTGCTAAATGATGATTTTTTACCATATTTTTTATCTGTAGATTCTCTGAAACTATCACTTGGTTTTCGCTGATAATCTCATGTGAAACTTTATGTAGATAATCTTTTCTTATATTCCTTATTTTCTCATGGCATAATGCTATCTTTTTCTTTGTTTTATAATAGTTCTTACTTCTCTTTCCTTTATGTGACAGTTGCCTTTGCAGCTTTACAAGCTGTTTCTCGTATTTTTTTATAATTTTTAGATTCTCATATACCTTCCCATCGGAAGTAATACATAAATCTTTAATTCCTAAATCGATTCCTATGTTATGATTTGTATGTGCCAGTTCCTTATGCTCCGTTTCTACAAGTATGGACACATAGTATTTTCCACTGGAAACCTGCGAAACGGTCGCTGACTTAATCTGCCCACTATATTCCCTGTGTAACCTTGCTTTTACCGCTTTTAATTTTGGCAATTTTATCTTCCCTGTCTCAAAATCTACCGCAATATTTCCATTTGTGAAGTTTGTTGTGTATGATTTATGGTTATCGTGTTTGCTCTTGAATTTCGGATATCCTGCATGCTCCTTAAAGAATTTTTGATATGCAGTGTCCATGTTATAGATTGCGTTGGTCAGAGCAAATTTATCTATTTCTTTTAACCATTCATAATCTTTCTTTAATTCTCTGTTACAGTAATTATTACAATCCGTTTTACTAACTGACTTTTTCTCTTTCTCGTATATTTCTTTCCGATATGCCAATGTCTGATTGTAAACAAAACGGCAACAGCCAAATGTTTTTGCAATCTGAATTCTTTGTTCACTATTAGGATATATCCTGTATTTATATGCTTTTAACACCCACTGTCGCCACCTTCCTACCCTTGATTTTCTATATATTTTCTCAACATCTATTTGTGTCTGTTTTTTGATTTCCACGTTCCCATAACGCAAGTATAGCACAAACCTCCGCTTCCGGCTACCTTAACCCACCGTCTAAAGCCAGTGGGATTGCGGTATCCCTATTTCAAAGGCAGTCGTTTTTATATGTGTTATAACGCAAATCCCCATTCGTGTAAACACTATTCTTGCGCAAATCCCCATTCGTTAATCATCATATTCCTGCGAAATCCCCGTTCATATAGATTATGCCTTGTAATATTCACATTTATTCATATATAATACAGCGAAACAGCCACCCTTGGGTTTCCCCGCGGGTGGCTGTTCCATCTTTATATGAAAGTGTTTGAAAGAAAAAAGCTTAGTTATTAGCTGTAATGCCTGCTGTCTTATAGACAAATGTTACACTTCCGGCTTTGTCATCTGACTTGTCTAAGAATGAATTGTATTCCTGACCTGCCTTAACTACTGCCTTGATTGTGTCAACAGCTGTCTGTGCGTCTGAGTCTACAAGCTTTGTGATAGGCTCAATTGCTTCACTGTTAAACTGTGCCATTCCATCCTTTAATGTGATTGCACCTTCATTTAACTGTGTAACTCCGTCTGCAAGTGTTCCTGAGCTATCCTTTAATGTAGCTGTTCCATCTGCAAGCTGTGAAGCACCACTCTTTAATGTAGCATTATTAGCTGTAAGCTGTGAAAGTCCGCTCTGAAGAACTGCTGTTCCTTCCTGCTGGAGTTTTCCGGCATTAAGATTTAATGCATATAAGCTTGAGCAGAGAGTTCCTTCCTTGTAAGTTGAGAATGAACCAACTGAAGTGCTAAGTGTGTTAAGACCTGTGCTTAATGTACCAAGACCTGCTTTAAGCTGCTTAGAACCTGCACTTAACTGTCCTGCACCTGTGCTTAGCTGGTCAATTCCTGCTTTAAGGGCATTTGCACCAGTATTAACCTGACCTGCTCCTTCATTCAATTTAGTAATTCCATTAAAGAAACTGTTCTCTCCGCCAGCTGTAAGGGATATCATCGTATCATTAAGTAGACCGTATGCCTTATAAGCCTGTGAAAGTCCACTGGAAATAGCTACAAGATTTGCGTCTGCATCACTATTTGCCTTTGCTTTTAATTGTTCTAATGTATATTTGTGTTCAGTATCTGCTGCTGCATATTTAGCAGTTAATGCACTTACCATTGCTGTTCTTATACCAATTTTACCTGTTGCAATATCTGTATCATTATAATTCTGCATTATAAATGCTGCTGCTTTTGTGCACTGATTTTCATTTGTAATATCAGCTGTAGCTGATAATCCATAACCAGCCTCATTGGCAAGTGCTGTAGCAGCTGCTATTTTCTGTTCATCAGTCATTGTTGAAGGATTATATCCAAGTTTTCCACCAATAACAGCAACTGCCAACTGATAAAAGCTTTCATATGCATTATCGTACTTTTCTTTTGCTTCTGTCATTCCATCTGTTAATGTTTTACCTATTTTATTCGCACCATCTGCTAATGCTGCTGCACCTGTTGCTAATTGTTCTGTTCCACCAGTCAAATCATTAGCCCCAGTAGCAAGCGCTCCAGCCCCAGCTAAAGCACTGTCAATTCCTGCATCAAGTGTTACAGCACCTGCTGCCAGATCACTTGCCCCTTTAGCTGCCGAAGCAACACTGCTGTCAAGATTGTTATCCTTAAGAGTATTGTAAAGAGTTCCGATTCCGTCAGCATATGTCTTCATGTTGTTATTAAGTGAAACTGAACCCTCATATGCACTTGCAGCGCCATCTGCGTATGCATATATACCATCCTTAAGAGAAGAAGCACCTGTATTTAACTGGTCAACACCATCAGTAAGTGCTGGAATTGCATCACTTAACTGCTGTGTTCCATCCTGTAAAGATACAGTTCCGTCTGCAAGCTGGTTTGCTGCATCATCTAATGAAGCAACTGTCTTCTTTAAGTCATCTAAAGTAATATCATCAGCATTCATATCTGAAAGAAGATTAGATGTTGCAACTGACATAGTCATATCAAGTGAAAAATCCTTAACATCTGCTGTTAATTCAAAATACTCAGGAATATCAAGGTCAAGTGACTTATCATTAAACTTAAGATTCATAGTATCCTTAAGTCCTGGCATTGTCATACCGACTGCTACAATATTATCACCGACCTTAGTAAGCTTACCATTAGTAACCTCAACATTTGAGAATACATCTGTTGGAAGCATCATGCCTGTAATCATTGTAAATGGTACGGCAACTGTCTGCTTCTTACCATTAATTGTTACAGTTTTCTTCTGATTATTAGTGTAATCAAAATGTATTGTAACCTTTCCGCTCTTTCCGGCCAGGTCTTCCGGCTTAATTTCCTTTCCATCAAGCTTGTAAGTAACCTTCATTGTCACTGGCGCATTTTCACTTGACTCAGTCTTATTAAGAGTCTCATTGCCGTTAGCGTCTGTAATCTTTTCGTTGACAGTGATGTGATTCTTGTTACCTGAAGCATCATTGAATACATAAACAGTTTCCTGTCTTGTGTTAGTTGCAAGTGTGCTCTTGTTAGACACTGCAAGCTCGTTAGTTATTGCCTGTGTAATAGCAGCCTCAGTGCTGCCTGCTGCCATCTCTGTTACATAAGCTGTATCTGTTCCTGTTGTTGCAGCTGTCTTAGAACCGCAGCCAACAAGACTTGCCGCAGTAAGAACAACACACATTAAAACTGAACTATATCTGAATAAATTCCTCTTTACCATAATAAATCCTCCTAATTTAATTCTGACTGTTCTTCTTTGGCTTGAAGCCTAAACTTGTATGAATGATCACCTTATCAAGCAATACAAAAAGTGATGGAAGAACAAATATAACAACAAACATACTGATGATTGCGCCTCGTGCCATAAGTGTACAAAGTGAAGCAATCATATCAACACTGGCTATCATACCTACACCAAATGTTGCTGCGAAGAAACCAAGTGCGCTGACAATGATAGATGGAATAGATGTTCCAAGTGCTATTGATATAGCCTCTTTCTTAGAGTTACCAGCAGCTCTTTCTCTCTTATATCTTGTAGTCATAAGAATTGCATAATCGACTGTCGCACCAAGCTGAATAGTTCCGATTACTACCGAAGATATAAATGGTATCGTTGTTCCTGTATAATATGGAATACCCATATTAACAAATATAGCAAATTCAATAGCAGCAACCAGAATAACCGGAAGAGATATTGACTTTAATACGAAGAAAATAATAAAGAATATCGCAACAATTGAAACTGCACTAACTGTCTTAAAATCCTTATCAGTAATAGTGATAAGATCCTTAGTACAAGGAGCTTCTCCAATTACCATAGATTTAGCATCATACTTCTTTGCAATTGCATCAACCTTATTAATCTGGTCATTGATTTCATCAGAAGCAATTGTGTAATTAGTTGATACCATCATAATCTGGTATTCATCACCCTTAAGCTCTGAAACAAGCGAATCAGGAAGCATTTCCGTAGGGATTTCTCCACCGAGTGCTGAGTCAATACTTAATGCAAATGAAATTCCGTCCAGATCATTTACTTCATTCATCATTGCATTAGAATCCTCTGCTGAAAGATTACTGTCTGCAAGAATCATATATATAGAATTAGTTCCGTCAAAGTTGTCGGCAAGCATCTTGTTAGCCTGCGAACAGTTAAGCTTCTCTGGAAGTGTATCAGACAAATCATAGTAAACCTTAGTATTGTTATATCCGTAGATTGCCGGACCAAGAAGCAGCACGAATATTATAAGGAATATCCATGAATGATTAACAATCCATCTTGCCGGTTTATCAAAATTCGGCATAATCTCTCTATGCATTGTTTTCTCAAGAGCCTTGTCAAATGTAAGAATAAGGGAAGGAAGTATTGTAACACAACCAATAACGCCCAATACAACACCCTTTGCCATAACAACACCAAGGTCAAGACCAAGTGTAAAACTCATAAAGCAGAGTGCGATGAATCCTGCAACAGTTGTTATGGAAGAACCAACAACTGATGTAAGTGTATTCCCAATAGCAACCGCCATAGCTTCTTGATGATTATCCGGAGTTTCTTCCTTAGCTTCCTTGTAACTGTGCCATAAGAATATAGAATAATCCAGAGTTACACCAAGCTGAAGTACCGCTGCCAGTGCTTTCGTTATGTATGAAACCTCACCTAAGAAATAATTAGAACCAAGGTTATACACAATTGCCATACCTATACTTAGCATAAAGAATACTGGTACAAGGAATGAATCCATAAATATAGCAAGTACAATACATACCAGAACAACCGCTACAAGTACATAAAAAGGAGTCTCCTTTTCTGCCATTGTCTTAGTATCTGTAACTACAGCAGACATACCTGCAATATAGCACTGATTATCCGTAACATCTCTTACTTCCTGAATAGCCTTCATTGTATCTTCACTTGATGTTGTATCATCAAAGAATATTGCAAACAATGTAGCTCCTGAATCCTCATTTTCAAAATAAGAACGGAACTTATCAGGAAGAATTTCTGAAGGAACATCATCTCCTACCACTCCACTATAAGAGATAACTGACGCAACATGGTCAACACCCTCAACCTTCTTTACCAACTTAGAAACATTTGACTTATTCATTCCGTCAACGACAACCATTGCATAAGCGCCCTTTCCGAAATCATCAAGCAAAATGTCCTGTCCCTGCATAGTGTCGATATCACTTGGCAGATAATACAGGATATCGTAATTAACCCTGGTATTAAAGTAACCAAGAACTGATGGAATCAACAGCAGGAAGCTAAGAACCAGAATTGGAATTCTTAACTTAACAACAACTTTTCCAAACTTTTTCATATAAATAACCACGCCTTTCTGTAAGATGCAAATGCCAACAACCCTTAGTCATATAAGTATTCATGTCTTTAACAAATATGACCGATAGTCATTTTCAATTTCAGTTGACATTATAGCACCTCAAAACACATAGTCAATAGAAAATTGACCAAAAGTCATTTTTTAATATTTATTTTATAATTGAGTTGGTGTATAATGTTGACATAAGATGTGGTGTTGTAATTATTTTCAGGCACGCTTGCGCTACTTGTCGCTTACAGCGGACACTAAACTCGTTGCAGTTCCTGCAACTTGTTAAGTGCCGGTGGCTCCAAAGCACCTGAAATCAATTACCATACCACATCATATACGCATTTTAACTAATAAAATAGTATTATATAAAGGTGAGTAATTGATATGGGAAAGCTTGAAGCTAACAAACAACAGAAACTTACTTCTCTGCTGAATACTGCATTTAATCTCTTTACTACCCAGGGGGTTACGAAGACTTCTATTGCGGAAATTTCTCAGAAAGCGGGTATTGCTAAGGGTACATTTTATCTGTACTTTAAGGACAAGTATGATATAAGAAACCGTCTTATATCACATGAATCAAGTAAATTATTTAAGAATGCCGTCGCTGATTTAGAGGAATTTTCTAAAGAAAAGAACGAACAGTTAGGTTTCGAAGAAAAAATAATATTTATAATTAATCATATTGTAGATGAACTGAATTCTAATCAGACTCTTCTCACATTTATATCAAAAAACCTTAGCTGGGGAATCTTCAAGGAAGCTCTCACAACTAAGGTTGCATCTGATGATATTAACTTTAAAGATGTATATTATGAAATGATTAACGCTGAGGATATCTCACTTGAAGAGCCTGAAATAATGCTCTTTCTTATTGTTGAGCTTGTAAGTTCAACTTGCTACAGCGCAATTCTTTATAAAGAACCTGCTGACATAGATACTATCAAGCCTTATCTTTTCAAGACAGTACGTGCAATCATCAAAGAGCACACTATCCGGTAGCTGCTTACGCTTTCCCTTCAAGCTCCTGGTATATATCCCTTTTTGACACACCCCTGGCCTTTGCCGCAGCTTTCATGGCTTCTTTCTTATCCATGCCCTGCGACATATACATCTGCACATGTTCTGCCACACTCATGTTTTCCCACTGCTTTCTTGCTTCAGCCTTTAACTGCTCACGGCTTTTACCGGCAATCACAAGCACATATTCACCTCTTGGCTCATTATTTTCATAATATTCACATGCAGATTCAAGCGTGAATTCCATAGAATTCTCATATCTCTTGGTAAGTTCCTTACATATAGTAATCTGTCTGTCACCGCCAAGCGTATCTTGTAGTTCCGCAAGTGTCTTAGTAAGTCTGTGCGGTGCTTCATATATAATCATAGTCCTTGTTTCACATGCTAACTCTGCAAGAACTTCTTTTCTCTCATTCTTATCCGCTGGTAAAAATGCTTCAAATGCAAATCTTCTTGTCTCGCGTCCTGACATTGTAAGCGCTGTTATGCATGCTGCCGGTCCCGGAAGTGAAGTAACCCTGATACCTGCTGCCCTGCATTGCTTTACAAGCTCCTCACCAGGATCCGATATTCCTGGAGTTCCTGCATCAGTAATTACAGCCACATCCATTCCACCTAATATTTTATCAACAAGAACCTTTGCCTTATCATACTTATTAAATTCATGATAGCTTGTCATAGGTGTCTTTATTTCAAAATGATTAAGCAGCTTAATACTGTTTCTTGTATCCTCTGCTGCAATCAGGTCTGCCTCTGAAAGCACACGCAAAACCCTGTAAGTAATATCCTCAAGATTACCAATAGGCGTTGCACACAGATACAGCATACCCGGTCCGTCTTTCTTTACATTTTTTTCATTATCCATAATAAACCTCTATCTATTCATACATTTTTAGAAGCGCATCAGTGTAGGTACCGTCCGTCTTGTATACAATAAGCGGTTCTTCAACAATAAGCTGGGAATTACCTCCCTTAACCGCTTCTATAAGCACCATATTGGCAGCCTTATTCACATAAGGATACACCAGCCTCATTCTCTTCGGCTCAAGATGATACTTTCTCATAGTGTCAAATATATCAACAAGTCTGTTCGGTCTGTGAACCATATACATTTTCCCTTTGGATTTAAGACAACGGCTTGCTTCCCTTATAACATCATCAAGACTACACAGAAGCTCATGCCTTGCAATTGCCTTGGCACTGTCCGGATTAACAATACCGTGATTTTCATTCATATATGGCGGATTGCTCGTCACAACATTAAAAGAAGCTTCCCCAAATATAGTGGAAGCTTCCTTAATATCACCCTTAACAACACTGATTCTGTCCTCAAGATGATTAAGCTCCACATTTCTTCTGGCAAGCTGTGCGCTTCCCTCCTGAATCTCAAGAGCACTATATGTGCTACCTGGATTCTTAGACTGCATAAGCACCGGAATAATACCATTACCGGTACCCATATCCAGCACCCTGTCCTTCTTCCCTGCCCTGGCATAAGTAGACAACAGCACTGCGTCCATTCCAAAACAAAAAATATCTGTATTCTGTATAAGCTTTAGTCCATCTCTCATCAAATCATCAATTCGTTCATTAATCATCACTAATATGGGCTTTTCCTTCTTTTCTTTCTAATTCTTCAAGTGCCTTAAGTTCCTTATCATCATCAATGCGGACCTTATCAAATCTTCTTTTTCTCTTAAAACGAAGCTCCTCAACCGGATATTCCTTAAGTTCCTTTTCGTCATTATCATGAGTTATTAATACCTTAACTCTCTGCCTTAAAACATTGACACTTGAAACCTCACCAACCAGTTTATCTGGTGTAGTAACAGAATCTCCCACATTAGGCAGATGACTATTTAATTCCTCATATGTATCCTGCTCATTCTTTAAACAACACATAAGTCTTCCACACACACCTGAAATCTTAGTTGGATTAAGTGACAGATTCTGCTCCTTAGCCATCTTAATAGATACCGGATTGAATTCTGGTAAAAATGTGGCACAACATAAAGGTCTTCCGCAGGAACCAATTCCACCAAGAATCTTAGTCTCATCCCTTACTCCAATCTGTCTTAATTCAATTCTTGTCTTAAATACTGCAGCAAGATCCTTAACAAGCTCTCTGAAATCAATTCTTCCATCAGCAGTAAAATAGAACAACACCTTATTATTGTCAAATGTATACTCAGCCTTAATAAGCTTCATGTCAAGATTATGCTTTGCAATCTTCTCAAGACATATCTTAAATGCTTCTTTTTCCTTTTCTCTATTTTTTAATTCTCTTTCATCATCTTCTGGTGTTGCAACCCTTATAATTGCCTTTAGAGGTTGGATAACCGCTGTATCTTCTACTTCTCTTTCACCTAGAACAACCTGTCCATATTCAACTCCTCTGGCAGTCTCAACAATAACATGCTGTCCTGTTTCAACTGAATATTTCCCAGGTGCAAAAAAATATATCTTTCCAACCGGTCTGAATCTAACTCCAACAACTTTAGTCATCTATACTCTCCATTCTATGAATTTTCCTTAATCGCCATAATAAGCAATTCAATAACCAGATCAAAATTAACATTTGCCTGAAGTCTCACCTTAACCCTGTCAATAGAATTAATAATATCCTGTAAACCTTCATATGACATAGTCTGTGCCTGACTCTTTATCAGTGTCATCTGGTCATTAAATATGAGCAGATTAGTATCATTCGTACTCTTAAACATAAGTACATCCCTGTACCACATAAGCATAAGGTCAAGGTAATCATCAATAGTCAGCTTATAATTGGTAACTCTTTTCACCGATGTCATAATATCAGCCGAATCCATATCCTTAGCATTCTTAATAACGTCCATTACATCACGTCTTAACTCAGCAAACTCAGTAGATTCAACCATAGTCATTGCCCTGCCGATTCGTCCAGCTGCAAATCTTGCTGCAAATTTACACTCGTAATCACCGATATTATCATAGTGGTCTTTAAGATATTTAATAACTACATCATCCTTAAGTGGCTTAAGATCAAGCACAACGCATCTTGACAGAATAGTCTGTAAGAAAACATCCGGATTATTAGCAAGAAGAATAACAATTCCATAAGCCGGTGGCTCTTCAATTGTCTTAAGCATTGCATTCTGTGCTGCAACAGTAAGCTTGTCTGCTTCATCAATAATGTATATCTTGTAAGGACTGCTGTAAGGCTTAATCTGCATATCCGATACAAGCTGGTCTCTTATATCATCAACACCAATACTTCCCGGCTTCTCATGTCCAACCCAGATAATATCCGGCTGATTCCTGCCTGCTGCCTGCACACAGGAATGGCACACCCCACAAGGCTCAACACCGCCCGCCTCACACTGCAGTGTCTGTGCAAATGTGCTGGCAATAAGCTTCTTTCCTGAACCAAGTCCTCCGCTGATTACATAAGCATGAGATACCTTTCCCATAGATATTGCACTCTGCAAATGTTCTTTAATAGTCTCATATCCATATATATCTGAAAAATTACCCATACTTATTCCTCTTTTCATTACTTATCTTTAATATTATAACACATATTGCTCCTATGTTGAAATATCTAATAACAATCCCCTTATATCATCAATAGCTCCAACTATTGCAAGATGATCCTTTTCATCTTTTACCAGTTCTCTGGCAAGATTATCAAGATTCTCATCTACCATCTTAACAATTCCATACACTCTGTGTCTTCCTCTTCTGTCAAGAAAATTTTCTCTTGAAAACTGGTGAGACCTCGATGTTACCTCATTCATAAAACCTTTTACAAGCTCACGGTACTTCTTCATATCCTTAATATCCATGTGCTTTGCAATCTTATTACCCTGCTCAGTTATATCCTCCATCATGCCTCTCAGCTTTTCCTGAAGGTCTTTTTCTTCAATATTACTTATTAATGTAAACTTGAAACTATCATCTGAACTTGCTGTGCTTTTTACACTCTGTATCTGAGATGACGCTTTAATATCATTAACTTTAATATCCATAGCAAACTCCAATCATATAACATATTATCATAAATACAGCATTAAAACAATCTTGTCTTTAT
>ERZ860710.1346-NODE-1346-length-11371-cov-5.719601_pt1 | contig 11371 bp, 9 predicted proteins | sample MGYA00509974_ERZ860710 | MGnify/ENA primary metagenome ERZ860710 (study PRJEB30046, sample SAMN00715261) | human gut metagenome | study: EMG produced TPA metagenomics assembly of the A metagenome-wide association study of gut microbiota in type 2...
TGTCAATGACGGACAACTTGCTATTTTTTGATTTTATTTCGAACTCACGTTATTTTAATATCGGTTATATTACAAACCAAACGTTGACGGATAAAGTAGATGCCGAAGCGGAATGGAAAAGTGATTTCGGTGTTTCTCTGACTTTCGGAAAAACGTATTACCTGCATAAGAAGCCGTTGCTGAATATGATTAAGTTCGGTATTGACGCAACATGGTTTGAACTTTCGTATGCCAAGTATTCCGAACCGGACGTCTTTGCGGAAGGTGGTTCGTACACACGTGCTTATAATGATTATAGCAGTGGTTATGAAGACTATTACGAGGAAGATTTTGATTTGGGTATTCATCAGATAGATGCGTCTATGCACGTAGGTCCCTCCGTCACAGTCAATCCGGTAGGCGATTTGAAAGTGGCTGCCTATTTCCATTATGTGCCTACTTATTCTATGGTGGTCATCGATGACAGCTTCGGACACGGATATGTTTCCAATTTTGCGTTTGGTGCTTCTGTTGCCTATAAAGCAATTTCGGTCGGTATAGAGCATCGTTGGGCGAAGAAAGCTACTTATAACGGACTTTCTTTTGATGAGGAAGGTATGGATTATGATGCTCCGGACTTTGAGGATGTAATTGAAAGTGACAAGTGGAAGATGAAGTCAAAATCCTTCCGTGTATTTTTGAGTTTCAGATATTAGGATTCATCACAAAAAAACACAGGGTCTCACAGCTTTTGGGAATCCGGTAAGCATTACCCGCATCCGGAACAAAAGAAAACTCTGTGAGGCTCTGCGCTTTTTTTGTGGTGAAGGATAAGAAACCTACCGCTCGGTATAATCTCCGTTCTTTCTGATAAGTTCAATCAGCTTTTCTACGGCTTCCTCTTCGGGGATATTCTTTTCGATACACTCCTTTTTCTTATATAGGCTGATTTTGCCCCGTCCTGCACCTACATATCCGTAATCGGCATCGGCCATTTCACCGGGACCGTTGACTATGCAACCCATGATTCCGATTTTGAGTCCTTTCAGGTGTGATGTAGCTTGCTTGATGCGGGCAATGGTGCTTTCGAGGTCGTAGAGCGTACGGCCGCACCCCGGACAGGATATGTATTCGGTTTTGCTGGTACGGATGCGTCCTGCCTGCAGGATACCAAAAGCCGTGGTGTCTATAACCTTGTCGTCTATTGCCTTATCGCTTTCCTTGCCGGTTTGGTTGAAAAGGAAAATACCGTCGCAGAGCCCGTCGATGATGAGTGCTCCCATATCAGCAGCCGATTTGATTTGCAGATTTTCAGTTTCAGTCTCAGCGTAATGCTGGAAGAAGACAAGTGGATTCTTTAATCCTTCATTCATCAGTTGGTGCGCCAATGCACGGTATTCACCCAGTCTGTTGGGATGGTTGCTTTGTGCGACAAGTACCACTTCCGGGTGGTATTTCAGTCCGGCAATTACTTCGTCGTTCAATCCCATATAGGTGATAAACAGAAATTTCAGTGATGCGCTGCATCCGCTGATAAACGGCAGCTGTTCGCCTTTAAATGCAGGCCATGTGTTGGCTTGTCCTTCCCAAAGGTCGGCATCGATAATGTATTGTATGCCTTCGGTGGGAGATTCGGGCAATTGACGGCCCACGTATACATAGTCGGGCATAAACTGCGGATTGAAATCCATATTGCCGTCCAAGCGTGCGGCAACGACAACGGGAAGGTTTTCTCCGCCTATATTGCGCACGGCTGTCGTGGCTCTGCGTTCAGGAGACAAGTACTGGAATTCGGGAGCTACAGCACCCGGTATGTAAGGGTGGTTACGGCGTTGTACAATATAGTCCGCCAATTTCCGGGCAACAGGAATTTCTGCTTCGGGAGCTTCACTTAAAGATACGCGGATGGTATCGCCCAACCCGTCTGCCAGCAAAGCACCTATGCCTAAGGCCGATTTGATGCGTCCGTCCTCACCGTCACCGGCTTCCGTCACACCGAGGTGCAAGGGGAAGTGCATCCCTTCTTTCTCCATGATGTGGGCAAGCAAACGTACGGTTTTCACCATGATTACCGTATTGGATGCTTTGATGGAAATGACTACGTCCATGAATTGCTCCGCAACGCAGATTCTCAGAAACTCCATGCACGATTCTACCATGCCTTCGGGAGTGTCTCCATAGCGCGACATGATACGGTCGGATAACGAGCCGTGGTTCACACCGATACGGATAGCCGTATGATTGGCCTTGCAGATATTCAGAAACGGGACGAAACGGTCGCGTATCTTCCGGAGTTCCTGTGCATATTCTTCATCGGTATACTCCAGATGCTTGAAAGTACGTGCGGAGTCTACGTAGTTGCCCGGGTTGATACGGACTTTTTCCGCATACTGCGCTGCCACATCTGCTACTTTCGGGTTGAAATGTACGTCGGCTACCAATGGTGTCATGTAGCCGTCCTGACGTAAGGCTGCGTTGATATTCATCAGGTTTTCTGCTTCTTTGACACCTTGAGTGGTAAGACGTACGTATTCTCCACCGGCATCCACAATACGTTTGGCCTGTGCTACACACGCATCGGTATCTTGCGTGGAAGTGTTGGTCATACTTTGTATGCGGATAGGATTGGAGCCGCCCATAGGGGTGGCTCCGATATTCACTTCTGATGTTTCCCGTCGGGAATAATTGAATATATCCACGTTATTAGTGATTAATGGTCAGTGATTATCAATCACTTCTTTCAGTTTGTTTTATACTCGTATTTAACTTCTTTCAGGTCTTCGTTTGCTTTCACGATTTTCTTTTTCAGACCTTCTTTATAAGCAGTAAAGGCTTCTGCCAGTTCCTTGTCGCTCAATGCGAGCATTTGCACGGCAAGAATAGCTGCGTTCATTGCTCCGTTGATGGCTACGGTGGCCACAGGGATGCCCGGAGGCATCTGAATGATAGAATAAAGTGCGTCCACACCATCGAGCACGGAACCTTTTACAGGTACTCCGATCACCGGCAATGTAGTGTTAGCCGCAATTACACCGGGAAGGGCGGCAGCCATTCGGGCAGGGCTGCTGCCATGCCGGCTGCCGCGATAATAACTTTAATTCCGCGTTTACGTGCCCCTTTGGCAAATTCTTCTACTGCTTCCGGAGTACGGTGGGCGGAGAGGGCGTTCATTTCGAACGGTACATGCAAATCGTTGAGCAACTGTGCGGCCTTTTCCATGACAGGAAGGTCGGAAGTACTGCCCATGATGATACTAACAATTGGAGACATATTATTTAAATTAGTGGTTAGTGATTAGCGTTTAGTGATTAGTGTTTAGTGATTAGGGGATTGATGAGAAAAGATTTTAAAACAAATTATTACTGCTAATCATTACCCTAATCACTAAACACTAATCACTAAACGCTAATTATTAATCAGTGCTTTGTATGCTTCTGCATCCAGCAGTCTGCCGAAATCTGCATCGGCAGCGGGTTTGATTTTGATGAGCCAGCCTTCGCCATACGGGTCTTTGTTAACCAGTTCGGGCTGCTCTTCCAATGCTTCGTTTTGTTCCAGCACTTCTCCGGCAACGGGCAGGAAAAGGTCGGAAATGGTTTTTACTACTTCGATGGTGCCGAATACTTCATCGGCTGCCAATGTTTCGCCTACAGTTTGGATGTCGACAAATACGATATCTCCCAATTGTTCTTGGGCGTAATCGGTAATTCCTACATAAGCTACATCTCCTTCGAGACGAATCCATTCATGTTCTTTCGTGTACTTTACATCATTAGGAAAATTCATAATCGTTAGTTTTAAGAGTTAATATTTGATATTTAAAATAAGAATATGCTGAATAGACGGAATACCAGTTTGCTGAGCGGATGAAGTACCAGCAAGGTACAAATCAGTCCTACGGCAAATCCGCCCATTACCTCACCGAGCGTATGGTGTTGCAGGATAATCCGTGCCGTGCCCAATACGCCTGCTACGAGAATGAATATACACAGCCAGCCCACCGGATTGTATCCGAACAGGGCACTGAAAGCAACCAGCCCACCTATTATGGCACCGGCTCCCGCCATGTGTTCGCTGAGCTTCCATTTCAGGTTGACAATGACACAGATAATCATCACGATAAGAGAGGCAAAGATAATTCCTGTCATATACCAGGGGATGTTCAGCCGGTGCATCATGATCAGGCAGAACACATAGGAAGTGATGGTCAGGATGAAAGGTACATATCTCCGTTTCCGTTCCGTTAAATCCTCAGGAGTGAATCCGTTGATTTTGCGAAAGAGGAAAATAGTCAGTGTGGGCATAAGGATTGTAAAACAATATACTACGCCCAATACAATCAACTTGTATTGCAGGGGCATGATTCGCAGGTATGAGAATACGAACAGAATCAGAAATGCCATGAAAGGTATGGAGAATGGTGTAAATATCATCGAAATTACCCTGGCTGTCCTGATAAGGTTTTTATCTGCTATAATATGTTGTTCTATTGCCATTTTTTTATTTTTGCATTATCACTCTACCGTTTGGATTGCCTTGTGCCGTTTCTATTTTCTCAGCCTTGCTACCGGAATGTTTAATTGCTGGCGGTATTTGGCTACGGTACGACGGGCAATGGGGTATCCTTTCTCTTTCAATATCTCGGTCAGCTCGTCATCGGTATAGGGCTTTTTCCTGTCCTCGTTGTCGATGCATTCCTTGAGTATTTTCCGTATCTCTCGGACTGACATTTCTTCGCCGTCTTCCGTAACATATCCATCGTTAAAGAAGAACTTCAGCGGGTAGATGCCGTAGTTGGTCTGTACATATTTGCTGTTGCTGACGCGGGAGATGGTTGAGATGTCGAGTCCTGTGCGCTCGGCAACGTCTTTCAATATCATGGGGCGAAGCAATGACTCGTCACCGTCGAGAAAGAAAGGGCGTTGCAGGTCGATGATGGCCTGCATGGTAGTCATCAGAGTATTCTGCCGTTGCTTGACGGCATCGATAAATCCCTGAGCTGCATCCATTTTCTGTTTCAGGAACATCATGGCCTCTTTGGATTCCTTGGACTGGTTTGCCTTGTTCTTGGTGTGTTCCTCTACCATTTCGGTGAAATCGCGGCTCATGCGCAGTTCGGGAACATTCCGGTTGTTGAGCGACAGGTTGATAGTGCCGTCGTCATAGGTATCCACAATAAAATCGGGTACGATTTGTTGCAGGTTCTTGCCGATAGCTTCACCCAAAGACGCTCCCGGACGCGGGTTTAGTTTGCAGATTTCTTTTATGGCTTGCTGGAAAGCATCTTCTTCCAGTCCGAGTTTCTGTTGTATTTTGTCCCAATGCTTACGGGTGAAATCTTCGTAGCATTCGGAAATGATTGCTTCTTCAATATAAAGAATCGGATTGGGAGTGAAGTGCTGCTGTTCTATCTTGCGCCGTATCTGGATGAGAAGGCATTCCTGCAAGTTGCGGGCTCCCAATCCGGCAGGGTCGAAATCCTGAATGATTCTCAATGCTTCTTCCAGTTCTCCGGTAGTGGCCTCGATGCCGGCATAAATGGCAAGCTCATCACTGATACTGTCCAGTGATTTGCGCAGCAGTCCGTCGTCGTCCAATGAGCCGATGAGATATTCCGCCAGTTCACGCTGGTGTTCGGTAAGGTTGCGCTCACCCAGTTGTTCTTTCAGGGTTTCATAGAAGGAAGTCGTATCGGAGAAAGGTATCTCTTCGGCTTGTTCTCCCTTGCTGTGGTTGTTTTCCTGTAATTTATAGTCGGGTATGTCATCCTCGTTGAGATAGTCGCTCAGAGAATCGTAATCGGTATCTCCACCATCTTCTGCGTTGGAGTCTGCATCGGGGGTATCGGAATATTCATCGCCGGATGTATCATCTTTTCCCTCTTCCAGTGCCGGATTTTCCAGAAGTTCGGCACGTACGCGGTCTTCCAGCTCTATTGCCGGAAGTTCCAACAGCTTTACTACCAGAATCTGTTGTGGTGACAGCGTCTGTATCTGTTGCTGCGCTTGGGTTTGTATTTGTCGGGAGCCTTGTGCCATAATTTACATTATTTATCCGCTGCAAAGATAAGTTTTATCTTCGCACTTTTTGCAAAAATAGTGAATAGTTCGGGAACGAAAAATCTTCTTCTGTTATATTTAACAAGAAAGCTGCGGTTCGGTTGCTTTTTCTTGTTGGGCTGTTAGTCAGTATTTCCTGATTTTCCTTATCCTTTCAAATATTCTCTTTATCTTTGTGGTATAACAACTAAAACTATGAACATTATGTTTGCTAAAGAAACGTATATACAGCGTCGGGCCCTGTTGAAGAAAAATATAGGCTCAGGAGTGTTGCTGTTTTTGGGTAATGACGAACAAGGACTGCATTATGAGGACAATACTTTCCGTTATCGTCAGGATTCTACCTTCTTGTATTATTTCGGTTTGTCGTTTGCCGGTTTGTCGGCGATTATCGATATTGATGAGGACAAGGAGATTATATTTGGCGATGAACTTACGATTGACCATATCGTATGGATGGGAACGCAGCCTACCCTGAAAGAGAAAAGCGGGCGTGTGGGCATAACGGAAGTAATGCCTTCTGCCGAAATCATGAACTATCTGCATAAAGCAGTGCGCAAGGGACAGACAGTGCATTACCTGCCTCCCTACAGGGCGGAGCATAAATTGAAACTGATGGAGTGGTTGGGCATTCCGCCTGCACGCCAGGAAGGTTCTGTTCCATTTATCCGTGCAATTGTGGCACAACGTAGTTATAAGTCTGCCGAAGAAGTAGAAGAGATAGAAAAGGCATGTAATGTGACGGCTGATATGCACATTACGGCTATGAAAGTACTTCGTCCGGGTATGTACGAATACGAAGTCGTAGCAGAAATGAACCGGGTGGCCGAATCCAATAATTGCGAGCTCTCTTTTGCAACGATTGCCACCGTCAACGGACAGACTTTGCACAATCATTATCATGGCAATAAGGTGAAGCCGGGAGATTTATTCCTGATTGATGCCGGTGCGGAAGTGGAGTCGGGTTATGCGGGCGATATGTCCTCTACCATTCCTGCCGATAAAACGTTTACCCCTCGTCAGCGGGCTGTTTATGAAATTCAGAATGCAATGCATTTGGAGGCTGTCAAAGCGCTTCGTCCGGGTATTCCTTATATGGATGTTTACGACCTTTCCGCCCGCGTAATGGTAGAGGGCATGAAAGAACTCGGTTTGATGAAAGGCAATGCCGAAGATGCTGTACGCGAAGGCGCACATGCCTTGTTCTATCCTCATGGTTTGGGGCATATGATGGGGCTGGATGTGCATGATATGGAAAACCTCGGCGAGATTTGGGTCGGTTACAACGGTCAGCCTAAGAGTACGCAGTTCGGTCGTAAGAGCCAGCGTCTTGCCATTCCTCTGGAACCGGGTTTTGTACATACCGTTGAGCCGGGCATTTACTTTATCCCCGAACTGATAGACCTTTGGAAAGGAGAGAAGAAGTTTAAAGACTTCATTAATTATGATAAAGTGGAAGAATACCGCAACTTCGGAGGTATCCGCAATGAAGAAGACTATCTGATAACGGAAACCGGTGCACGCCGTTTAGGCAAAAAGATTCCGCTGACACCGGAAGAAGTGGAAGCGTTGAGATAGTTAAAGATAACTGAGAGTTGAAAATTACCGTGCAGCATAATGGCGGCACTCATTTTCAACTCTCAATTTTTTAATTCTCATTTTTTTAAGTGTGTAGCTCCAATACAAACCGTGTGCCTTTCGCATAGCTACTGTCCAATGTAAGGCTGCCATCCATTTTGGCGGCAATCAGCGCGCAGATGGGTAATCCCAGACCATCGCCCTGCGTCAGGTCTTTTACTTCGGTGAAAGGCTTGAATATGTTTTCGCGCTGTTCTTCGGCGATGCCGCAGCCTGTATCGCTTATGATGAACTGATGTGTATGAGCGCCGCGTTTTTTGAAGTCCAGCCCTATTTTTCCGCCGGCGGGGGTGTATTCGGCCGCGTTTTCAAGCAAATGTAGTAAGATGCGTTCCAGGTGTTCCGGATTAATCTTTATGTTCAGTTTGGGAGCATTGACAATGAGGGATACATTTTCCTGTACTTTGCCGCGTATTTTGTTCATAACGTTTTCACAGAAGGCCGAAATATTCTCTTCTTGCATTTCATACGGTTCTGATAGGCTGTTTTCCAGTTCGGACAGCTCTTGTATGTGAGCAGAGAAAGTACGCAATGCCTGTACGCCGGGCAGCTTCGGGTCGAGAGTGGCCAGTGTAGGCTCCATTTGGGCGGAGATATTTTGGATGAATTCGGTCTTCAGTTCATTGTGTTCGTTGGCAATGCCGATTGCTTTCTTTTGTTTGCGTGTCAGTAGGATGAAGCGTAGTAATATGATGGCTCCTGCCACTAATGCTGCCGCTAAAATGGCTGCCAGGACGCAAAGACCGGTGATGATATGCTGTTTGGAGGAAAGAGAGTCGTCTTTTTCCTGAATGATAGTCAGACTTTCATTATATTTCTTTTTCAATGCATTCAATTCTTTCTGTGCAGTGAGTGCTTTAACAGAATCTGTCCAGGTAATGTATTTGTCGTAAGTACGCGCCATTAATTCTGTATCGTTTGCCCGAAGGGCAATGTTTATGAGATTTTGATAGCATTCATCCGCTTTGGCGTAGCTCTTTTGTTGCTTATACTGTTCTATCAGTTTCTTGAAAGCTGTATCTCCCTGCGAATTCATGCCGAAAGTGTAGTAATAGCTGGCTTGGGTATACAGAAAGTCGTTGCTTAGAGAGTCATTTTGGGCAGCTTTGGCTGTTTCTTCCAGTCTGTTTAACTGTTCTTTGGCACGGGTGGGGTTTTTGAGGCTGATGTACATTTGCAGACGTTCTTTGTTGATGCGGAAACGTAAATCAGGAAAGTCCTTTTTGAGTTTTTGTTCGCCGGTTCTCACCAGCAGTTCGGCATTGCGCAGCAGTTCGAATGCTTCTTTATAATAATTCTCCCGGTGATAGAGGGCGCTGGCATTTACACCGCATTTTACAGCCTGGGCATAGTTTTCTTGCGTGGCGAAGGCATTGTAAGCCTGTAAAAAGAGATAGCGTGCCTTGATGTATTCTTTCTTTGCCAGATTTTCCTGTGCCTGTTTCATCAGTTCATCAGCGCGGTTTTGTGCAAATGTTTGGGTACACAGGCAAAGGAGAACCGCAAGAAGTATGGAAATGTTTTTTTTCATTATAACCGGATTTGTTTTGTTTGCCTACAAAGTTAAAGTTTTCTTTGTTTGTTGTATGCGGATGTTTGTAATTCCCTGCCAGAATTAACAGAATGTTTGGTATGGCAGGAATTTTTGTCCGGACCGAAGCTGTTTGCCGGTTCCGGACAAAGAGATTGTTTGGGTGCCGGGTTAGTATTTGAAACTACTGCCGCCTAAGAACTCCCTGAGTAGGGATGTCGGCGGAATTTCCTTATCTTGTACCGGAGTGAAGTATTTGATGAACTTCATAAGCCGGTAGGCCTCGGCGTATTCCGGACAGTTGCGCGGTACGCTGGTAAGGATAGGTTCTGCATGGCAACGCAGTACGGCAAATTCAAACAAGAGGGCGGAATTGAACATGACATCGGCATTTTCCTGGTAGGGGAATATCCATTTGTCTTCACCGGCACGTACGCTAGGCCAGCGCGAAATGGTTTCTTGTGCTGAATATCCCCGATAGTTGAAGTCGCGGATGATGCGGCGCAACAGGCGGTTGTCCGTAGTAGGAATCCAGTTGTGATCGTCCAGTGAGATGGTGGTCAGTGCAGATACATAAATTTTGTATTTGTTTTCGGCAGGAATCTGCGGAGTGAGCTCCGGATTCAGGGCATGGATTCCTTCCAATATAAGAATGGTGTGCTCGTCAATGCGCAGTTTGTCTCCCTTGTATTCTTTTTTGCCCAATGTGAAGTTGAATCGGGGAAGTTCCACTTCTTCTCCCCGTAGCAAAGCTTGCAATTGATTGTTGAACAGCTCAAGGTCGAGGGCGTAGAGAGATTCGTAGTCATAATTGCCGTTTTCGTCCAGCGGGGTGTCTTCCCTGTCTACAAAATAATTGTCCAGAGAAATGGGGTAGGGGCGCAGGCCGTTGGTCATCAGTTGCACCGAAAGCCGTTTGCTGAAAGTTGTTTTTCCGGACGAAGAAGGGCCGGAGATCAATACGAGCTTTACGCGGTCGCCGTTCTCTCCCCGGTGATAGATTTCATCGGCAATCTGAGCAATCTTTTTCTCCTGAAGGGCTTCTGCTACGTTAATGAGGTCGGTTGCATGTCCGGCTTCACATGCCAGATTGAAGTCGCCTACATTGCTTAGCCCCATGATGTAGTTCCAATGCAGATGTTCCTTGAATACATCAAGCATCTTTTCCTGTTTTACCACTTCTTCCAGTACGGTCGGGTTTTCTTTGTTGGGGATACGCAGCAGCAGACCGTCATAATATTTTACGATGTCGAACAGCTTGATAAAACCTGTGCTGGGCAACAGATTACCATAATAGTAATCTACCGTATCTCCCAATGTATAATAATAGGTGTATATAGAGCCGGAGGTTTCCAACAGCTTTACCTTATCGTTCATTCCCCGTTCGCTGAATACCCGTACGGCTTCGGTGGTATGGCATTCGGTACGGCGGAAAGGGATGTCCTCGGCTATGATTTCCTGCATCCGCTTCTTGATTGCCGACACGTCTTCCAGCTCAATAGGACGTCCGATGCGGAGATTGCAGAAATAGCCCTTGGATACGGGATGCTCTACAAACAGCTTCCCTTCCGGGAACAATTCGCTGACAGCCTTATATAGGATAAAACAAAGTGAGCGGACATACGTACGCATGCCGGAGGAATCCCGTACATCCAGAAATTCCACATCTTTATTATTATATACCCGGAAATTCAGCCCTTCGGAACGGTTATTTACTTTGGCGCTGACCACTTGATAGGGGAAATTAAGATTAAAACCGTAATAAATATCCAAAAGTGAGCTCCCTATAGGGAATTCTTTATAAATATTATTATTTTTGCAACAAATTTGTAACATATGTTTCATGGTGTCTTTTTTTGAGATTATTAATACGCTAAATATAGGACATTATAACAAATGGTACAATGAAACACTTTAACTAATTAAAGATGGAATATTCTTTTTATGATTTTTTAAAGCTGCTTGGCTCATTGGCATTGTTCCTCTACGGAATGAAAATTATGAGTGAGGGACTTCAAAAATTCGCCGGCGACCGCTTGCGGAAGATTTTAACCGCTATGACGACCAACCGGGTGACCGGCGTTCTGACAGGTGTGCTTATAACAGCGCTTATCCAGTCCTCTTCTGCAACTACGGTTATGGTAGTGAGTTTTGTCAACGCCGG
>ERZ860710.1349-NODE-1349-length-11367-cov-2.386139_pt1 | contig 11367 bp, 24 predicted proteins | sample MGYA00509974_ERZ860710 | MGnify/ENA primary metagenome ERZ860710 (study PRJEB30046, sample SAMN00715261) | human gut metagenome | study: EMG produced TPA metagenomics assembly of the A metagenome-wide association study of gut microbiota in type 2...
CAACGAGCACCCCCTCATTTCAAAAATTGCTCGCGCGTGTAAAAACAGGGTGAGGTGGGTTTCGCGTATCGCGTTAAAAAATAAAAAAACCGCCCCCTCTCTTTACGAGATAAGGCGGAGGAAAAAATATAAATAAAAATAGTTCTACTTTACAATTTCACAATCCTTACCACTGGATGATATAATATCATATAATTTACTCATTCTTTCTATGTGTTTATTATCATACCTTCTAGAAGATAGATTTACTAAGCCATTATAATATAAATTCGAAGAATCTGTATACAATTTGCGCAATACTAACAACTCTCTATTGATTTTTGCAAGTTCATCTAATATGTAATTCCCTTCTGTTATTTCCGTTGGTGTCATTTTGGAAGGTTTTAATGTTCTACCAAAACTTTTTAGGAATGGAGAGTATTTCGGTTCTTCTAGCGAACGAGTATAAGTTGCTTCTACTTTTTCAATTAAAGCAGATTGGAACAATACAATATCATGAAACCTTAATGAAGAAGGATAAGGCAAATGTTCTATTCCGCCTGTATCAAAAGAATAATCAGTCGCATTATCTTTAATTATAATAGTAGGTTTGTCGAATGCAAGTCTCATACCTAGTTCGAACATTACATTCGGATTCTTTGAACTTACATCACAAATTACAATTTCATTATTATATATATTTGTAACAATCCGATCATGGATTAGTCCAATAGCATCGTCTTCACTAACAAGTTGAGGCTGAAACATAGTCTTATTCATAGCCTCGCATAAAATATTTAAAACATCAGTCCAATGTCCTTTGGGATAACCATTAGTATCTGCAATCGGCATTATTATACCACATTTTTTTTCCTTATCAACCTTCTCTTTAGGTACTTCTTTCTCTTCGTTACTTATTGTTGTCATAATATTATATTTTAAGAATGTACAAATATAAAAAAGATTATTAGAACAGTTTGCAACTATTCCAATAATCTTCAGATAAAAATATTTATTTCAAGAACTTATCTGCAAACCGTTCCGTTGCCCTCCGATTATTTGCCTGTATCGCTTCTTTCGAATGACTGAAAGCGCACCGATGTATCTCGGAGTGGCACGCATGACAGAGGCTTTGCAAGTTGTTATAATCAAACATTAGCTGCCTCATTCCGAGTTCATGCGGTACGGATTCAACAGGTGTCTTGTGATGCACTTCCGTTGCGAGTGTACTTAGATCGTTCGCCTCGCACACTTCACAAATCGGATTGTTTCGTAGCTTCTCGGCTCGAAGCTGTTTCCATCGAACCGAGTTAATCATCTTAATGTAATGCGGGTTTCTACTCATAGCGCTTCGATCCGGTCTAGTCCGTTAATAAGTAACCTAATCCGTGCACAATCTCCATCGCATCGAGTCGATTGCGTCTCCTGCTTATGTATCCGACTCGCACAACCTTTGCAATTCTTTGACGGACACATTTGTTTATACACTTCGATAGCTTGCCGCCTCGTTTCGTCTCTCTGCATCCGAGCCGCTTCGATAGCGACTTTTCGGATTAAGCCACGCGAGCGGATACGCTCGTTTGTGGCTTGTTCGATATACTGCTTTACTTTACTCATTTCACCGTGTTGTTTTTAGGTTTGTAATTCCACCCGTTTAACTCGTAGACTTTCCGTTTCGCCTCTTCCTGCGTTGCCGCGTCATCTACCTTTGTGTCTCCGTCTGGATCGCGACGATAGATATTGAAGTGACGAAAACGAGGGGAATAATAATACTTTGATTGATTTTGTGTTTGGCTCATTTCTGATTTGATTCTGTTTATAATCTCATGCTTACTTACGTAGGCACAACATAAGTTTTTCAATATCAATCCCATTCCTTCTTGAGCTGGTTCTTATGAAAGTCAAATAAAGACATGAGATCAGTGTATCACCCTTATATCCAAGCTCTGCAAGAGCTGTTGGAGTTTAAGCAACTTTTTTTCTGGCAATTGACTATTTTTTTTCATCTTCTATTGACATTTATTTAAAAAATTATATATTTAGTATAGAAAGTGTTAGATAAGCTTTCCGCAGAGGCTTGCTTCTGCAAAATAATTTTTTAAAAAAATCAACATATGTTTAATTTAAAACTGAAATGCCAGTGGAAAAAAATCAAGATTAACATGGAGTATGGTACGAATAATAGTAGTGCCACCTCATCAGTTAAAAAAGATTCTTTAATTACAAAGATGATTTGGTTCTCTTTAGAACTTGGAACTTTATTAGGAATATGGAAGTATATTTTACTACCCTTATTCTCATTAATTTAACTTTAAGAGAGTATGAGGTTGCTCATACTCTCTTAATTACATCTTTTCTAAATTAGTTATTCGTTTATTAAAAATCTCCACCCTCACAAGCAAATAAAATGGAATCTGCAATTCTATCTTTATCCATTCGGCCATCTTCCGTTTCACATGAAGGATTTTCCTTGCTTCCTTTCAGGATATTCAAATCACCGTTAGCAAAGAGGATTAATGATTTAGGTTTCTTTCGCATCAATTTCTTTAGCTCTTTAATCCACTCTTCTTCTTTTTTTGTTAGTTTTATTGTTTCCATAATATTCCTTTCTAAATTGTTTTACGTTAATTGTCATTCAATTCTAAACACTTCTTTAGTTTCTCAACATTGTGTTCATCTGTAAGCCATGAATAGGCATACTTACCATTTCTGGGGTCGTTTGAATTCTTAAACTGCATTACATCACATACTTTGTAAACGGCAGCATAATAAGGCTTTGCGCTGTTTCTTTCTATGTATGCCGTAAACACTCTGTTTTTACCAAAGTAGTGGTATGCCTTTCTTCCTTTGTGCTCGCAGAAGATAAATCCTATATCTACTAAATCTTTTTCGCTCATATTTTCATTGTTATTAATTAAAATACCGACTACATTTAAATCCTTTACGTGGTGAGAAGTCCGCAAAATCAAACGACTTGAACCGTGCTTTTTTATTCACCCACGAGGCAAAGTCCTTCTCATACTGCACCGGAATCCTTTCGTTATCATAGTCACGATAGCATTGAACGAATGGGGCAATGCCTAATTCCGCCAACTTTGTTACCCGGTAATAATCTTCTTCTGGTGTACTCCAATATCCGATCAGGACATAGCACGAGATTTTATAGCGTTTTACCTGCTTTATCATAGCTTTCAGATTTGGCAGAATATTGTCTTTCGGATTATCCCAAGCAATATGAATACTACTACCCTTCAATCTCATTGAATTGAGAGCGCTAGCTTGCTCTTCGTTCATTATCCTTACGTCTACTCCGTGAAGATTAACAGGCTGTTTGGTAGCATTCAGAAACGATACAGCATCACGCCATTGGGGATTAGCAAAGAAATTGTTATCTAATACTTCAATGTGTTTCCCTGCCGGATTTAATTCCATTGGGAAAGCAGGGGCAATCTTTCCCTCTTTTCTCCTAACTACGCAAAATGGGCAATTTCGAATACATCCACGTGAAAAAAACTCAATACTAAATTTGTGCATTGGATAGAGAGAGTAATCGGGATTTGTAACGTGATCAACTTCTTTGGGTAACTTTGAGACTATATCATACCCCGTTCCACCTCTTACGACTTCATCTGCCTGTATTACCCTACCATCATCTTCCGTGAATGTAAACACCTTACTCATATACACTTTATCATAGCGTTCTATTCCAGAATACCACTCAACCGTATCACCTTGTGTTTTATGGTAAGTGGACAACTTCATTAAAGCCAAATTCGGGAAATTATGTCCATCAACATCAATAAGTCCGATTTTACTCATAATTTTATTGCTCTTCGTTAATAACTTCATCTTCATTTTTTACAGGCTTCTTCACCGGAACTCGGATCGCCTTTTCTGTAAACTTACTCGATAGATACTGTTTCGCTTCGATCCAACTTGAAAAGTGCAAATCTGGATCAGTGTAAAGTGACAGGATCGTTTCGTTTAGTTTGTCGAGTGCTCCGTATGAGCTTGAATTTATCGTACCGTCTAAAGGTGAAAACTTGGCAACTAAGCCGTTATAATTCTCTGAAACAAATCGGTCGATATACTTCCGATTCCGTTCATTTGCTTCGGTCCGCTCTGCGGGAACGTCGTGCAAATAGTTTGTGTTTGATAGTTTTCTAATCATATTAAAATCCTTCTAATCGTTTTTGTCCGTGCATTTCGTCCACCTTGTACTGTGGTAGTTTCCGTTTTGGTTTTACATACTCGAAATGTCGTTCTGCTTCTGATAGATCATAGAACATTTCTTTGATTTCGTCCGGTAATACTTCTTCGTCGTCATCGTCGGGCATCGGATCAGCAACCCGGAGAAAACAGCCTAAAATGTACTGCATGATTTCGTATGTACTCTTGAAATGGTAGTCGGTTTTGATCTTGTCTAGTCGCCGCCATTGGTCCAGATCGACGCGAACCGGAATTTTCTTGAAATAGACGAATTTCTTTTTTCTTCTTCGCATAGTTTCTTTATTTTAATTATCTTCTACTAGCTCCATTCAAGTCTAAAACATTGAACATCTCGTTTATTCGGTCCGCGATATACGCACCGTAAATAGTCTGTATTTCCTTGATCGTTAGATTTGTCGTTACATGGGTTATCGCTTCATGTCTCAACTCGTACCGACATTGAAAAATATATTGCATCACGTTCAACTCAGTGCCGAAATACTTCGCCGGGATTGGTTCTCGTCCTAGTTCATCGAAACAAATCATTCGCGGCGCACCGTTGTTGTATGTGTACAACTCTAGCGCATCCTTTCCACGCATTGAAAAGCTATTCGCAATGAAGGAAGCCGAGTCTATCCTAAAACCGCCGACTGGATAACCACCCTTCGCTTTGCCACGTGTGAAATACCCATATCGGTTTAAAATCTGCATGATGGTACTTTTCCCGGTCCCAATGTCACCCCTCAACAATAGCCCTTTGTTTGTATCTAATTTACCACGTCCTTCTGTATACAAAAAGAGTTGATTCATTAGGTTCTTATTGGAGTTGTCAATCTTAAAATCGGGACAAACGTACTTACAACACGCTTTAAACCATTCCGGGCGTTTCCCTATTTCTATCGGCTCATCATAATACGGTAGTCCGTATGATAGTATCGCCGCTATCGGTAGAGTTTGCTTGCTTCTTGTTTCCATATTCATTTTTATTGTTTTTCAGTTCAAAGAATCCCGCCCAATTATTTGCAATCGCTTCATTTATGATTTGAGACGCAATCGCCGGATTACCTTTGCTCAATTTCACTAATTTGCTGTAACACGCTTTAAGCGACTTTTCCGATTTGTAATTTTCCCGTCTGTCTTTTTTGTATTCAAGCCAAAGAATAAACGTCTCTAAAAACTCGTTAGATATAAAATCAAAATCTCCATGAGAGACTTTAGAGAGTATATTTTCGTTTGGTTTCTGTTTTAGTTTATTATAGTCCGTACTATTGGTAGTATTATTGGTTGTCTTATCTCCCCTCTTATCGGTTGGTTTATCGGGCGTATTATCTACCGTATTATTTACGGTAGTCATTACGGTAGTTTTAAACTCCTTCACAAAAGAATAGGAACTAACAACACGTCTACTTTTACCAGATTTATAATAAATCAATCCTGCATTTATTAAAGACTCACGGGCTTTTATTAGTGTTTTCTCATTCACATTAAGCGCAAAACAAAGTTCAATGTTCGAGCAATCGAAAACGTCCCTCCAATCTTCGCCGTTACAAATAGCCACTAATTCGTAAAATAGGGCTTGTTCGGTGGCGGTAAATCTGAAACGTCGTCTCGCTTTTCTCATCTTCTCAGTTAGCGTATATCCGTCTATATTCATCACACTTATAAAGTCTATCGCGCTACATAATAACTACAAATCCTTATCCCTATGGACCGCCCCACTTTAAGGACGGAGCAATAACAAATAAAGTTCTTTTCTTCTCCACCATTCCGACACGTCCGGCAATCGCTTTTTTGTACCTGTGTTGTTTTCTTCGCCATTTTATACCTCCTGTATTCTGATTCCATGAACGTAAAGCATGAGCTTCCGTTTGATTATATACTCCTTTGTTCGAACTCCTTTCGTATCCTCAACGACATACTCGCCATCTCGATAATAAACGAAGTCCGCGATATAGTAAACGCCTCGTTCTAGAAGTTCCTTTTTACGCAACATCTTCCGCACTCCCTGCACTTCATAGAAACGATATTGAGGCGAAATAAGCTCGTATTTTACTTGCTCTTGCAATCCGGTTATAATCCCCTTCTTTTCGAGTAGTTTCAACTCCTTAGCGCGCCGATACTCCTTTTTAGAGTCGTATCCCTCTATCTTTACATTGTTATACTTTGCCATGTCTTTATTTTGGTTTGTGAATGTGGATAAGCTCGGATTTGAACCGAGATTTGTCGCAGACCGCTTGCGAACGTCCGTCACGATCGGAACCAATTCCACGCACTAGGGTGGAGCGTTTACCAATTCCGCCACTTATCCGATTTGCCGGGACTTTCACCCGGCTTATTATTAGAATTTAAGAGAATCAGCCGCAAGGGAATCACATTTGTATACATGGTATCCATTGCCCGAAATACTTCTTAAAAAATAGACATTGCCTTTGGCGTCTTTAACCAAATGGTTATTTAATCCATTCCGATCACACGAGAACAGGCAAAGAGCCATTAAAACAAACAGAATCTTTCTCATTTACTTTCTCCCTCCTTTACTCCATATGGGTAGACATCTACAATCGCCGTTTCTTTCAACGAAATCGAAGAATAATCCGCCATCGTTCCTTTCATACCTTCGTCGAGTTTCTTCATTGCGTCGTGAATGTCTGCGGCTTGTACCAGAACATTCGTATAAGTCCGCTTTTCTTTGCCGCTTACTTCGTCCTCCGTAATAAAAGCGAGTCGTCCGGCATACCATTTATCGGAAGAATCTTCTTCGCTCGTAAATATCTCGCTATAATGTGCGCGGGAAATATCGGACACTGTAAACTCACCGGAGATAAACGGAGTCATTTCTTCGGTTATTCGCGCTTCTGCTTCAGTAAAACTTAGCGCATCTACTAAATACGGTTCTGTTACTTTCTTTTGCATTCCGTTTTCCATTACTTTCTCGTAACGGATTTTTGTTAAAAACCAATTGTGCATAATTTCGTGTTTATTAAAGCGTTTATAAAAAATGTGATTAATCGTGTTGTGTTAGTGTTGTGACGGTTATTTCTTTGTCAGTTTGCGTATTTCTTTCCGTAGCTTATAAATCTGATTTTTGATCGGTACGCTGTTTTTCGCATCCGGCTTTAACGTTTCGATCTGTATCTTTAATTCTAGGACCGATTTTGCCTTATCGACACAATCAAGTAAATCCAGACCGGAACGAATAGATTCGTCTATCATTTCACTAGCTAACCGGATACGGTCATAGAGTTTCTTTATATTCTCCACATGATCGGCGCGATTCATTTCAAGTATTCGACCTTCATTTACATAGCCGTCATAAATGACATAATACAATTTGTCTACGTCCGGGCGACCGAGAAAATGACCGAGGAACTGCCAATAATATTCGTCCTTTTCGTCGATGGTATTGCAAAGATTCGATTTTACCCTGCGACATCGGGCATTTGATTTCGCCTAGAGCGATAACTTTCCCGTCGAATCCATACACATAGAAATCGGGTGAATCTCCGAACCCTTCAAACGGTTCATTGAAAACAATGTCGTAAAAATCGGTTGTACACGACTTGATCTCGTTCATTAATTGACTCCGTACCCACTCAACCGCTAACGGTTCGTTGTCGTGCCCCCAATCAAAAGCCTTTGCACTTCCGTTTTCTCGCATCATCCCGGTCCTACGCTCGTATCGTACTAAATACATCGCATCCAACGCGGCTTTACCGAACGGACATCCTTTGCCCGCTTTCATCAAATCGGGAAGCGTAGAGGCTGTTATTTTGCCACATCTCTTTTCTTTCCATTCAAATTCCTTTTGTTCACTTGATTTCATGTGCTACTAATTCTTTGATTTGTTCTTTTGTTAGTTTGTATTTCATTTGGACTTGCGCAACTGTATAGCCGCCCGCCAATGCGTCTAGAATGTTTTTCCAGATCGCCGATCCAGTTTCAACCGTAGGCAATGAGTTTTCAACTTTCGGGATGAATGGACGAATACGGAGCGAATCAACCTTTTCGCCGAAAGCGTCTACCATCACCGCGCCAATCTGAATTTGCTTGTTTATCCATTCTTCGAAATTCGGTGTTTTGAAAATCTTCGTCATAGTTTTGCAGTTCGTCCGGTTGAGGATCATCGGTTTTACATTCTCGAAGAAGTAAGCGACGAAGCATTCTTCTTTCTTTCCAGACGCACCGACTACCTGTTCTCTTTTCGTTTCACGGATGGTGAGAACTATATCTTTTCCGTCCGGTAGGCTGTAAGCGCCTAAATAGTCATAATTAAATTGAGTTTTCCAATGTGTCATAATCGTGTTGTTTGGTTATTTAAATATTGCTTTCAGTATGGAAACGAGAATAATTACAGTTATCAAAATAGCTATGGGAATCCATAAGGGAGACGTTACCCACCACCAAGACCAATTAATACAATTTGTGAGTTTCAATACAATGAAAACAATAGTAAGAAGCCCGCAAAAACCAATTTCACTACCTTTTGAGTTATTATTTGTACCCATATTCATATACAGTTACCTATACACCGTAAGGTTTTATTGTTTTGTTTAAAAATTATCCGATCCACCTTGATAAAGCGACTCATAACAGCGAGCGCAAACAGTGATTATTTTCGTACCGCGTCTGCCGCGTTCATACGTTTCGACTTCTATCTCGATTTCTTCGCCCGGTTCGATTTCTTCGCCGCAATCTTCGCAAGTTAGAGTATCAGCAGGACATGCGCCTAGCACCGTACACATTCGACAGTTACCGATACATTGATGATTCGCCGCCATGTCTTTTTACGTTTATATAGTTACAGACTAGCACATAGATAATCGTTAGAAACACGATCAGAAGTGCAATGATAAGTTTACCCGGTTTCGGGTCGCCATCTGCGAGGCTGCACGCTAGGAGCATTAAGATGATAGCGATAGGACTTTGTTTGAGTGTTAACATAATGTTTCGTTTTAATTTGGATATTCTTCACTATAAGCGTATCTAAGTACGTCGGACGCTTTACACCTCCATTTACCGTGTTGATGTGCGGTTGGCTTATCAGTTGCGATTTTCCCGCGTCCTACTAAATCCTCCAACCTCCGGCGACCTCCGACGATTTCCGCCGACATATTTTTACTAAAGGTTAGTTCTCTCGTAGCGTCATAAATTCGGTTGATTTCATTCGCTAGTTTCTCATTGTAACGTTCTGCTGTCGTCATTGTAGTCGTGTTAAATAGATTCCTGTTTCGGTTGCTTTCGTTTTGAATAAAGCTAATCCCTTTCTTTTAAGTTGGCTTGCCGTTGCCTTTGCGGTATCTTCTTTGTCTTTATCGAAGAATACTGGATCGCCTACGTTTAAATCAAGTAAGTTCTTTCGTGTTGGTTTGATTGGTGTTGCTTTCATAATTCCTTCGTTTTATTTGTTACTTATTCATTCATTCATTAACTTTGATGATGCAAAGTAAAGAAAAACTTTAATTTTAGACAAGTTTTTCTTGAATTATATTTCAATAAAATCTTTAACATATGCATATAGGATTAAGAATCAAAGAATTAGCAAGTAAAGAAAATCTTGAAATTCCAGTATTAGCCGAAAAGCTAGGTAGATCAAAACAGGCTGTATATGATATGCTATCAAAGCAAGACTTAAACACGTCAGTGCTTCGTGAACTTTCAACCATACTAAAGGTCCCCATAACAGCTTTTTTTCAAGAAAATGATGATATTAACTCTGATAAGTCTGTTCAAGAAAAACTTGAATTTGCACATAAAGAAATAGAAAGATTAAAAAGGGAACTTGAAGAAACTCGCTGTCATCATCGTAAGCCTACCCGAGTCGTTATTGAGTTAGATGTAGATAACGATGAATTTATTAAAATGGGATTAAAAGAAAAGGTTGTTCAAATACTCAACAAGTAATCATCATCTTGCTTATAAATATCAATGAAACTATACCATTATACCTCAATAGAAACTTTGGCTCTAATTTTAAAAAATAGAACAATCAAGTTTAATAGATTAGATACTGTTGATGACTTAGAAGAAGCCGGATATACATCAGATGGCGTAAAACTTGGAAAATATATGTTTGTTTCTTGTTGGACAAAGTCGAGTGAAGAAAATATAGCATTGTGGAGTATGTACGCCGAGAAAGGTAAAGGAATACGAATAGAGCTTGACGAAGATATGTTTTGTGAGTACAAAGCCGAAGATACCCAATACATCAAAGTTGCGGAACAAGAGGAAAATACATTGATACCATTAAGCGAAATTATTCGTAACGATTGTATGTTTTTCATTCCCACGAAAAATAGTAAAAACTTCTTTCAAAGGAATATTACATACGTTGATCATCCTAATGAAAAAGTTAAGGATGCATTTATTTGGAATAATGGCGGTTGTAATATAGCCTTCTCTCTTGTAGGAAAATACAAACGAAAATATTGGAAATTTCAAGAAGAAACTAGATTCTCCCTTGTTGCTATTCCGTGTGATAAATATACAAGTATAAATGGCTCTCCTAAAATGATTTATAATATAAAAAACAACATTGAACTACCTTTCAAAGAATACTATTTAAAACTGAAACAAGAAGTTATCGATAATATTATGGTAAGACTAGGTCCCTCTTGTACAGAGGCTAATAATATAATTATTGAAGCTCTTTTAAATAAGTATACAAGTAATGGAAAAGTTGAAAAAAGTAAATTAGATGGTGCTATAAAAATGAAATAACCACTAACCCCGCAACAACATGAAAAACCGAATCAAATCATATTGGAGTAACTGTTTGTCGATCGCTGCAATTATATGTAGCGTTGTCGCTATTTGCGTTTCGTTGCCATCCGAGCCGGAAATAGGTATAGATTATATCGGGGTGATAGTAGGGATTTTATCGCTTTTAGTGACGATGTTAATCGGATGGCAGATTTGGAATGTGATTGCAATAGATAAGAAGGTTAAAGATGAAGTGAAGCAAGTCAGCAAATCTTTTGCAAAGGATATAAAAGAAATAAAAGATGAAAGTGAAATTTCTACGAAAAAAATACTATATAAGGCAGAGTATATCGAATTGAAATTTCAGTTATCAAAATATGATCTGCGAGGAATAACAATCTGTTTAAAAGCAATGGTTGAACATGCAATATCTATTAACGAACCATACTTTTTCAGCGATGTTGCCGCAAAGATATTATT
>ERZ860710.1356-NODE-1356-length-11307-cov-2.707608_pt1 | contig 11307 bp, 6 predicted proteins | sample MGYA00509974_ERZ860710 | MGnify/ENA primary metagenome ERZ860710 (study PRJEB30046, sample SAMN00715261) | human gut metagenome | study: EMG produced TPA metagenomics assembly of the A metagenome-wide association study of gut microbiota in type 2...
ATGCATTGTCGCGCTTGGCTACCCAGTCATCACTTCGTACCAATGCTTCCACTGTAATAGTAATCATCTTGCTTACATCACTATTCCATTTTATCGGAAAATAGTTTTCTTTAATATTAGCTACAACATTAATAAGAGCAGCTCCTTTGATGATAAAATAAGTAGTACGGGCACTCTCAAGAACTCCGATACCGGATACATCTGTTATTGTGACAGGCAGCACGTAGCGACGTGAGTCGTCCAATTGATTCAAATTGACGAAATTCACGATGATGTCATCCCCGGAAATTTCTCCGGTTTTAATCGTAGCGTCTTTCACAGGGATATCATAATATGCCTCGGGAAGTGCTGTAGCATTATCTGCAAAACTCAGATTGTAAGCAGCTGTCAAAGCCGGTTTCGCATCAAAGCTGATTTGGACTTCATCATCAGCGGGAGCTGCAAGCCGATAAGTGATTTTTCGACTATCAGACAATATGTCTTCTTTAATTAGTAAATCGTCTGTTACAGGTACCGAGCTTATATAAAGCTTATTGTCATAATGATGTTCATCATTAATATCCGTATCCTTACAGCTGCTCATCGTAAATACGGTAAGTGCCATAATAGCCAATTGATAAATATGTAATTTCATATTGTATTTCTATTTATTAGGATTCATTATATGAATAGTTTCACGTACTGCCGCGTAGGTATTGTTGTAATAATCCTTTTGGATATTGGTTATAAAAATACCAGCACGGGTATAAGTTGAAGATGATTGTACAATCCATTGAGCAGTACCTTGTGCAGCCAATGTCTTGTTTCCATTTGCATCCTGTGTATTCCAATAACCGATTATCATATCCTTATCTTCTTGTTGAGGAAGCTGCGCACAAGCTACAAAACGATCTTTGGGAACAGGGTTCGCATCCATTCCTGCTGCATCTATCCCTGCTTGAATAGCCATGAGAACATTCAATGTCAAATCATCTATATTTTTGGAAGAAGCGGTTTTCAATATCAAATGATTATATTCATCCAGCATATCCATGTTTTCGGGAGTCAGATATTGCACATAACTGTATAATACCAATGTTTTGTTGGCATGTTTATTTCGCCAATCTAATACTCTACTGAAAAAGTTTTGTTGGCGCGTCTTGTATTGTTGCAATACAGCTTCTTGCATGCCTACCATTGAAAGTCCTGTATAATCGATAAGGATGCCGTCATATCCATAGCTGTCACACAGAGCCAACATAGCGTCCGTACGTTCGTTCAGATACTTTTGCGCATCTTCTTCCGTCAATTCTGAATTTTCTTTCGCCTTCTTATTCCATTCTTGTTCCAGACTCTCATAATTGATAATGGAAAGCGTACGAATACTTTTCTCGCGTATTTTCACCATTTCGACTTGTGTTTCATTCGAAAGGTTTTCTGAGTTGTTCAAACAGACGAAATCGACACTATCCGGTATAGCGATGAGACGTTCGACCTGGTTACTTGGATTACCGACCGGATTGTCAAAAGAAACAAAGACTAACTTATGTTCTCCAGCTTTGTAGTTCTTCTGATCTCTGATATAATCAGCATATAATTGCGGATTCTGCTCTTCAAACGTAGGATAATGGATATCAATGCTTTCCGGGTCTGTCCAGTCCTCACACGAGGAATACACCATCCCCCATGTCATCAATATTACTGCAAACCAACTATTTTTTACTATTCTTCTCATATTTGTTATCGTTTAAAGATTTTAATCACATTATTTTGCATAAGTTCACTAAGAACTTGGTAAAATGTAATCAATCCTATTCTTCAAGTAACAAGGAGGGACTATATAAAAGACACAGAAGCTACCGTTTGATTCAATGCATTTCACTACCAAGAACTAAAGATTTTTGAGCTTTTCCGAAAAAAATTATAAATTCAGCTAAGTGTTTATTAATTTAGCGTTGTTTTATTAGCAAAGGGAAGGAAAGTCGACACCTTCCTTTGGAGTTCAATAAAATGTATAACCATTAAATAAAATGTATGGAAAGCAAACATTCGCTTCAAAAGTCGAAGCTATTTCGAGCTTTACTGATTCTCTTGTTGATAGCAGTTCCTGTACAATGGGCTGCGGCACAGTTGACCTTATCGACTCCCCGTACAACTTTGGGTAGTGTTATTAAACAAATTCAATCACAATCAAAGTATCAGTTTTTTTACAATGACAAGCTGTCAACAATTACCGTTGAGCCGTTAAAAGTAAAAAATGTCTCTTTAGAGGAAGTTTTAGACACACTTCTGAAAAATAAAGATATCTCTTATAAAATAGAAGAGAATATTGTTTATTTATCAGAAAAAGGAGTTCCTGCTCCAACCCAACAACCAACTGGAAAAGAACGTACTATAACAGGCCGAGTTTTGGATGCTAAGGGAGAACCTCTGATTGGTGTCAGCATCCTGATAAAGGGTACAACTGATGGGGCTATAACTGACTTGGATGGTAACTATAAAGTGGTTACTAAGAACGCTAACCCTATTCTTGTTTATTCTTATATAGGTTATAAGACACAAGAAATTCCATTAAAAGGACAGACAGCCATCAATATTACGATGTTGGATGATACACAAGTAATAGACGAAGTTGTTGTCACTGCATTGGGTATCAAACGTTCGGAAAAGGCATTAAGTTATAATGTACAACAAGTGAACACCAATGAGATTACATCAAACAAAGATGCAAATTTTGTCAATTCTTTAAATGGAAAAGTAGCAGGTGTCAATATCAATGCCTCTTCATCAGGTGTTGGTGGTGTTTCAAAAGTAGTGATGCGTGGTACAAAATCAATTATGCAATCTTCCAATGCACTATACGTAATCGATGGTGTACCCATTTTTTCCGGACGTTCAACAAAAAGTGGAGGTACGGAATTTGACTCACGAGGTTCCAGTGAGCCGATTGCCGATATCAATCCGGAAGATATTGAATCAATGTCTGTGTTGACTGGTGCGGCAGCAGCTGCACTTTACGGTTCTGATGCTGCCAATGGTGCGATTATCATTACTACTAAAAAAGGAAAAGAAGGTCGTGTGAATATCACAGTGAATAGTAATGTTGAGTTTAATGCTCCTTTGGTAATGCCTCGTTTCCAGACACGTTATGGTACAGGTATTGGTGGCGTGAAAGATGATAACTCCAGTCGTAGCTGGGGCCCTAAACTGACAGAAGCCAGATATTTTGGATATAATCCTCGTGATGATTATTTTCAGACTGGTGTTATAGGTACAGAAAGCGTATCATTCTCTACCGGTTCGGAAAAGAACCAGACTTATGCTTCCGCTGCAGCGGTTAATTCAAAAGGTATCGTTCCTAACAACAAATATGACCGTTATAATTTCAACGTACGCAATACTACTTCATTTCTTGATGATAAGATGACATTGGATGTAAATGCCAGCTACATTTTGCAGAAAGACCGCAATATGGTGAATCAGGGTACTTACAACAATCCGTTGGTAGGAGCTTATCTGTTCCCTCGTGGTAATGACTGGGAAGATATTAAAATGTACGAACGCTATGACGTTGCACGTAAGATCTATACTCAGTACTGGCCGACAGGTGATGGTAATATGACTATGCAGAATCCTTATTGGGTGAACTACCGTAACTTGCGTGAAAATAAGAAAGATCGCTATATGTTAGGTGCAAGTCTGAATTATCAGATTCTTGACTGGTTAAATGTTTCTGGACGTGTCCGCCTGGATAATTCTAACAATGATTATACGGAAAAGGCTTATGCCAGTACAAATACTCAGCTGACAGAGTTGTCTGATCGTGGTCTTTATGGCATTTCCAGAAGCTACGAAAAGCAGTTGTATGCAGACTTCCTGGTAAGTGTGAACAAAACATTCGGTGAAAAATGGTCTTTACAAGCTAATATGGGTGGATCGTTTACTGATATGCGATATGATGAAATGGCTGTACGCGGACCTATTGCTGATGATTCAAAAACGTTTGCTGGTGAAAAAGCCGGATTGACAAACGGTTTCTATATTCAAAACCTGAGTACGACCAAGACAAGCAAAATGCAGTTAGGATGGCGTGAACAGACTCAGTCTATCTATGCATCTGCCGAAGTTGGCTACCAAAGTACTTATTATCTGACATTGACAGGTCGTAATGACTGGCCTTCACAGTTGGCAGGTCGTAACTCTGTCAATAAATCATTCTTCTACCCTTCGGTAGGTATGTCTGTAGTGTTATCTGAATTGATGCCTAAATTGAATAAGGACTATCTGTCTTACTGGAAGATACGCGGTTCTTTTGCTTCTGTAGGTACAGCATTCGAAAGATATATAGCTAATCCTTTGTTCGCATGGAATACCAGTATCGGTCAGTGGAGTAACCTGACTGACTTCCCGGTATATGACTTGAAACCGGAACGTACCAATTCTTTTGAAGTAGGTATGAATATGCGTTTTCTTAAGAACTTCGAACTGGATGTGACTTATTATAACGCCAAGACAATGAATCAGACATTCAATCCTGAGTTGCCGGTAGGTGAATATGCTCGTATCTACATTCAGACAGGTGCAGTTCGCAATCAAGGTCTTGAGTTAGCGTTGAATTACAATAATACATGGAAAGATTTTACTTGGAATACAGGAGTTACTTATTCAATGAACAAGAATAAGATTCTTACCTTAGCTGATAATGCCATCAATCCTATCACTCGCGAGAAATTCTCTATTTCTTCTCTGAATATGGGTGGTCTGGGTAGTACCCGTTTCATCCTGAAAGAAGGTGGAAGCATGGGTGACATTTACTCCTTGATGGATTTGAAGAGAGATGCCAATGGAGCTGTTTATATCGATGAGAACAACAGTGTTGTAACAGAGAGTCTGGAAGCTAATAATTACATCAAATTAGGTAGTGTATTGCCGAAAGGAAACTTGGCATGGCGTAACAATTTCAGTTGGAAAAACATTAATGTGGCATTCCTTGTATCAGCTCGTCTGGGTGGAGTTGTATTCTCACGTACACAAGCTGTTCTTGATAACTTCGGAGTTTCTGAAGCATCTGCTGCTGCACGTGACAAAGGTTATGTATCGGTAAATGGAAACGACCGTGTAAATCCGGAAGGCTGGTATTCAGTAGTAGCTGGTGGTACGGCTGTTCCTCAGTATTACATTTATTCCGCTACTAATATTCGTTTGCAGGAAGCTTCTATCGGTTATACTATTCCGAGAAAATGGCTGGGCAATGTGTGTGATATCAAAGTTTCATTGATCGGACGTAATCTTTGGATGATCTACAACAAGGCTCCTTTCGATCCTGAAAGCGTGGCATCTACTGATAACTTCTATCAGGGAATTGACTACTTTATGATGCCTTCATTGCGTAATATTGGCTTTAATCTGAGCTTTAAATTCTAAATAAATCAAGATAGGTATGAAAAATATAATAAATAAATTAGTATTTGGATCTCTTACCGTTGCCCTGTCCTCGTGTATCGGTAACTATGAGAATATCAATTCCAACCCATATGAAGCTCCTGATTTGTCAGCGGATGGATATGCTTTGGGATCTGCCATGAATAACCTGGCCGGTTGCGTGGTATCACCGGATGTAAATACAGCTCAGTTCACAGACTGCTTGTTGGGCGGACCTTTAGGCGGATATTTTGCCGATTCTAATGCCGGTTTTACAGAAACCATTTCAAACTTCAATCCGAAAGACGACTGGAGCCGTGTGTTTCTGAAAAGTGATAAGATTATTCCGACATTATATTCTAATCTGACCCAAGTGAAACTTGTATCACAAAATACGAATGATCCGGTTCCTTATGCCATTGCACAAGTGATAAAGGTGGCAGCTATGCATCGTGTAACTGATGCTTTCGGTCCGATACCTTATTCTCAGATAGGTGCGAATGGTGAAATTGCTACTCCTTATGATTCTCAGGAAGTGACATATAATACATTCTTCGATGAGTTGAATGCAGCTATTGCCACACTCAATGAGAATTCTAACGAACAGCTCGTTCCTACAGCCGACTATATATATAAAGGTGATGTAAAGAAGTGGATCAGATTTGCCAACTCACTGAAGTTGCGTCTTGCTCTCCGTATAGCTTATGCTAATCCGGTGAAAGCTCAACAGATGGCTGAAGAAGCTGTGAATCCTGCAAACGGAGGTGTCATCGAATCGAATGCGGACAATGCAACATGGAACTACTTTGAGACTTCACAAAATCCTATTTATGTAGCTACCCGCTACAATCAGGTACAGACTTCCGATCATGGCGGCGTACCCTGTTTGACTGGTGGTGATACGCATGCTGCTGCCGATATCATCTGCTATATGAATGGTTACAAGGATAACAGACGTGAAAAGTTCTTCACAAAATCCGAATGGGCAGGACAGGACTATGTAGGAATGCGTCGTGGTATTGTCATTCCCGAACTGAAGACAACCGGACATAAATACTCTGGGGTGAACATTGCTCCTACATCTCCGCTTTATTGGATGAATGCAGCCGAAGTAGCTTTCTTACGTGCTGAAGGGCAAGCTGTTTTTAACTTCAGCATGGGTGGTACAGCAGAATCATTCTATAATCAAGGTATCCGTCTGTCATTTGAGCAATGGGGTGCAGACGGTGTGGAAGACTATCTGAAAGATGATGTAAACAAACCGACTGCATATACAGACCCGGCAGGTACGAACACTTATCAGAATGCTTTGTCCAATATCACTATTAAATGGAATGATAGTGCTGACAAAGAAGAGAAGCAAGAACGCATTATCGTGCAGAAGTGGATTGCCAACTGGCAATTGGGTAATGAAGCTTGGGCAGACTTCCGCCGTACCGGATATCCGAAACTGATCCCGGTGAAAGAAAATAAGAGCGGTGGTGTCGTTGATTCAGAGAAAGGGGCGCGTCGTATGCCTTATCCGTTGGATGAGTTTGTCAGCAATAAAGCAAATGTAGAATATGCGATTGCCAACTACTTGCACGGTGCAGATAACATGGCTACAGATGTATGGTGGGCTTCTAAAAAATAATATTAAACTTAAAGGAAAGTATATATGAAAAATAACCTGAAATATAGATTGTCTGCTCTGCTGTTTTTGGCATCAGCTCTGACAATAACTTCATGTAGTGATTGGACAGATGTGGAAAGTCTCCAATTGAATACTCCTACATTTGAAGAGCAGAATCCTCAGTTGTATGCTGACTATCTGAAGGATTTGAACAGATATAAGTCTGAAGAACATAAGGTCACTTTTGTTTCTTTCGAGAACCCTAAGGGATCTCCCGGCAAGCAGGCTGAACGTCTGACCGTCGTACCTGACAGCGTTGATTTCATTTGTCTGAATAATCCGGAAGTAAGTCCCGAAGTACAGGCAGAAATGGTCAAAATACGCGAGAAAGGAACTCGTACGGTTTACAGTATTGATTATTCCAGCATTGAAAATGCCTGGAAGGAGAAAGTAAAAGCCGAACCGGAGTTGACAGAAGAGGATGCTCTTCAGTATATCGGTGAACGCACCAATGAGATGTTGGCACTCTGTGACAAATATAACTTTGATGGTGTTATTGCTGATTATACGGGGCGTTCGCTGGTGAGCCTTCCGGAGGCAGCTCTGAAAGAATATAATGACCGTCAACAGAAGTTTTTTGGCGAGGTGATGAACTGGCAAGGCAATCATGATGACAAGACTCTGGTATTCTACGGAAATGTACAATATTTAGTGCTGGAGAATATGGATATGTTAAGCAAGTTTGACTACATCATGTTGAAAACTGCTTCTTCTACCAATGCTGATGATCTTGCTTTAAAAGCATATTTGGCTATTCAGGCGGGTATAGATGCAGTAGGCGGTACAGAAGAAGGAGTGAATCCTGTTCCTGCTGATCGTTTTATCGTTTGTGTCGAATTGCCGCAGGCTGACGATAAGGATAAAGTGAAGGGTTACTGGAGTACAGTGGATGAAAAAGGCAATAAACTAGTAGCAGCTCCGGGAGCAGCTCAGTGGATGGTTGAAGCATCTCCTAATTACACCCGGAAAGGAATCTTTATTATGAATGTCCATAATGATTATTATAACAATACTTATGGATATGTGCGTGAAGTTATTCGTATTATGAATCCTAATAAATAAGAATAGAAATGAAACTCTATAAATATTGTTTTGCGCTTTTGGCTCTTACAACAGTCACAGTGAGTGGTTGTAAGAATGAAGATATCAATGAAGAGCATCATTATGACAATAAACTCTATGTTAGCTCGGCTCCTGTTTGTGATGATTTGCTGATTAAACCCAGTATAACTGAGGCTACCCGTGAACTTAGCTATCGTATAGCATCGCCGGCAGAACAAGATATTCAAATAAGCTTTGATGCGGCTCCCGCTATGACAGCAGCATATAATTTGATTTACAATGATAACGCAACTGCACTGGATTCATATTTTTATAATATACCAACAAAAACTGCTACTATTAAGGCAGGGGATATTTCCAGTGATAATATTGTGATTGACTTTAAGAATACCAACGAATTGGATAAGTCAAAACGATATGTATTGCCCGTCACCATTCTAGATGCATCCAATATTGATGTACTCGAAAGTGCCCGTACTGCTTATTTCATATTTAAGGGTGCTGCCCTTATTAATGTAGTGGCAAATATCAAAGAAATCTATTTCCCAATTAACTGGAAGAGCAGTGTGAATAGTCTTTCTACTGTTACTATTGAAGCTTTGGTTCGTAGTGAAGACTGGGTAGCAGGACGTGATAATGCCCTGAGTTCTGTTTTCGGTATTGAAGGTAAATTCCTTGTACGTATTGGTGATGCTGACCGTCCACGTGATCAAGTTCAGGTAGTAGCTCCCGGTGGTAATTTCCCAGGTCCGAATGTTGTTCCGGGTTTACCGGTTAATGAGTGGGTACACATTGCCATTGTTTATGATAATACAACAAAAGAACGAATCTATTATAAAGATGGTGTGCCTGTTTATAAAGACGAAGCAGCTTCAGGTAATGTATCTTTGAGCAGTGGTTGTTATATTGGTCGCGCTTGGGATGATACTCGTTGGTTGCCGGGAGATATTTCAGAAGTCCGCGTGTGGTCAGTGCAAAGAACGGCAGAGCAAATTGCCACTAATCCTTATGAAGTAGATCCGGCCAGTGAAGGACTGGTTGCTTACTGGAAGTTTAATGAAGGTGCTGGAAATGTTATTACCGACCAGACTGGACATGGTAATGATATTACAGGTTCGGGCGATCCTACTTGGGTAAAAGTAGAGATTCCTAAGATAAATTAATTGTTGGTTTAATCTTTTATTCAAGAATTCATTATGAATATGAAATATATAACTTCGGGTTTGTTCGCTGCCATGATTGTGAGCAGTACTGCATTCTTGACCTCTTGTGCTGATGATCTTGAGGTCGGAAAGAATATTGATGAGTCGGCCTACAGTGGCATTTATGAAAATAATGCATATCTGCGTGATGGAAAGTCGAACTTAGTTTCTAAGGTTGTCGAATTGCACGGTGAGACTTATGCTACTACAGTAAAAATGGGGTTGAGCAAGACACCTAATACAGCTACATCGGCAAAAGTGAAAATTGATGCTGCTTATTTGGAAACGTATAATAAGGCGCATAATACAGATTTTGCATTGTATCCGCAGGACTTGGTTACCTTTGCTAACGAAGGAATACTTACAGTGAACGCTAATACTAAATCAGCGGAGGTAGAGATGACTATTCGGGCAGGAGAAGGTCTGCAGGAAGATAAAACATATGCTATTCCGGTAGCTATCAGTGATCAGAGCAGTGATATCACTATTAAAGATGAAGATGCGAAACATTGTATTTATCTGGTGAAAGATATGCGAAATGCCGGTGATGCATATAAAGGAGAAGGTGTAATGCAAGGTTATTTGTTCTTTGAAGTAAATGACGTAAATCCGCTGAATACTCTTTCTTTCCAATTAGAGAATGGAAAACTTCTTTGGGATGTTGTTGTACTGTTTGCTGCTAATATCAACTATGATGCTGAAGCAGGACGTCCTCGTGTACAATGTAACCCGAATGTACAGTATCTGTTGGATAATAATGAAACTCTTCTTCAGCCACTGCGTAGACGTGGTGTGAAAGTATTGTTAGGACTGCTTGGTAACCATGACATTACAGGCTTGGCACAGCTTTCCGAACAAGGTGCTAAAGACTTTGCCCGCGAAGTTGCTCAGTATTGTAAGGCATATAACTTGGATGGAGTAAATTATGACGATGAGTATTCAAACAGTCCTGATTTGAGCAATCCGTCTCTTACTAATCCAAGTACGGCTGCTGCAGCTCGTCTGTGTTATGAAACCAAACAGGCAATGCCGGATAAACTGGTTACTGTATTTGATTGGGGACAGATGTATGGTGTAGCTACTGTCGACGGGGTAGATGCAAAAGAATGGATAGATATTGTGGTAGCCAACTATGGTAGTGCTGCATATCCTATCGGACAAATGACAAAGAAACAATGCTCCGGTATTTCAATGGAATTCAACTTAGGTGGTGGCGGTAGTTTATCTGCCTCTAAAGCTCAAAGTATGATAGATGGAGGGTATGGATGGTTTATGGGATTTGCTCCAAGTCCGGCTAAATATGGTAGTGTTTTCAGCCGTCTTCAAGGTGGTGGCGAAGTATTGTACGGGTCCAATGTAGCAGCACCGACTATATTCTACAAGAAGAATGATCCGACGCCATATAAATATCCGGATGATCTTTAAATAAAATAGGAACAAATAAAAAACAAGAATATGAAAGCACATTATAAACTCTTTTTATCTCTGGCAATAGGATCATTCATTACTTTTGCTGGATGTCAGGATGATGAGGTGGTGGATTTGGTTAAATATCCGGTGAATCAGCCTGCTATAACGATTGACGATGCGGAAGGAGCGTCTAAAGCGACGTTGACTGCGGTTTACAAATCTGATGGTACATTGGAATTAGATGGCCCTGTCACTAGAACTTATACATTCCATTTTGCTGCATCACCGGAAGATGCTACAGTGACTTTTGATATTATAAATACTAATATCCCAAAAGAAAATGTAGAGATCAGTGCCACTAAAGTAGTTCTTCCTGCCGGTTCAACAGATGCTTCTGTCACTGTGACTTTGAAGGATGAAGATTTTAGTTTTGCAGCATCCAATTATGATGCGACTACTTATGAATTAGGGGTGAAAGCCAGTGTGGAAGGATATAAGATAGGAACTGAACCAATAGAATCTAAAGTTGTAATAGAGAAGGAGGCATACACAGCTTCATGC
>ERZ860710.1358-NODE-1358-length-11297-cov-3.104697_pt1 | contig 11297 bp, 9 predicted proteins | sample MGYA00509974_ERZ860710 | MGnify/ENA primary metagenome ERZ860710 (study PRJEB30046, sample SAMN00715261) | human gut metagenome | study: EMG produced TPA metagenomics assembly of the A metagenome-wide association study of gut microbiota in type 2...
CTGTGGTGGGAACAACAGGGCTCGAACCTGTGACCCCTTGCTTGTAAGGCAAGTGCTCTCCCAGCTGAGCTATGCTCCCAAAAACGCCGTTTTCAAACGCTTTTTTCCTTGGCGCTCTCAGCGACGAGTTATATAATACTATATTTCCAAATAAAAGTCAACACTTTTCCCCATCTTTTTTTGATTTTTCTTCCACGATTCGAAGAAGCTCTTCCTTGGAAATCCGGTACTTCCGATTGCAGAATTGGCAGCCCGCCTCAGCAAACCCCCGCTCGTCGGCAAGAGACAAAATTTCGTCATTTGGTAAGGAGGTGACCGCTCGTACCACCCGCTCCTTACTGCAATCACAAACGTAGGCCACCTTCCGCTCCTCCAGGATTTCCCACTCAAAGCCCTCCAGCGCCTTGCCCGCCATTTCCTCGATAGAAAGCCCCTTGGCCAGCATGGTGGTTACCGGCTCCAGCAGGCTGATATTCTTCTCCAGCCTTGCGACCGCCTCTTCCCCGGCCGCTGGCAGCAGCTGTATTAAAAGACCGCCGGAGAGCAATGCCTCCCCCTCGCTTTTATCGCAAAGCACTCCCAGGGCGCAGACCGTGGGAATCTGTTCGCTGGCGGCGTAATAGCTTGTAATGTCCTCCGCAATCTCCCCGCTGGCCAAAGGAATCTGTCCCATATAGGGCTCTCCGGCACCGTAATCGCGCATCACATAAAGGATGCCGTTTTTTCCAACCACTCCGGCTACATTCAGCTTTCCGTTGGGATAGTTTTCCGCCTGGGCATGAGGATTTACCGCATAGCCTTTACAGCATCCGCTGCTGTAGGCTACCGCCACCATGGAGCCGATTGGACCGTCTCCGCTGACTTTTAAGGTCAGGCTGGCCCCCTCCTGCTTCAGCTGGGCGCCCATCATCGAGGAAGCTGTTAAAAGCCTCCCCAAAGCTGCGGTGGCTGCCGGGGTCAACTGGTGTATTTTCTGCGCCGTATAGACGATATTGGTAGAATCTACAGCCGACGCCATAATTGCGCCGTCCTTGGTGATGCAGCGAATCAAACGGTCCATAATTGCCTCCTCAAAGGATTGGATTGACTAAAAATCTAGTAAGCAGGATTATCAAGTTATTCTAAAACGGGCCGGCAAGGGCCCGCCGCCGAAAAGCTCCTATTTCCGCATGGGCTTCCGCGCCGCATAAACCAAGCGCTCAGAGGCTTCCCGCGGCGGCTCAAAGCTTTGCTCATGGAATACCTCCACCGCCTCTAAGCCCGCCTTTTTCAGCATTTCCTCCAGCTCCTCCCGGGCGTAAGCTCGTTCGCTGAAGGATTCCTGGCTGCGGTAATAAGCATTTCCATCCCGATGGAAAAAATCCAGGCTGATGGTTACCCTGTTTTGGCTTGGAGAAAAGGTATTCTGCCAAACGCAGTAAACATTTCGCGTATCATAAACAAAGGTATTGTTCCCCAATACCTCCCGATGCTTATAGATCGTATTGGCGTCAAAGATAAAATATCCGCCTGGATTTAAAAACAGTGATACCCGGTCAAAGGTTCTTTGCACATCCTGCGGGCTTGTCAAATGGTTAATGCTGTCCAGGGTACAAACCACCGTGTCTACAGTGCCGTACAGGTCGATTTTCTGCATTTTTTGACATAGAAATAAAATATGCAGTCCTTCTTCTGAGGCCTTCTGCATGGCCGCTGAGAGCATTTCCGGCGATCCATCGACACCATAAATATCCCATCCCCGCCTGCACAGCTCCACCGTCAGGCTTCCAGTTCCGCAAGCCAGATCCAAGGATAAGCCGGGAGCATGTCCCAGCCTATGGCACAGAGCCTCTAAATAGTCCGCCTGCTTCCCGTAATCCACATTTCGGGTCAGCTCATCATAATACCCGGCAAAATAGGCGTAGCTGCTCATTTTTCCTGCTGGTCCTCTTCGCTCAGGCGCCGAAACACCATCTCATAGCCGTCGCATCCATAATTCAAGGCCCGGTTCACCCGGCTGATGGTGGCTGTGCTGGCGCCGGTTTTCGTCACGATATCACTATAGACCTTGTGCTCGCTCAGCATGTGAGCCACTACCAAGCGCTGAGACATGGCCTTGATCTCCGGAACAGTGCAAAGGTCTTCAAAAAAATCATAGCATTCATCTACTGTTTTCAGCTGAAGGATAGAGCGGAACAAAAAATCCACGCCCTCTTCTCTCAATTTGGAATTCATCAAAAGGCCTCCTTCTGCGGTTTAGTACAATAAAATTTTATCACAGAAAAGCGGAAAAGTAAAGATCACAATCCAAACCGCCAGCAAACTAGCGATCAGCTTCCCCTGGGGTCAGAATCCGCCGCCTAAAAAGGGGCTGAAAACTCTATCCCTGTATTCGTTCCGCTGCCGGCAAACCAATTGTGCCCTTCTGTTTAGGGCTTCCGTGCTTTTTAACTTTCGCCTATTTCGTCTCATCACGCTTTTCTGAAAGAAAATAATTCTATTTCTTTTGCTTACGATCGAACTTCTACCGATTCATTTGCCAAGATTTTTTATTTATCTCAAGTTCAGCAGAGGGAATATCTCTTTCTGAAAACCATCAAAAGGAGCCTGTGGAAGAAATTTCACAGGCTCCTTTTGATGGTTTTCAGCCGCTGGCGTAGCATAAGCTGTTCCTTAAGCAGCCGGCGGCGTGCGTCCTTTTCTGTGCTTTCCGTCACATATAAAATATAAAGGCAAGGAGAAAAACGAAGCCGCCAGCGGCGCTTACACGTCGTTTTTGATTAAATCGTCGTAGGTTTCCCTTTTTACAATCACTCTGGAGCTTCCAGCCTTGACCATTACGATAGGAGGCTTGGGAATCCGGTTATAATTGGACGACATGGAATAGTTATAAGCCCCAGTGGAAAATACCGCCAGAGTATCTCCGGGCGCCGCCTCCTGGATCATAGCGTCCTCCTGGATTAAATCACCGCTTTCACAGCATTTCCCAGCGATGGTGACCTTTTCCACCGCCGGCTGGCCCGCCTTATCGGCGATTACAGCCAGATAGCTGGACTTATACAGGGCATAACGGGGATTGTCCGTCATACCGCCGTCGATGGACACATAGGTGCGGATCTTGGGAATCACCTTGACGCTCCCCACCGTATACAGCGTGATGCCGGATTCTCCCACAATGGATCTTCCAGGCTCCAGGCAGATAAAAGGCACCGGCATATCGTATTCCTTTGCCTTTGCCTTGACCGCCTTCGCGACCGTGCTCATATAAGCGTTATAAGGCTGCGGATGATCGCGGTCGGTATATTTGATTCCAAAGCCGCCGCCCAGATTCATACACTCCACCGTAACGCCTGTGACATCCTTGATCTGCTTGCGGAAGCCCATCATCACCTCGGCCGCCAGGACAAAAGGATCGATATCGAAAATCTGAGAGCCGATATGGCAGTGGATTTCTTTCAAATTCAGGTTCTTAGAGGCGATGGCCGCTTTCGCCGCTTCCAAAGCCTCTCCGGTCTCCAGGGCAAAGCCAAACTTAGAGTCGATCTGTCCGGTGCGGATAAAGCTGTGGGTATGGGCGTCAATTCCGGGCTTGATCCGCATGGAAACCTGAGCGGTCACGCCCTTTTCCGCCGCCAGCTGGTCCAGCCTTTTCATCTCGTCCAGATTATCCATAACGATCACGCCGACGCCGTTGTCCAAGGCCATGTTCAATTCATCCTGGGTTTTATTATTCCCGTGGAAATGAATCTTTTCCGGATCGAATCCGGCCTTTAGGGCTGTGTATAACTCTCCGCCGGAGACCACATCCAGACCCAGGCCCTCCTCGGCCACGATCCGGCAAAGCTCCTTACAGTTCAGCGCTTTACTGGCGTAAAACGCCATACCATGGCCGTCATAGTTTTCCTGAAAGGATTTTTGATAAAGGCGGCAGGCCTGACGGATAGTCATTTCATCCATCACATAAAGGGGCGTGCCGTATTCCTTGGCCAGCCCTACCGTGTCGCACCCGCCTATGGTCAAGTGACCTTTTTCATTTACATCAAAGCAATCTGCTATAAACATGATTCCAACCCCTTAACGATAAAATTCAGCCAAGCTCCTCCGGTTCTTCCGCCACAGAGGACAAAATTTCCCGCAGCTCCTCTACCCCTTCGCCGGTGACCGATGAAAAGGGGATCAGCCGCAGGCCCTCATAATCGGAAAACGCTTCTTCCAGCGCGGCGAGCCTTTGCCTGCGTTCCGTTTGGTTCAGCTTATCGCTTTTGGTCAGCGCCACCAAAAAAGGAAAACCGCCATCACATAAAAACTCAATCATATGCAGGTCGTCCTTTGTGGGAGGATGGCGCATATCCACCAATTGAACCACTAAGGCGAGATTCCTTTCCTGCTGGAAGTATCCTTCCACCAGCTCCGCCCAGCGTTTTTTCTCCGCCAAGGATACCTTGGCGTAACCATAGCCGGGCAGATCCACCAGCCTGGCTTGATCCAGGCGGTAAAAATTAATGGTGGCCGTCTTTCCCGGCGTCGCGCTGACCCGGGCTAAATTTTTCCGGTTGAGCAGTTTATTAATCAGGGAGGACTTTCCCACGTTAGATTTACCGGAAAATACGATTTCCGGCAAATCGCCTGCGGGAAGCTGGCTGGACCTTCCGGCCGCCAGCTCAAAAACCCCGTTATCAAATCTCATACAATGCTCCTTATCCAGCGTAACAGCTTTTCAGCCTTTCGCCCGCCATACCGCGTATTGCTGCTTCGGCGGCTCTCTTTCCAACGGACTGACGGGCCTTACCGCCGCACGGAAGCTCCGAGCTCTGCTGTTACTTCCGCGTTTTTGTAGGCCTTGAAAATTTTTCAGGAAAGAAACGCGGATTTTCTCGCAGTCTTTTTCACTGGAGGCACCACCGCCGCTTCTTTAGTTTGTTCTCCGGCGGGAAGGGCTTCCTCCTCCTTTTGGGGAACCAACGCCCACTCCAAAACGGTATCCAAGGTTTCCACCGGGACAAACTGGATATTGGACTTAACCGTCTCGTCCACTTCTTTCAAGTCCGGCTGGTTTTCCGCCGGGATAATTACGGTTTTGATGCCGTGTCGGTAAGCCGCCATGGTTTTTTCCTTCAGGCCGCCGATGGGAAGCACCCGCCCCCGCAAGGTGATCTCTCCGGTCATCGCCACCTCGTGGCGCACCGGCCTCTCGCTGAGAGCAGACACCACAGCCGTCGCCATGGCGATGCCGGCGCTTGGGCCATCCTTCGGCACCGCCCCTTCCGGAACATGGATATGGATATCCTTGGTTTTATAAAAATCAGGGCTGATATCCAGTCCCTTTGCCCGGGTTCGCACACAGCTGATGGCTGTTCTGGCGGATTCCTTCATCACGTCACCTAAATTTCCGGTAAGCTCAATCTTTCCGCTGCCGTCCATGACCGCTACCTCGATGGGCATGGTCTCTCCGCCTACCGCGGTCCAGGCCAGGCCGTTCACCAGGCCGATTTCATCCTTCTTGTATCCTTGCTCGTCCTTGAAACGCTTTGGACCCAGCATCGGCTCAAGCTGCTTGACCCCGACCGTCACCCTCTTCGCCTCGCCGGCTACCAGCTTTTTAGCGGCTTTCCGGTACAGGGAAGCGATTACCCGCTCCAAATTACGGACGCCCGCCTCCCTGGTATAGCCGCTGATCAGCTCATGGAGGGCGTCGTCGGTGATTTTTACCGTTTTACTGGTCAGGCCGTGCTTTTTCATCTGCTTGGGAACCAAATGCCGTTTGGCGATCTGGAATTTTTCCTCATGAGTATAGCTGGGCAGCTCAATGATGTCCATACGGTCCAGCAGAGGCCCCGGGATCATGCTGGCGTCGTTGGCCGTGGTGATAAACAGTACGTCGCTCAGGTCAAAGGGAAGATCGATATAATGATCCTGGAAGGTATTGTTCTGCTCCGCATCCAGTACCTCCAGCAGCGCGGAGGTAGGATCACCCTTGTAATCCGCGCCCAGCTTATCAATTTCATCCAGCAAAATCAAGGGATTTCGGGTGCCCGCCTGGTTAATGGCGGAAATGATCCTGCCGGGCATGGCGCCTATGTAGGTTCTCCTGTGTCCCCGGATGTCCGACTCATCCCGCACGCCGCCTAAGGCGATCCGGACATAGTTGCAGCCGATAGCCTTGGCCACGGATTTGGCGATAGAGGTTTTACCCACACCGGGAGGTCCCACCAGGCAGATGATCTGGCCTTTCACATCCGGCGCCAGTTTTTTCACCGCCAGCAGCTCCAGCATCCGTTCCTTAACCTTGTCCATCCCATAGTGGTCGGCGTCCAAAATTTTTCTGGCCCGGTTAATATCAATATTCAGCTTGGATTCCACATTCCAGGGCAGCTCCATACAGATATCCAGGTAATTGCGGACCACGTTGGCCTCATGGGAACCAAAGGGCATTTTGTACAGGCGGTCGCATTCCTTTAACAGCTTTTCCCGCACGCCGCCGGGCAAATCCAGGCCCAGAATTTTCTCCTTGAATTCCTCGGCCTCACTTTGAGGGGAATCCGCCTCGCCCAGTTCCTCGGTGATAGCCTTGATCTGCTCCCGCATAAAATATTCCCGCTGGTTTTGGTCGATCTGCTCCTTCACCTTGGCGCTCAGTTCGGTTTCCAGCTTCAGAATATCCACTTCACGAGTCAGAATCTTCAGCAGCTTTTGCAGCCGCTTTACCGGATGAAGCTCGCACAGGATATCGATTTTATCCTGATACTCCATCATAATGTTGGCGGTGATGTAATCCGCCAGATAGCCAGGATCGTCGGTGGTCTGCACCTCCAGCACGATGTCCGGCGCCATTTTGGGAGCCATTTCCATGTACTCCCCGAAGGCTTCCTTCACTGCCCGTATCAGAGCCACGGTTTTCGCCGTATCCCGCGCCGCGGCTTCCTCACAGGAGACCACGTCGCACATCATGTAAGGATGGTCCTGAAGCACATCCGTAATTTTCGCCCGGTAATTGCCCTCCACCAAAATGCGGATGCCGTCTCCTGGCTGCTTTAAAATCTGCTTGATTGTGCCCACCACGCCCATTGGCGCCAGGTTGTCCACACCGGGATCCTCATCCTTGATGTCAAGCTGGGGGGCTAAATAGATGCTCTGGTTATTCTGCATGGCGGCGTTGAGGGCAAGAATGGATTTCTTTCGCCCAACGTCGAAATGGAGCATCATTTTCGGAAAAAGCACCAGACCCCGCAAGGATAAGACCGGGAGGATCATAGGCGCTGTTTCTTTTTTCGTCATAGTAACTCCTCTCTCCAATTGAGAATTTTAAAAAACGCAAAGGGCTGCAAACGTCTGGAGCCAGACCCTAAGCCTGCCCGACGACGCTGTCGCAGCCCAAATGATAACCTTTGATTATGACGCGGAATATTTTCTCCTGTTCGGAGCCTTCTTGGTTTCACTGATGGTAATCGCAACAGGCTTACGATCCGGATTGTGGACCAGCTTGGCTTCCCTGCCGTTTTTCACTGTCTCGCCATCCACTATCACCTTTTCCACGGAATAATCCGAGGGAACCTTATACATCAGGTCGGTCAGGGTTTCTTCCATGATAGAACGCAGGCCTCTGGCTCCGGTGCGCCGGTCGATCGCCTTTTGGGCCACCGCCTCCAAAGCAGATTTCTCAAAATCCAGTTCCACCTTATCCAAAGCGAACAGCTTTTTATACTGCTTTAAAATGGAGTTCTTCGGCTCTGTCAAAATACGGACCAGGGCCTCCTGATCCAAGCCGTCCAAAGCGGTGATGACCGGAAGTCTTCCCACCAGTTCCGGGATCAAACCGTATTTCACCAAATCGTGAGGAACCACCTCGCCCATCCATTTGGTGGTATCCAGTTCCTTTTTCGAACGGACCTGGGCTCCAAAGCCTAACGACGAAGAACCGGTGCGCTTTTCCACAACCTTTTCCAGGCCGTCGAAGGCGCCGCCACAGATGAAAAGAATATTAGAGGTATCGATTTGAATGAATTCCTGCTGGGGATGCTTCCGTCCTCCCTGAGGCGGCACATTAGATACCGTTCCCTCCAGGATCTTCAACAAAGCCTGCTGGACCCCCTCGCCGGAAACATCCCTGGTAATCGAGGGGTTTTCCGATTTTCTGGCGATCTTATCGATTTCATCCACATAGATGATGCCGCGCTCGGCCCGCTCCACATCGAAATCCGCGGCCTGGATCAGGCGCAGCAGAATATTTTCCACATCCTCGCCCACATAGCCGGCCTCCGTCAGGGTGGTAGCGTCTGCGATAGCAAAGGGCACGTCTAAAATTTTCGCTAAGGTTTGGGCTAACAGGGTTTTACCGACGCCGGTAGGACCCAGCAAAAGCACGTTGCTTTTATTGATTTCCACGTCATCGCTACCGAAATAGATCCGCTTATAGTGATTATACACCGCCACGGAAAGAGCGATTTTCGCCTTCTCCTGGCCGATCACATACTCATCTAATTTGGCCTTGATTTCCTCCGGCTTCAGCAGCACGGTTTCGTCGTTGTTGTGATAATTGGCGGAACGCTCCTGAAAATCCGCTTCATCCTCTAAGATCGACATGCAAAGCTCAATGCACTCGTCGCAGATATAAACGCCGGGACCGGCGATCAGCCTGCGGGCCTGCTCCTGGGGCTTGCCGCAGAAGGAACAGCAGATCTGCCTGTCTTTGCTTTCGTCGCTGATTGACATTACATCACCAATCCTATCGTTTATAGATCACTTTATCCACCAGGCCGTAATCCGCGGCTTCCTGAGCGGACATAAAATTATCCCGCTCAGTATCCCGCTCAATCACTTCCAGGGGCTGGCCGGTTCTTTCCGCCAGGATCTCATTAAGCTTTTTCTTTGTCCGGGCGATATGGTTGGCATGGATCAGAATATCCGTCGCCTGGCCCTGGGCGCCGCCGCTGGGCTGATGGATCATAATATCGCTGTTGGGCAGAGCCATGCGCTTGCCCTTGGCGCCGGCGGCCAGCAGAAAGGCTCCCATGCTGGCGGCCATTCCCATGCAAATGGTGGAAACGTCGCACTTGATATACTGCATGGTATCATAGATGGACATACCCGCCGTGACGGAACCGCCAGGGCTGTTAATATAAAGGCTGATGTCCTTGGTAGGATCCTGCCCCTCTAAATACAACAGCTGAGCCACCACCAGGCTGGCGCTGGTATCATTGACCTCCTCAGTCAGCATGACAATCCTGTCGTTGAGAAGCCTGGAAAAAATATCATAACTGCGCTCGCCCCTGCTGGTCTGCTCCACAACATAGGGAACAAGGCTCATATTCGGCATAGGAAACTGATTCATCACAGCACACCTCCAACTATTCTGTCTGTAAATATGAGCAAAAACACCGCTGATTATTCAGCGTCCTTAATATTCGCGTTGTCGCGCACCAAATTAATCGCCTTTTCCACGCAGATATCCTTTTCCAGCTCCGCGGCGGGAATCAGCTCCTTAATCTTGTCAGCTTCCATCTTATACTGCTCGGCGATCTTCTGATACTCCTGATTCAGATCCTCCTCGCCAGCCTTCAGCTCCTCCAGGGCGGCGATCTTTTCCAGAGCCAGACGCAGCTTCACCTGGCGTTCCGCCTGAGGACGGAAGCCCTCCTTCATCTGGTCCACGTTCATACCGGTATATTTCATATAAGTATCCAGGTTCAGGCCCTGGGACTGGAGACGATAGCCGAATTCGCGGATGCTGTCGGCAATCTTGTTTTCATACATGGCCTCCGGAATTTCTCCCTGCACCAGCTCTACCAGCTTGTCGATGAGCTGATTTTCCAGATCGTCGGCTGCTTCCTTCTCCTTGCTTTCAGCCAGCTTCTTCTTCAAATCCTCTTTATAATCAGCCAAGGTGTCAAACTCGCTGACATCCTTAACAAACTCATCGTCTACCTCGGGCAGCTCCTTCATTTTAATTTCATGCAGCTTGCACTTGAAGGTAGTTGCCTTGCCCTTCAGCTCCTCCGCCTGGTAATCCTCCGGGAAGGTGACGTTTACTTCGAACTCGTCGCCGGTATTATGGCCCACGATCTGCTCCTCAAAGCCGGGGATAAAGGAACCGGATCCCAGCTCCAGAGGATAATTCTCGCCTTTGCCGCCGTCAAATGCAACGCCGTCCACAAAGCCTTCAAAGTCGATCTCTGCAGTGTCGCCCATCTCGGCAGCGCGGTCCTCAACGGTCACCAGTCGGCTGTTTCTGTCCAACATGTTGGTCAACTCGTTGGCCACATCCTCATCGTCTGCCTCTGTGGGCAGCTGCACAGCCTCCAGGCCCTTATACTGGCCCAGCTTGACCTCCGGGTACACAGTGACCTTCATGGTCATATCCACGCCCTCGGACTTGCTGATGGTCTTAACATCCAGCTCGGAGGGAGAATCCACCGTACGCAGACCGGCCTCCTCAATGGCAGCCGTAACAACTGCGGGATACACGATCTCCAGTGCGTCCTCATAGAAGAAGCCCTCACCGTAGAGCTTTTCGATCATACCCTGGGTAGCCTTGCCCTTTCTGAAGCCGGGCAGTTGGATAGATTTTCTGCGCTTCAAATATGCGTCCTTGCAAGCCTGAGTAAATTCCTCAGGGGCAACGGTAACCTCGATTTCATAAACATTGGTGTCCACTTTATTGGATGATTTCAGTGCCATTGCTTTGACCTCCTCAAATTTTATCTAATATCACCGATTTGGCATTATAACATATCTATTACTTAATTTCAAGCAAGTATTTATATTATTTGGCTTTTCTGCTCATTTGCAGATAAATAAGGGGGTAAACGCCAGATGATCGGCAGAGATCAGGCGAAAATCAATGCCTTGATAGTCCCCCTCAAAAGCAAACCGGGCGGCTGCGCCGTGCAGATGGCCGTAATAGCACTTTTGCACACCGTACTGCTGCAACAGTTCTACGATCGGCGCACAGGCGTTCCCGGTGGTCACCGGCGGATAATGGAGTAAAACGATCTTTTCTCTGTCCCCTGCCGCCTCCAACGACATACGAATACGCCCGACTTCCCTGGCCAGCACTTTCTCGTCCTGGGCCTCCGGTGTGTCCTCAAAGAACCAGCCCCGGCTGCCGCACAAAGCCACATCGCCGTAAGGGATCGCCTGATTATGCAAAATCTGTAAAGTATCAAAATGATTTTCCTGCAAATACAGATCCATTTTGCGCTTGGTGTTCCACCAATAGTCGTGATTGCCCTTGAGCAAGATCTTTTGCCCGGGCAAATCGTTCAAAAAGGCAAAATCTGCCGTACATTCTGCGAATTTCATGGCCCAGCTAATATCCCCGG
>ERZ860710.1360-NODE-1360-length-11287-cov-2.097400_pt1 | contig 11287 bp, 7 predicted proteins | sample MGYA00509974_ERZ860710 | MGnify/ENA primary metagenome ERZ860710 (study PRJEB30046, sample SAMN00715261) | human gut metagenome | study: EMG produced TPA metagenomics assembly of the A metagenome-wide association study of gut microbiota in type 2...
CTCGAGAGTCAATTGATGAAAGTCGGTTTGAAGCCGGGTTTTGCGAATTTCACGGATGGTTTACCGCCGGGATTAAATCTACCGATGGCACGGGGAGCCGTTGGTTTTCGGGATGTCCGAGATGTTTGGCAGAAACCAAAATCAAAAAACTATTCGGCCAAAGCATGATCCCCAAGCGCTTTGCGGACAAGAACTTCGAGGCTTATGAAGCGACTGAAAAAGGTCAATATCAGGCCCTTAAAAGCTGCTTGGATTTCGCTCAAGAGCTAAAAACTGACTGGTTCAGCGGTAAAACTCTTTTACTGATCGGTACTCCGGGAACTGGAAAAACACATCTTGCGTGCGCCGTAGGTCATGACGCGATCAAGCAGGGAAGGACAGTCCTTTACACAACAATAACCCGCCTTTTGGAAGACATTAAATCATCTTGGAACGACAAAGACCGTTCCGTGAAAAACATTATTGCCCGATACGTTTCAGTTGATCTGTTGATCCTGGATGAGATCGGTGCATTTAGAGGGATTTCCGAGAGAGAAAAAGACTACCTCTTTGAAGTCATTAATGCGCGGTATGAACAAATGAAACCGATGATTGCCGTTTCAAATCTAAGGCTTTCCGGTGCAGATTCCATTGAAGCCTACCTCGAAGAAAGATCTTTTGACAGGTTATGTGAACAGGCCCGTTTAGTGGTCTTTGGCTGGGAAAGTTTCCGGAGGAAATCGTTATGTTAAGACAGCTGAGAAAAACAGCCGGAAGCCCCGAATCGGGACTTCCCGCGTCAAACATCAACGCAGCTGACGGTTATGAAAACCAACTGTCAGCGACCGCCGAGATGATTAACACGAGCAGCGCCAGAGGCACTCCGACCTTAACTTTGAAGGTAAACCCTTCTCTGTTCAGTTGTGTTAATATCTCTACGGAGATTAGCGAGTTCTTAGACCGCATCGCTTTTTCTCCAAAGATTAGACACGGCTCAACTGTTACCAGCAGTTGGGCCGTTGCCCCATTCAGCGGTATCGCGCCCGCGATACTAGCTGCTGCGTTTCATTTTGGAAGTTCCCTTCCGCAAATCCCCGCAAGAAATCTTTACGACTTTTGGCAACGGCTCAATGCCGGATTCAGTAAGCAAATCCTCCTCCTTGGGAAACGAGAAAGCGTCCGAACAGGCTTATTCCGTTCGGCGATTGTAACGCAAGACTTTGTTGACATTGCAGGAGGTCAAGCATGAAACACTGCAATAGAAGAAAGGACTGGATACTGAGTCAGGCAGTTCTGTTTCTGTAGTTCAGTTACTAAAAAACTCCCAACACTTTAATCCCAACAGAGGAACAAAGATGACAAATGAAAATGCAGAAAATTGCGTTTTTGATTCAAATGACAGTACACCCACTGAAAATTTCAGCACTGAGTTGTTGGATGTTATAACGGCAGCGCTGGAAGATCCAGACAATCATTTGGATTCGATTGTTAAAGAAGCTTTAAAACGGATGGATGGGACCTCTATTACCTTTGCAATACCGGGAACCGTATCTATAACCGGATCGGATATTCTTATCAGCGTAGATCGAGAACATATCCTTCGGGAAGAGCCATATCAGGTTCATGACTGGAACCGCTGGCCTTACGTTTTACCACCTATAAAAAACGAACTGTTGCCCGGTGATCCCTTTAATTTTAAGTGGATGATTTATTTGAATGACGGAAGATGCGTCGTCGATAAATTTAAAGAAGGAAGATGGCAAAAATGGCCTTCAGACAAAATTCTTTTCTTCAAAGACTTTTCTCCCGTTCCTGCTTCAGCCAAAGCACTGCTTGATCCCGAAACGGCCCAAGGCTGGTCGTCTGTAGCCTCTTGTGAGCCGCCTGAAGGTGTGGTTTGTGAAGTTCTGCTGAAGAACCATTTAAGAGGCTATTGCTCAACGTTTAAGGAAGGTCATTGGGATTTTTTCAACGATTCTGTAGTTGCTTTTAAAGCCATTAACCTTCCGTATGCAAATTATCCGGAGAACTAAAAATGATTACTCTGACCGTAATTAACAACAAAGGTGGTGTTGGAAAATCATTCCTTTCAACACAATTTGCGTTCTATTGCGCCTTGAAACGTGGTTTACGCACCTTGTTTATCGATTTAGATCCTCAGGCGCATTCTTCAAACTGTTTGTTTGATTCAAAGCTTTTTGAGCCCGCTAATGTTTCTTCAGGTTTGCTGATGCAACAAGGAGGATTGAGAACAACCGGAGCCCCTCGGCTTCTAGTTAGAGCGGATACAAATTTGGAAGAACTGGAGCGAAGCGGAGAAGAAGCTCATAACGGCTTTGTAGAAAATTTGCTCAACAGCTTAAACGAGATCCAAGACGATTTTGATATTTGCATTATTGATACCAATCCCTCATACGATATTCGCCAGATTGCTGCACTATTAGCTGCAACCCATTACGTTTGCCCTGTCAACCTGAAACAAGAAGCTCTCGAGGGAGTAGAAATGCTTTTAGGCAGAGCCCAAGAGGTTTCGACCATCAATGAGAAACTTCAGTTTGCCGGATTGGTATTGAACATGGTCGAAAGAAAGCCTTATCAGATAGAAAACTTTAAGCAGCTTTGGGTATTGGCAAAAGATCTGATTCTGAAACAGGAAAACGGTCTAAAACCGGCATGGATTCTTAATCGAAATGAATATGCAGCGGCACAAGGACAGCATCGGCCGGTATGGGTAAGTAAAAACTCAAAACCCGGTGAGGCATGGTACGAGCTAAGGACGGTCTTCCTAAATTTAGCAGCAGCTCTTAATTTACCTGAAAACAATCCTCTTCGTGTGGTTTGGAACGAGGACGGAAGTTTAGGCGTTGTGAACAGTTCCAGGGAGGATAATTGAAATGGCTCTGAACTTGAATCGGCTTAGTAAGATCGCAAGCGGCAAAAAGTCAGTCCTGAATACTGAAGGCAAAATTTTAGACATCGAATTAGACAAAATTAAACCTGATCCTAACCAGCCAAGAAAACAATTTAATGACGCGGAACTCTCTGAGCTATCCGCCAGTATCCAAGAATATGGGCTGCTTCAGCCAATAGTTGTCCGAGCTAATTCAGATGATACGTTCACAATTATCAGCGGAGAGAGGCGTTTTCGGGCGAGCCAACTCCTTCAGGCTAAGTCAATTAAAGCGATTGTGAATACTTCTATTGCCGCTGAAAACATTAGCTATGCTCAGATGGCGGAAAATTTGAAGCGATCTTCACTAACTGTCGTTGAGGTTGCTGACTTCATTTGTGAGCGGATTTCTTTAGGAGAAAAACAGGTAGAAATTGCCGAGAAACTTGGATTGGAAAAAGCTCTGGTGTCCAAGTATTCAGCTTGGAAAGAGTTTCCGGAAGAGATTCAATCAGCCTTAGCGGAAAAGAAAATAAATAGTATCCAGACGGCCTATATTCTCTACAAAAAATGGATAGAGCATCCCTCAGAAGTAGAGAGTTTCCTTGAAGGCCGAGAGTTTATTTCAAAAGCAGAAGCAAACAACTTCAATCCTCAAAGTTGTTCCGGAACAACTTTTTCGACTGAATCTGAAGACGCCGCCGATATTTTGCCTCAAGAGCAAAACGAAAAAATAGAAGGTGAACAAATCGAGTTTTCAGATAAGGAGACAGTTGCGGAAGAATCTCAAGCAGAAACCGACGAGTTTTTCCCGGGTGCAAAGATTGATGAATCTTGCTACCAGCCGCTGGAAGATCAAAATGAAATAAACAACGAGCAAGAAGAGAATGCAGAGGAAGCATTTAAAGAAAGCCCTAGTGATGACTCTTTTGATGATGTTGATGCATCCGTAGAAAGTTTCCCGGACGAAGAAGAGAAAGAGCAGCTCTATAAAAAACCGATAATTTTTTGTCTTGTTGACGGAAGGGAATGTGAACTTCTTTATAAACGAAAAGCTTCAGACGGTATTGTCTGTGTAAAATTTGAAGACGGATCAGAGCAAGAAGTAATTGCAGAGAAAGTACAACTTAATCGTATTTGTGAATCTTAACCCTCCATAGTTAATAGAGATACCCTCCCTTGGTAACGTCGGTGGGGAGGAAGTCAAGAAGGAAAAGCCCCGCTAGTGCAGGGCTAACCTTTGCCGACCTAGAAGACACTAAAACCGGTCGGAGTTCGTCTGGGACTATTCTAAGGTTTTTTAAAGCGGTTGGTATGGTTGGTATCCTTGATTCATAGCAACGGGAATCAACGGGAATAATTGACTACAGATTTTTGAAATAGTATGATTATTTCAAAAATTTCCTTCTTTTTACTTTATCATGGATAAAACAACTAAAAAAGAAAACCGCGGGGGCGCTCGTGAAGGTGCCGGCCGCAAAGGTCTTGGTAATACAAAACGTGTTTCCATCTGCCTTACAAATGAACTGGTTCCTGTTTTCAAACAGTTAGGCGGTGCAAAATGGCTTCGCTGTGAGCTGGAACGCGTCGCAGAACCCGCACGCACGCTTGATACAGATCAAATTCTGGTTCCGGCCATGAATCCGACGCATCTGAGCATACCGGTCTACGAATGCGGCGTTCAGGCCGGCTTTCCGTCTCCGGCAGAAAGCTATGTAGACAAGTCACTGGATCTGAATGAATACTTAGTCTCCAATCCTGCCTCGACATTCTTTGTCTACGTAACAGGCGACTCAATGGACTTGGCCGGTATGGACGAAGGCGACCTCTTGGTCGTCGACCGCTCGCCGGAACCCAAGAACGGAGACATCGTCATCATGAGCATTAACAATGAATTCACTGTTAAACGTTATGTGAAAGACGATAAGGGACTGCGTCTGCTTCCGGAAAGCTCAAACCCCATCTACAAACCCATTCTTCCCAAAGACTACGACGAGTGGCGCTTTATCAGTGTTGTGAAGTACACGATTAAAAGTAACTAAAATCACTACTGTCCAAAATAAATTTGAACGATTGACATAGCCCCAACGCAAACATGCTGGCGATCCGATAAAGTTGATTTTTGCGAAATAAACAAACGGAACGCCGGCATGCAGAGATCAACGATATCCATGTTTGCACAACTTGTCCAGCTTATGGGCGGGAAAATTGAGTTTCAAAACTTGGTCAACAAGTACCAATCCGACAAAGGAGCAAAGGGCCTCACGACGTGGAGTCAATTTATTGCCATGCTCTTTCGTCAACTCACGGGCGCAGACTCATTGCGAGAGATTTCCGACGGTCTCTATTCAAGTCTCGGGAAACTCAGTCACTTAGGTGCGACCGCGGTATGTCGCTCTACCCTGAGCTACGCCAACAGTAAGCGGCCCTATAAGCTTTATGAAGACTTTTATTACGTTCTTCTGGAGAAATTCAGACACGAGATACAAGGTCGCCTCGGAAACAAATTCACCAAGCCGGTCTTCAGTTTAGATTCCACGACAATAAGCTTATGCCTTCGCCTGTTTGAATGGGCTCAGCACCGCAGGCGCAAAGGCGGAATAAAACTTCATACACTTCTGAACAACGATACGTCACTGCCGGAAGTCATCGTGGAAACGACGGCAAAGACGAGTGATATCAAAGGAGCCAAAGGAATATTAGAGAACATTCCTCCCGGCTCTATTGTGGTTATGGATCGAGGCTATAACGATTACTCCTTATTCAAAAGATTAACGGATAAGGGAGTAGTGTTTGTTACTCGTTTAAAAGACAATGCGCAGCATACGCCGCTGCGTCAAGGACTTATCAAGGCCGACCCTGATGGCTGCTGGGGTCTTTACGAGATGAAATTTACGGGCGCTAAAGCCAAACTGCATTGCTCAGAGACTAACTTCAGAGTCGTTCAATGGTTAGACAAAGAAACAAATCGTTGGTTTGAATTTCTTACCAATAGCCAAGAATTAAGCGCCACAGAAGTGGCTGATCTCTATAAGGAGAGGTGGCAGATAGAGCTTTTCTTTAAGCGGATCAAGCAAAATCTTGTTATCAAGACATTTGTCGGAACAACCGAAAATGCCGTCATGACGCAGATTTGGACAGCTGCCATAGCGATCTTGTTGTTAGAGCTGATGCGGCGGCGGTCAAGTTATAAATGGACTTATTGTAGGCTGGCTAGGTACTTCAAACTAAACCTCATGACCTGTAAATGCCTACTCCACTGGCTTAATCAGCCTGATATCAAGGAGTGGGAGAAGCCCCCGAAGCTTGCACAGCTTTCTTTATTTGATTAGCAGGAGCTTGTTTATGACTTTTAACTTTCTGGGGCCTGGATTAACTGTAAATGTTGAGGCCAAAGTCAAAGAGCAAATTATTTTGGACAGCAGTGAACTAAAATGCAGGTGTTCGCGCTGGTGGACGGAAACTCCTTCTTCGCCTCCTGCGAAAAAGTTTTTCGTCCGGACTTAACTGACCGTCCCGTAATCGTGCTCAGTAATAATGACGGATGTGTCGTTGCTCGATCGAAGGAAGCCAAACAGCTCGGCATCAAAATGTGCCAGCCCTACTTCGAGATCGATGAGTTCTGCCTTCGAGAAAACGTCGCCGTGTTCTCGAGCAACTACGAACTCTACGCCAATCTCTCCGGGCGCATGATGTCAACCATCGCCTCCCAAGTTGACTGCATCGATCCGTACAGTATTGATGAGTGCTTCGCCAACATGAGCGGGTACGAAGGTTTAGGCACCGACCTGACTCAGCTCGGCTTTCAGATCAAGGAAAAAGTATTTAGGAATGTCGGCATCCCCACGTGCGTCGGTATCGCACCGACAAAGACGTTAGCCAAATACTGCAACCATTTAGCGAAACACTATGGCGGCCTAAAAGGCGTTTGCAACTGGCTCGACTTAACGCCTCAGCGGCAGGCAAAAGCGCTCGCTTGCGAACCAGTTTCTGAAATTTGGGGTGTAGGGAGACGTTATACGGAACACCTAGAAAAGATGGGTATTCGGACGGCCTTAGATTTAGCCTGTGCAGATGCAGAGGCCATCCGAGATCGGTTTGGCATTACGCTTTCCATGACGGTAAGAGAACTTCAGGGAACCTCCTGTATCCCGCTTGAGCTTGTAAAGCCCAAACGTCAGCAAATCATGAGAAGCCGCAGCTTCAGTCATTTGGTCTGCGACAAAGACGATTTGCTGGGCGCCATCACGTTCCATGCTCAGGAATGCGGAAGAACCTTGCGTCGCGAAGGTACGGTGGCGCACACCGTCGGTATTGTCTTAAACACGAATCCTTTCCGCCTTCAGGATGTCCAACAGCAGGCTTATCCGTGTGTGGGACTTCCCTACCCGATCTCGGACACCAATACGATCATTCACTGTGCCCGACGGCTGCTCAATCAAACTTACCGCAGAGACTGCCTCTATAAACGCGCTGGCGTCTATGTCGGAGAAGTCGTTCCGAAAGACGCTGTCACCAAGGATCTTTTTGAAGAGACGGAAACCGAACAACAACAGATCATCTGTGAACTGATGGATTCCATCAACACGCGCTACGGTAAAAATACGCTCTGCTTTGCGGCTTCTAAATTAGGAAAAGACACTTGGGAAATGTCTCGTGCGTGGCTCAGCCCCGGATACACCACCTGCTGGAAAGACCTGCCCCGCGTCGGGCCGCTCTTAGAAGAAACCGTTCCGTTCTGATTGTGCATAAACTACTCCTCCTCAAAGACATTTAGCTTACTAATATTATTTTTATAATTATTCTTTCTAAAAATTCCTTTAAGAAAGCTTGAGCTTCTACAAAGGCACTCAAAGACAAGTTTGGAGGTAATACAACTCTTGAGTTCCAAGGGACAATCGCGGGCGTTTCACATGATGATAGATTAACCGTCGCAAAAACCAATGAGCTTTATGACAACGTAGAGCACTTGCGCGATGTTATTTTCGTTGATCGCAAACTTGAAGGCGAAAACGGAGCAATCGTTGTCGGAGATTCCGGTTTGCGAAACAACACAGGGTTCACAGGCATCAATGAAGCAACCGGCACGACCATCCAGGACGGAAAAGAGTTAACCCTTATCGGCGGCAAATCAGACGGTACTGGTACTCGCTTTACTCTTGCCGAACGTATTATCAGTGCGGTTGGTGACGGAGCAAAACTCATTCTTGGCAGCTTGGGAATTAAAGACTTTTCTGTCTACCAAGGACAGGCCGAACAGGTTCATCTCTCTGATAAGGGAGAACTTAAGGTTGCCGCCGGCGATTACCTCGTCAAGAACCTTAATTCTTCAGGCGGAAAGACCACTGTCGATAAAAATGCTGTTTTCAACAGCGAAAACGCTACCTTCACAGACAAAGCAGTCTTAGAGAACAATGGAGAAACGGTTCTTGGTACTTTGACCGGTTGGAACGGTGCTGAAGTTCACAACAACAGCAAGCTAACGGTCAACGGTATCACACAATTCGGCGGCAGATTCATCAATAACGCAAACGCCAAATTGGTAGGAACTGCGGACCTGGACGGTACCCTCCAAAACAGTCAGGGTGCTTCTTTAATCGCGAATACCGTAAATGTCAACGGAACACTGCGGAATTTCGGTTACATGGAAGCGCTGGATAATTCAACAGTATTCGGCACTCTTGAAAATCCGGGAGAAATCCGTCTGTTCAACACGGCCATTGGTTCACGCGGCGATGGTGATATTGGCACAATCGGCAATACCTACACTCTTAAAGCAACCGGTAAAACTCAAGTTTCCGGTCTGATTGCTAACGCTCAGGGTGCAGTCGCAGAGTTTTCAGGAGATGATGCCGAGCTGTTGATTCTTGATGGCGGTGTAGTTTCCAATAATGGCACGCTCATAGCGGATTCACTAATCGTCAATGACGGCGGCTATTTCATCAATGGAGACAACGCGAGGCAAACGTTCACAGCTTCTCCGTTGCGCCTCAGAGCCGTCGCAAGAGCAGTTGCCAGAGCAACAGAGCAATTAAAGAATCTGACGGTTTCCGAAGGCGGCACAAAGACAAATAACGGATTGGCCTACTACGGTACAGGTACGATTGCGGGTGAATTTATCAATGCTTCAGGCGCCGAAGCTTTCGGCGGCGTGTCTGACATTTTCGTTGACGGCAGCGGATTAGGTATTACTAATACCGGCTCGATCAAAAATGCAGGTACTTTTACTTTCGGCGGTACTTTGAACAATTCCGGCTCGATTACCGGGGACGGTCTGATAGTGTTCAAACGCGCGGGTCTTGGCAACGATACCTTTACGAATGCTGGACAAATCAAAACCGGAAGCCTTGAGGCTGACAATATTAAATATGTCCAGACGGCAGGCAGTCTTTCGAGTGCTTCGGGTTGGTTCAGCAATTCAACAGTTGATCTGACCGGCGGAACGATTGAGCACACTGTCCTCGGTTCCGGCAACACCTACAATCTTGGCGCGGGCTCCGGTTCCAATGACGCGGCAACATTCACCGTAGGAACACTGGACAGTTCCTCCTATGTTGAAATTCGTCGCGGCGCCACTCTGAGAACCGAGCACATTGCGATGAACGGCAATAAGACAACCAATTTGGTAGGCGGTCGTTTGTCCACAACTTTGGATCAGATCTTTACTGATCTTGATTACAGTACATTAAATCTTGATGCAGTAAATCCTGAAGATAAAGTTGAAGTCAGCAGCAATCCTCAAATCGTCACGGGCATCGGTAACGTTATCGGTTCTGTTGCACAGGGTATCGCTTTTCAATGGGGCACTGTCGCGTTTGACGACGCCTCCTACAGTGCTGCTCTTGCCGGTGATGCAGTTAATAAGCTCGTAGCAATCGGAGATGTTCCTGCGGATCGCCGCGGAGAACTTGAAGTTGCATTTAACGGCAAAGCTGCTGAGAGATTTAATGTAGATCTCGCAAATTCCATTAGAGCCACTGCCGACGGAACTCTAGCCTACGCAACCTTTGCTAATGAAACGCTTTCCAATGAAAGCGCTGCAAATCCGGGCGCAACTTCTTTGGTTATAGGTGTTAATGATCGTACAGCGGTTGTTGTTCCGACTTCCGGTACGCCGAACGTTTTAAACCAGTCAATGGGGTTTATGAACGTAACCGGCGTTTCTGACGGCCTCTATATTAATAGTGGCAGCCACTTCGTTTTGGTTGGTCAGGCCCAGCCCAATCCCAATCTCGCTCCGGTGGAATTAGCAGACGGTGCCGTGTGGGTTGGCGGCAACAAAAACATTGACGGTTCCGTCACTCCTTCCAAACTAACACTTGGTTCTTACGGTTCTGCTTCTGAAACAAAAGGCCATCTTGGTGAGTTAAACATTGGAGTATCCCCTGCGAATCCCGCTCTCGGAGGTGCCGGTGGTCAGGTGATTGTCAAAAATGGCGAGTTCACTGTTGACGTGCTGAACAACGGCTCTGCCGGTTACGGCAATGATAAAGAGGGATTGGTTATCGGCAATGCCGATGACACAGCCACTCTGCTGATTGTCGGCACCTATACGGCTGTTGACGGCAGTGCAATGAGCAATCACGGCATTTTCAAAGCTCAAAATATTGCCTCTCGCAACACCAACAACTCGTTTGTCAATCATGAAACATTTGAAATCGGTACTGCCGACATCAGCGGCTACGTGGAAAACAACGGTCAAGCAGCCTTTAATGAGCTGACACTACGCGAATACGGTTCTGTTAATAAGCAAGGTGCTGAACTGACAGCCGGAAAACTGACTGTTTCCGGTAACGCTCTTGCCGGTGCTTCGGGGACCTATGCAATTCGTGGGGAACTGGATAACCAAGGCAAACTGTCTGTAACGGATGAACTGACCGTTGCGGGTGACGTGAGCAACAGCGGCGAACTCAATGCCGAGAAAGTCTCAGTTCAGGCAGCTACCTCCGACATTGAAGGAGCAGAAGCAGGCTGCTTCATCAATCAAGCTTATGCCAAGTTCGATTCTTTGCTGACAGAAGCAGGATCCATTGTTTCCAACGCTACAGACGCTGTTCTAACGATTGCCGGTCTCAACAACGCCTCCGAACTTCAGGGTACAGTCAACAACGACGGTACGATTAAAGTCGAAGGTACTCAGAGCGTTACCGTTGCAGACGGTGAGCTGAACAACAACGGCTCAATGGAAAACACCAACGCTTTGAATGTTGAAGGCGGCCTTGTCAACAACAAGGGCAACCTTGCTCTGACAGGATTAAACATCACCGGCGGACAGGTCTCGAATGACGCTTCTGCATACTTTAAAGATGCGGGAGTAACGGAAATTGCTATGTCCGATACCGGCGACGTGGCAATTCAAAACGCCGGCTTGCTGGAACTGACCGAACTTCAGCTCACAAAGGGCACGATCTCGGGCGG
>ERZ860710.1363-NODE-1363-length-11259-cov-4.815423_pt1 | contig 11259 bp, 9 predicted proteins | sample MGYA00509974_ERZ860710 | MGnify/ENA primary metagenome ERZ860710 (study PRJEB30046, sample SAMN00715261) | human gut metagenome | study: EMG produced TPA metagenomics assembly of the A metagenome-wide association study of gut microbiota in type 2...
TTCATCAGACCTCTTTTGAAGTAGCCTTCTTCTATCTGCTGGGACTGGCTTCCTATTGCATATTTCTTTATATCTTCTTTACTTATTTATGGGTATACCTGGCTTATGTAGGCTTTATCGGATATACTTTGTGGTGTATTCGTCAGCTCCGGAAATCGCACGGTTATCCATACGCCTGTGGTTCTTGTGGCGCAAAAATGAGATCGAAAGGCATTTGCCCGCACTGTGGCGCATTGAATGAGTAAGAATCGGCAGAATTTTGTAATTTTGCATTTTCCAAAATCAAAAATCTTAAAACGTACCAAATATGATTAGTATAGATGGACTGACCGTAGAATTCGGAGGGACCACCTTGTTCAGTGACCTGAACTTTCAGATTAACGAGAAAGACCGTATCGCCCTGATGGGTAAAAATGGAGCCGGTAAATCGACACTTCTTAAAATTTTGGCAGGCGTTCGGCAGCCCACCCGTGGAAAGGTGACAGCACCGAAAGACTGTGTGATTGCCTATCTGCCCCAGCACCTGATGACGGAGGATGGCCGTACGGTGTTTGAAGAAGCCTCTCAGGCGTTTGCCCATTTGAAAGAAATGGAAGAAGAGATAGAGCGGATGAACAACGAACTGGCCACTCGTACGGATTATGAGAGTGATTCTTATATGGCTTTGATCGAGAAAGTGGCAGCCATGAGCGAGAAGTTCTATGCCATCGACATGACGCATTTTGAAGAAGATGTGGAGAAGGCTTTGCTGGGATTGGGATTCTTGCGGGAAGACTTTAACCGTCCGACCAGTGATTTCAGCGGAGGATGGCGCATGCGTATCGAGCTGGCGAAACTGCTGCTCAGGCGGCCCTCGATCTTCCTGCTGGACGAACCGACGAACCATCTCGACATCGAGTCGATTCAGTGGCTCGAAGAGTATCTCCGGAATTACAACGGCGCGGTGCTGCTCATTTCGCACGACCGCGCCTTTCTGGACAACGTCACCAACCGCACGGTCGAACTGTCGCTGGGCAAGATCACCGATTACAAGGTCTCCTATTCGAAATACGTCGTCCTGCGCGCCGAGCGGCGGGCGCAGCAGATGGCGGCCTACGAGAACCAGCAGCGGATGATCGAGAAGACCGAGGAGTTCATCGAGAAATTCCGTTACAAACCCACCAAGTCGAACCAGGTGCAGTCGCGCATCAAGCAGCTGGAGCGGCTGGACCGTCTCGAGATCGAGGAAGAGGACCTCGCCACGCTCAACATCAAGTTCCCGCCCGCGCCCCGCTCGGGGCAGATCGTCGCGGAGATCAGCGAGGCCGGCATGTCGTTCGGCGAGAAACATGTCTTCAGCGGCGCGAATTTCGTCATCGAGAAGGGCGACAGGATTGCGTTGGTAGGCCGCAACGGCGAGGGCAAGACGACCCTCGCACGCATGCTGATCGGCCAGCTGACGCCCACCGAAGGGTCGGTGCGCCTCGGGGCGAACGTCAATATCGGCTATTACGCCCAGAATCAGGACGATCTGATGGACGGCGATTTCACGGTCTACGACACGCTGGACCGTGTGGCCGTGGGCGACATCCGGACCCGCCTGCGCGACATTCTGGGGGCGTTCCTGTTCCGCGGCGAGGACATCGACAAGAAGGTCAAGGTCCTCTCGGGCGGCGAGCGGGCGCGTCTGGCGATGGCCCGCATGATGCTCGAACCGCGTAACCTGCTGGTGCTGGACGAGCCGACGAACCACATGGACATGCGCTCGAAGGACATTCTCAAGAACGCCATTATGAAGTACGACGGCACGGTGGTCGTGGTGTCGCACGACCGCGAATTCCTCGACGGCATGGTCGAGAAGGTCTACGAGTTCCGCGACGGCGGGGTGAAGGAGTATCTGGGCGGCATCTACTATTTCCTCGAAAAGCGCAAGCTGGAGTCGTTGCAGGAGATCGAGCGGCGCGACGCTCCGGCCAAAATGCCTGCGAAAGGCGACGAACCGAAGCCGGCCGTATCCGGAAAGCTCTCCTACGAGCAGAGGAAGGAGCAGGAGAAGCAGCTGCGCAAAGCGAAAAAGGTCGTGGAGACGATCGAGGCGGAGCTGGCCGACATCGAGAAGCGGATCGCGGAGTACGATGCGCGGTTCGCCGCCGCGACCGAATACAACGAGGCCGACTACAAGGCTTACAACGAACTGAAAACCCGTTACGACCACCAGATGCACGAGTGGGAGAAGGCGTCGTATGAACTGGAAATCATCGAAAACGAGTGATTCCCAATTCTCTCGGGCACCTTTCGAACTTCCCTCGCCGGTCGAGACAGTCACATACGTGGAGTATGCTCCTGCCTTGCCTGACTCGCGAAACTCAAAATATGCTCCGCGATAATCGGAAATCGGGAATGGCGAAGAACGAACAAAGCAAATATACCTAACTATGGATAGCAACCTTATTTTCGGGATTCGTCCCGTGGCCGAAGCGATCGAGGCCGGAAAGCAGATCGAGAAACTCTACATCCGCAAGGGCGCCGAAGGGCAGCTGATGCAGGAGCTGAAAGATCTTTGCATGCGCCACCGTCTGCATTATCAGGAGGTTCCGGTCGAGAAGCTCAACCGTCTGACGCGCGGCAACCACCAGGGCGTCGTGGCGCAGACCGCGGCCATCGAGTATGTGCAGCTGACCGACATTCTGGAACGTGTGCCCGAAGACGAGACGCCGCTCGTGGTGTTGTTCGACGGGGTGACCGACGTGCGGAATTTCGGGGCCATCGCCCGCTCGGCCGAGTGTGCCGGGGCGCACGGGCTGATCACGCCGCTGAAGAACTCGGCGCCCGTGAACGCCGAGGCGATCCGTTCGTCGGCCGGTGCGCTGACGACGATTCCCGTGTGCCGCGTCGGCTCGGTCCGCAATACGCTCAAGGCATTGCAGGCGGAGGGCTTTCAGGTCGTGGCCGCCACGGAGAAGAGCCGCAAACTGCTCTACGATGCCGATTTCCGCCGTCCTACGGTGATCGTGATGGGCGCCGAGGATACGGGCATCTCGAAAGAGGTGCTCAAACTCTGCGACGAGCAGCTGGCCATTCCGCTGATCGGCCACATCGAGTCGCTCAACGTCTCGGCTGCGGCGGCCGTGATGCTGTTCGAGGTCGTGCGCCAGCGCATCGGGCCGGAGAACTGAAAGGAGGAGACGGAGTCCCGTCATTGCGGGGAGCGCAGCGACGCGGCAATCCTTGCGGCGTTACGACACTCTCCGCAGATGGCCGCGGCATCTGACGACGCCTCGCCATGACGAACGAATATGCAAAGCCGATAATCAAAATCATAATTCTGTGAAAGCCAAACTCGAATACTGCCTGCGCTGGCTCCGCGAAGGGGCCGTGCGGGTCGTGCGGTCGTACCCGGTCGAAACGCTCCTGGCGCTCTACGCCTGCATCCGGTGCCTGCTCACCTACGAACTCGACTGGAGCGAGGAGGAATTGTTTAATAGACTCGGTCTCGTGCCGCTGTTCTTCGCCCTGGCGCTTGCCGTCAACAACCTGGCGGGGCGCGGACCGTGGCGGAAAGTCTATTGGGTCGTGTGGGCGCCGATCGTGCCGCTGACGTTTTGGAGCGGTCTCGGCGACTGGATCGAAAGCGCGTCTTTCCGCATTTCGCTCGGCATACTGGCGCCGCTGCTGTTGCTGTTGAGCCTGCGGGCCGTGCGCAACGACCGGTTCGTCAACGGCGCGCTCGTCTGGCTGCGCTCGGGTGCGCTGGCCCTGCTGTTCGCCAATGTCGCGCTGGGGCTGTTCTATGCGATACTCTATTCGGCGACCTATATCTTCGGCCTCGACGGAGCGTGGATCGAACACGTCGCGGTGTGGGCCGTGACGATCTGCGAGACGCTGGCCGTGCCGCTGCTGTTCCTGATGATGGCCGACCGCTGGCGGGACGCCGAACTGCGCGGCAGCCGCATCCTCGAAATGCTGCTGAACTACATCGTGACCCCCGCGCTGCTGATCTACGCCGCGATCCTCTACCTCTACATGGCCAAAATCCTCGTCACGTGGACGCTGCCCGAGGGCGGCGTGGCCTATCTGGTCTTCGGGTTCACGATGACGGCGCTGGCCGTGAAGGCGCTGGGGCAGCTGCTTGAAAAACGGATTTACGACTGGTTTTTCGACCGTTTCAGCCTTGTGTCGCTGCCCGTGCTGACGCTGTTCTGGATCGGCGTGGTGCGCCGCACGAACGAATACGGCCTGACCGAACCGCGCGTCTACCTCCTGGTGTGCGGCGGTCTGATGACCCTCTGCGTGCTGTTGTTCCTTTCGCAGCGTACGGGCCGTTACCTGTGGGTGTGTCTTGCGGCATGGGTGAGCTTCGCCGCGCTGGCTTACGTTCCCTTCCTCGAGCCGGAGCGTATCGCCGTGCAGTCGCAGACGCAGCGCGCGGAGCGGGTGGCGGAGCGGCTCGGCCGCCTCGGCGGGGACGGCCGGCTGCTGCTGACGCCGATGCCGCTGGCCGATACCGTTTATAAGAAGGAGTACCGGAAACTCTACGAGTCGCTCGACTATATCCGCCGCGACAGCGCGGCTTTCGCCCGTTTCGGCGTGAAGGACCTCGACGATCTGGCCGCGATTTTCCCCGAAGCGATGCGCGATTACGTGAGGTGGGGCTATGATTGGAGCTGTGTCGATACATGTGTCGATACCAATATTATTGAACTGGAGGCGCCCGTTAATGTCCGGTTCGAGGTAAATGCGGAATATCCGCATTATTATACGAATCTCCGGAACTGGTACAACGATCATAGTTATGATGTCAGCAACGATACGCTTCGTCTGTTTTTGGGGGAGGAGTGTGCCGTGTACCGGATTTCCTGTCGGGATTTGCTGGAACGCCAGCTGGAAAGGAGTGGATTCGATCCGGCCGAAGCGTGCGAGCCTGCGCCGGAGCAGTTGCTGCGGCTGTTGGATTACCGCGATGACCGTTGCCGGATTCTGTTCGAAAATATTAAGTTGGAACGTACGGATTCTGCCGTTGTAATACAGGGAATGGCGATCAATGCTGTGCTGATGCGATGACCTCCCTCTATGTGCATCCCCGGCTGGGCGAGGTGACCCTCTCGCAGACCGTGCGCGCCCGCCGCATTTCCATTTCGGTGCGCGCCACGGGCGCCGTGCGGCTTTCGTTCCCCTGCGGGGTGCCGCAAAAACGGGCTTTGGATTTTCTGGAGCAAAAAGCGGAATGGATCGGGGCGGCGCGCGAACGGCTCGCCCGCAAGCGGGCATCCCTGCCTCCGCAGTTGCCGCCCGAGGAGCGGAAAGCCCGCATCGAGGAGCTGCGCCGTGCGGCGAAAGCCGACCTGCCGGGCCGCATCGGGCGGCTGTCGGAGGCGACGGGCCTGAAGTGCGAAAAACTTTCGATCCGCGCCTCGCGCACGAAGTGGGGGAGTTGCTCGGGGTGCAACCACATCTCGTTGAGCCTCTTTCTGATGACTCTTCCGGAGCACCTGCGCGACTATGTGATCGTCCACGAACTCTGCCACACGGTTCACCACGACCATTCGCCCCGTTTCCATGCCTTGGTCGACCGTCTGGTCGGAGGGCGTGAAAAAGCCCTTAACCGGGAGTTAAGGGCTTTCACGATTCGTTAGCGGGAATTTTCTATCGGGAGAGCGCCTGTTTCTCGCGTTTCCAGGTTGTGGCACAGAATGCCGTGGCAAGCAGGCTGGCGACAATGAACATCCAGAAGGTGGCGTTCCATCCCAGCGAGTTGTCGTTGGCGACCGAACCCATGACGATTTTCGCCAGCACGGCGTCGCCGAACAGGTAGCCGAACAACCCGACGAATCCTGCGGCCGTTCCGGCTGCATTCTTCGGCACGAGGTTCAGCGCCTGAATGCCGATCAGCGCCACGGGACCGTAGATGCAGAACCCGATTTCGCAGAGCGCCGTGTAGACGACCGTGCGGCCGATGGCGGCAGGGTCGCCGCCGAAGATTTCAGCCAGCGACTGGGCAATGGGAGCGGCTTTCCAATAGACCAGAATGCCGATTAGCACCAACACCATGTAGATCACGTTGGCCGGGGCGCAGCGTCCCTTGAAGAATTTGGCCGAGATCCATCCGCAGATGATCGTTCCGGGGACGCCCGCGTAGTTGTGCAGCGAGAAGGCCAGGTTGCTCTGCGAGGCATCCATGATATTCATCTCCTGCAGGTAGACCGGCGCCCAGTCGCTGATGCCGTAACGCACCAGATAGACGAAAGCGTTGGCCAGGGCGATGAGCCAGAGAATCTTGTTCTTGAAAATGTAGTCGACGAAGAGTTTTTTGAAGGGGATTTTCTGTTCTTCTCCCTTGGCGGCCTTTACCGCCGAGTAATCGTTGCGGTATTCGTCGATGGGAGGCAGCCCGCAGGCCTGGGGCGTGTCGCGCAGCGCCCACCAGCAGAAAACGGCCAGAAGAAGCGCCACGCAACTCGGGAAGATGAAGGCTGCACGCCACGTGTCGCCCCATCCCAGCGTGGCGAAGATGGCGATTCCGGCGGTTACGAGCAGTCCCAGCGAGCCGCTGCCGATCGTGTGCGACGTATTCCATACCGACATTTTGAAACTGCGTTCGTTCTGGGAGAACCAGTGGGCCATGATACGCCCGCAGGGAGGCCATCCCATGCCCGAAAGCCAGCCCACCAGCAGCATCAGACCGAAGATAATGCCTACGTTGATGCCGGGATTTGTGTGGCTGTAAGGGATCAGTCCCGTGCAAATCATCAGCAACGATGAGAGAATAAGTCCTACGACAAGGAATTTGCGTGCGTCGGAACGGTCGGAAAGGCTGCCCATGATGAACTTGCTGAAGGCATAGGCGATCGAGATCGCCGAACCCGCGAGTCCTACGCTGGCCTTGTCGAGAAGTCCCGACTCGATCATGCCTGGCGCTGCGAGCGAAAGATTCTTGCGCACCAGATAGTAGGCTGCGTATCCCAGAAACGCACCCAAAAATACGCGCAGACGCATCTGCGCGTATTTGGCCGGGATTTTGTCCTGGGAGAGCCTCGGTTTGGGAGCCGGAGGATTAAAAAAATTGAACATTTTAAGCTTGGGTTAAAGTCCGTTTAAGCTTCAAAGATATAATTTTTCGCCATCTTCGTGAAACTTTCGACCTGCGCATCGATCCATGCCTGGTCGCGGCCCAGTTCGCGGGCCATCGTTTCGGCGACCTTCGGGGCGGCGGCCATCGCCTCGCGGGCGTCGACGAACAGCAGCCGCACGCGGCGCGCCAGCACGTCCTCGACCGTGAGGGCCATCTCCTCGCGCACGGCCCAAACCACCTCGGCAAGCGTGTAGCCGAACTTCGGAGAGAGCTTTTCGCCCAGCGCCGGGTTTTCCTTGATCAGATTCAGGATCTTCGGCTCGTCCGAACCGTAAACGTACATATGGTCGGCGAGGTTGGGATTCTTGCGGTAGCCGTGGATGTGGAATTTCTTGGTCACGCACTTGCGCCGGGGAAGTCCCGCTACTTCGATGGCCTTGTCCACCGTGTCCTCGGCCATCAGGCGGTAGGAGGTCCACTTGCCGCCGGTGATCGTCACCAGACCGTTGTCCGAGGTGATGACCTTGTGGCTGCGCGAAATCTCCTTCGTGTTCTTGCCCTCCTTCTTGGGCGCCGCCAGCGGACGCTGACCCGCGAATACCGAGAGGATGTCCTTGTAGGTGGGCGCCGGGTTCATGTAGAGTCCCGCGGTGCCGAGGATGAAGTCGATCTCCTCCTTCAGCGGACGCGGCTCCTCCTCCGGGGTGGGGCGCACGATGTCGGTCGTTCCGACCACGACCTTGTCGTGCCAGGGCACGGCGAACAGCACGCGGCCGTCCGAGGTCTTGGGAACCATGATCGCATAGTCGCTCTGCAGGAATTTCATGTCCAGCACGAGGTGCACGCCCTGGCTCGGGGTGACCATCTTGCGGTGTTCGGGGCTGTCCATGTGCATGATGTCGTCGACGAAGCAGCCGGCGGCGTTCACGACGCTGCGCGCCTTGATCGAATACTCCTCGCCGGTGGTGTTGTCGACGAACTTCACGCCGGCGACCTTGCCCGCCTCATTGTGCAGGATGCCCGTCACGGTGGCCTCGTTGACGACCGTGCCGCCGTTCTCGACGCAGGTCTGGGCGAGGTTGATGGCCATGCGCGAGTCGTCGAACTGTCCGTCGTGGTAGACCACGCCGCCCTTCAGCCCCTTTTCGACCGAGGTGGGGATGTATTTCATCACTTTCTTGGCGGAGATGTACTTCGAACGTCCGTAGCCGAAGCCGAACGAGAGCAGATCGTAGAAGGTCAGGCCGCAGAAGTAAAGGAAATTGTCCCAGTAGCGGTAGTTCGAAATGACGAACGCCTGGTCCTTCACCAGATGCGGGGCGTTGGCCTTCATGCGGCCGCGCTCGCGCAACGCTTCAAGCACCAGCATCACGTCGCCCTTTTGCAGGTAGCGCACGCCGCCGTGCACGAGTTTGGTCGAACGGCTCGACGTACATTTCGCAAAGTCGGTCTTCTCCAGGCAGGCTACGCTCATGCCGCGCGTGGCTGCATCCACCGCGACGCCGAGTCCGGTCGCACCGCCGCCTACGACTACCATGTCCCAGATTTTGCCCTTGTCGGACAACTTTTTGATTTGTGATGCTCTTTCCATAAATATCGGTTTGATGATTGATTTCGTTTCGGAACAAAAGTACAAATCATTTCGGCGATTTCAAAATAAAAAACCTTTTAATTTGAAATATTCTGATCGGGCATGCAATTTCTTGCGGGAGGGAAAATAATCGCGGCGGAATGTTCGTGTTTCGAATATTTTTCGTATATTAGTCTCTCAAAACTTTAAAATTTTAATTGCGCATGAACAAACCAGGTGAAGAACCACTTTTGAGCCTTCCGGAACGGCACAGCCGTATTTTGTCGCTGTTGCAGCAGAACGGCTCGATTTCGGTGACACAGCTCTCCGAGCTTTTCAAGGTTTCGGAAGTGACCATCCGCAAGGACCTGTCCTACCTCGAACAGCAGAAGAAACTCTACCGGACGCATGGCAGCGCCATTCTTATAAGCCCTTATATCAGCGATCGCCACGTCAACGAGAAAGAGAAGAAGAACGTCGCCGAGAAGCGGGCGATCGGTGCCGCCGCCGCGGCCCTCGTGTCGCAGGACGATTCGATCATCATCGCTTCGGGCACGACGATGGCCTTTCTGGCCCGGGAGATCAAACCCGTAGGCCGCCTGACGGTCATCACGGCGGCGGTTCCCGTGACGCAGATTCTCTCGCAGCACGCCGATGTGGACGTCATCCAGCTGGGCGGCATCACCCGCAGCAGTTCGGTGTCGGTCGTGGGGCCTTTTGCCGAGGCGATGCTCCGCAATTTCAATTGCAGCAAACTGTTCGTAGGCGTGGACGGTATCGACACGGAGTTCGGACTGACGACGACCAACGTGCTCGAAGCCTCGCTGAACGATGCGATGATCAATGCCGCGCAGAAGGTCGTGGTGCTGGCCGACTCGTCGAAATTCGGCCGCCGCGGGTTCAGCAAGATCTGCGATCTGGAGGCTGTCGACCGAATCATCACCGACAGCGGTGTGCAGCCCCTCTATCTGGAGCGTCTGCGTGAACGCGGCATCGAGGTGACGGTGGTGGATGTCTGACAGATACCTTATTATATAAAACGAGAGCGGCAACCGATTTTGCCGCTCTCGTTTTTTTGTGGTCCAGGAACCCTATTTCTTCAGCAGGGCCTGCAAACGCTCGGGATAGTCGGTGGTGATGTAATCCACGCCCAAGTCGATGAAGTATTTCATGTCCGCTTCCTCGTCCACGGTCCAGACGTTGACTTCGAGTCCCAGGTCGTGGGCCTGCTTCACCCATTCGGGGTTTTTGCGGAGCACCTTCATCGAGTAGTCGATGCCGGCCAGCCCCAGTTTCTTGATGCTCTTGGGAGCCAGGTCGCCGTTGAGGTAGTAGATTTTGGTGTCGGGAATGAGCTTCTTGAATGCCATGCAGGCGTTGATCGAGAAGGCGATGATCTCCGTCTGGTCCAGCACGCCGTATTTCTTGAGCTGCTTGACGATCTTTTTGGCGGCGAGGTCTTCGCGGTTGTAATCCGAAAGCGACTTCATTTCGAGAATCAGGCGCGTGTCGGGTTTCGAGGCGACGAGTTTCAGGTAGGCGTCGAACGTGGGGATGTTCTCGCCGTTGGGCAGCACGATGGCCGTGATCTCCTTGGCGGTGGCTTTCTCCATGTTGACGTCCGTGCCTTTGTAAATGCGGTCGTGGTTGACGATCAGTTTGTCGTCGGCGGTGAGCCATACGTCGATTTCCGAGCCGAAGACACCGATGGCGTCGGCTTTCGTGAACGAAGCGATCGAGTTCTGCGCCGATTCGGGGGCTGTCCAGTAACCGCGGTGTGCGATTACCTTGGGTTGGGCTGCGACGGCGCCTCCTGCTAACAGCATGGCGGCGGCCAAAATGAGGTTTTTTGTCATATCGTTTGAAATGTTAGTTGGTGACTTCTGAAACGAAACCATTACAAAGGTAGCAAACATTTCCGGATTTACAAGTCGAAAGGAAGGCAAAACTTTCGTTTGCATAAGGATGTCGCCGCAGCCGTTTTCGGGGATTCCGGGCATGAAATGGTCGATTTTTATTGTTAATTGAAGCAAAATTATGCCGGGCGTCACGGATTTTTTCCTATCTTCGTGCAATCCGAATCCGGATACTCAAACTTAAAACCACAAAATAAGAGCCATGAAAGAAAAAGTCAGCAAGAAATTCAATGAACTTTACGGCGAAGGAGCCATCCTGTTCGCTTCTCCGGGCCGCATCAACCTGATCGGCGAGCATACGGACTACAACGGGGGCTTCGTCTTCCCGGGGGCGGTCGATAAGGGTATTGTCGCGGCGATCCGGCTCAACGGCACGGACAAGGTGCGCGCTTATGCGCTCGATCTGGGCGAAAGCTCGGAGTTCGGCCTGAACGAGGCGGACAAACCGGCCGAGAGCTGGGCGTGCTACATCTTCGGCGTCTGCCGCGAGATTCAGAAGCGCGGCGGCAAGATCGGCGGTTTCGACACGGTGTTTGCCGGAGACGTGCCCCTGGGCGCCGGCATGTCGTCGTCGGCAGCGCTGGAATCAACCTACGCCTTTGCGCTGAACGACCTCTATAACTGCGGTATCGACAAGTTCGAACTGGCGAAGATCGGTCAGTCGACCGAGCACAACTACTGCGGCGTGAACTGCGGCATCATGGACCAGTTCGCCTCGGTGTTCG
>ERZ860710.1364-NODE-1364-length-11257-cov-1.986252_pt1 | contig 11257 bp, 8 predicted proteins | sample MGYA00509974_ERZ860710 | MGnify/ENA primary metagenome ERZ860710 (study PRJEB30046, sample SAMN00715261) | human gut metagenome | study: EMG produced TPA metagenomics assembly of the A metagenome-wide association study of gut microbiota in type 2...
CAACTTATAAAGAAAGCATAGAATGTTTAAAACAGTCCATAGAATCAATTATTAATCAAACATATAATGATTTTGAATTTATTATTATTTTAGATAATCCAAATAATAAAGAACATATAGCATTTATAAATGATTATGTATGTAAGGATGAACGTATTAAATTCTATATAAATGATAAAAATATGGGGCTAACAAATACTTTAAATAGAGGACTTAAACTTGCTGAAGGAAAATATATTTGTAGAATGGATGCAGATGATATTTCTGAATTATATAGAATGGAACATCAAAAGAAGTATTTAGAAGAAAATGATTTTGATTTAATAGGTGGAATTTCACAAATGATCGATGAGGATGGAAATACTATTTATTCAATAAAAAAAGTTCCAACTAATTTTAAAAAGATAAAAAAATGTATTAAATATAATCAAGTTATTTCTCATCCAACATGGTTTGGTAAAAAAGAAGTATTTGATAAATTAAATGGCTATAGAAATATGCCACTTTGTGAAGACTATGACTTTACATTAAGAGCAATACTTCAGGGATTTAAAATTTCTAATGTGAATGAATGTGTTTTAAAATATAGAATGACAAAGGATAGTATATCAAGATCAAATTTATTTGAACAATATTTATTTGCTAGATACATTACTAAACAATATAGTGAAGGAAAAGTAAGTGAAGTAGAAGAAGCTAAGTCGTATGTAAAGAAGAACTTAAGTGATAAAAATGCAAAGCATTATTTAAAAGGAAATGAGAGATTTAATAATGCCTTAAATAACTTAGAAGAGAAACAATATATTCAATTTATAGCAAATGGTATTGCATTACTTTTTACTTCTAAATATTATCTTGATAAAATATTTAGATTTGTAATGGTTTATTTAAACTCATAATATATTAGTAGAATATTGATTAAAAAATGGGGGCTGTAACAAAATAAAATAAACAGCTAAAAATAGAAAAAGAACAATGAAACAGCAAAAGCTGAAACATTGTTCTTTTTTGTTATATAATTTATATATGAAAAACAAAATGATTATAACGCATTACAACTATCTTTGCCAATAAATTTAGGTATTAATTCGATAAAGATGGCATGGTTGTTTGTTACTAAAAGGAGTAAATCTATCTAAATATTATCTTCTTGATTTCTATTTCTAACTGTTAAGCTATTTTTAGTTTATCACTGGAGGCTTTTTGCTTAACGCTAAAGCTATAGAGTTATCACTCGCAAGCACGTGGTATTAATTTTATAACAAAGTAATAAAAGAGCTCAATTGAGCTCTTTTACTATTATTTTAAATCTTCTCCATTTGTTTCGATAACTTTTTTATACCAATAGAAAGATTCTTTTCTTCTTCTAGCAAAATCACCTGTACCATCATCATATCTTTCCACAAAGATAAATCCATAGCGTTTTGCCATTTCTCCAGTTGAAGCTGATACTAAGTCAATACATCCCCAAGGTGTATATCCTCTTAAATCAACACCATCTAAAACAGCTTCATGCATTTGTTCAATATGACTTCTTAAATAATCAATACGATAGCTATCTCTTACTTTACCATCTTCATCAATTGTATCATAAGCACCTAACCCATTTTCTACAACAAAAATCGGTAATTGATAACGATCATAGATTTCATTTAAAGAATATCTTAAACCAACTGGATCAATTTGCCATCCCCAGTCAGAAGCTTTTAAGTATGGATTAGGAACTCCACCTAAGATATTTCCTTTTCCACCTTCTTTTGATTTATCAGCAGTTTGACAATTTGACATATAATAAGAACATGTATAGAAATCTACTGGACCAGTTGCAAGAATTTCTTCATCGCCTTCTTCCATTTTAATTTCAATATTATTTTCTTTGAAATATCTTTCCATATAATTTGGGTATTTACCACGGCATTGAACATCACTACAGAACCAGTTCATTAAATGATTTTTTTGTTGATTTTCAATTTGATCATCTGGATTACATGTAAGGCCATAACTTGTGGCCATGATTTGCATACATCCTACTTGATAGTTTGGATCAATTTCATGTGCCATTTTTACTGCTAAAGCACTTGCTATAAATTGATGATGTAATCCTTGGAAACGGTTTTGAGGAACGTCTACTTGATCCATAAATTCCATTTCTTTAATTTCATTTAAGATACCTTGTCCTAAAAATGCTCCCATTGCTGTTGTTGCACTATTGATTTCATTAAATGTTAGCCAATATTTTACTTTTCCCTTATAGCGAGTAAAAATAGCTCTGCAGAAATTTAAGTAACAATCAATCATACGACGATCTACCCATGAATTCCATTTTTTTGTTAAGTTAAATGGTACTTCATAGTGAGAAATTGTAATGAGTGGTTCAATACCATATTTTAAACATTCATCAATTAATTCTTCATAGAATTTTAAACCTGCTTCATTAGGTTTATCTTCATCACCATTTGGGAAAATACGTGTCCATGCAATAGAAAAACGATACATTTTAAATCCCATTTCCGCAAATAACGCAATATCTTCTTTGAAGCGATGATAATGATCAATTGCATCATGACTTGGATAGAATGTCCCTTCTTCTAATACTGGTGTAATTCTTTTACTTTTTGTAGCAGTTCCTCCTGTACAAATATCCGGACAAGAAATACCTTTACCACCTTCTTGCCAGCCACCTTCTAATTGGTTAGCAGCTGTTGCTCCACCCCAATAAAATCCTTTTGGAAAACTCATTTTTCTTCCTCCTTGTTTTGATATACAAAATTTCAAAATCCATTATAGCTTATCCTTGAAAAAACGCTTACTTTTTTCAGTATTATAAAATAACTTGACAAATACAAAAGGTGAACCTTAGTCCACCTCACTTGTTTTCTTTACAACGACCGAACACTTTGATTTCTTTCCTTCATACATCAATTTATCGGCTTTTTTAATTGCATCATTGACTTTTGAATTTCCATAAATACCCCCAACAGTAATTGATAATGATAAATCTTCATAATCATCTACTTTTGTTTGTTTTACACATTCACTAATTTGATACAATCGAGTTGTAAAAGCATCATAATGAATATCTTGGAAAATAAGTACAAATTCATCCCCACCATAACGTATAAAGATATCATCAGGTCGAATGCATGATTGAATAGCTTTAGAAACAGCTTTGATCGCTTGATCGCCAGCATTATGACCATATTGATCATTAATTGCTTTGAAATTATCAGCATCAATCATTGCTACTGCTGATACATCATTGATGTATTGAACGTATTCTTCATAATAACGTCGACTATAAGCACCAGTCAAAACATCTGTATAGTACTCTTTATTATAAGTTACGATATTTTCTAAGAATCGTGTTTTTCCATGAGCTCCTAAAATAATATCTTCTTTTGTTTTATAAACAAGTTCTAAGACCCAAGGGCGCTCATCCACTTCTACATACTGCGCAATAATGGCATAAATGTTATAATCAACAAATTCTAATTTAAAAGCTTGCCCTTTTTTGATATACGCTTGCTTAGAAATACAATTGACACAAACATCTTTTCTTTTCCAGTAATCATAACAATTGCCTTCAATAATTTCTATTTGATCATTCTCTGCTTTTGCGGATTGATGTTTTTGAAAATCTATCAAACGAACAACCGTAAAAATATCTTTTAAGGATTCAATAAAATCTTTTATTTCAGTATATGTATATTTTAAAGAAATATTTTCTTGAATATTATGTATAACTTGAATATTGTTGTCTTTAACAAGTTTTCCAACAAATCCTTTATAAACACTTCCATTCCATCTCGTACTTGCTTGTAAATGATACCATTGTTTTTGTTTTCCAATATGTGCATAAATCTTTAAGTCAACCTCTGGATTTAAATGTGTTGTTTCTTTGAGTTTATCCTTAAGTAATTTAATTGTTGATTTATTAAAAAAAGAAAATTCATGATTTTTTGGGTGATAAATTATTTCATCAATTCCTAGATCTTTTGCTGCTTGTGAAGAAATATAAACAGCATCTTTAAATGCATCGTATTCAAATGTCATTTCCTGAAAAAATTTTCTGTTTTGAGACTCATTATTTTTTTCTTTAGGCATTTCACTTCTAAATTGTTTAATAACTAGCTCATCTGTCATCTTTGAAACAACTGCTTGATCTGCATAATTTTCATTTTCAAATAAAGACGCTTTCATTTCTTCACTAATATCATAAAGACATTCCAATAACAGAGGATTTAAAACCCCACATTGCCCATCAACAATCATTTTCATAGCTTGTTCATGACTATATGCTTTTTTATAGCAACGTTCACTCGTAAGAGCATCATAAACATCCGCAATTGAAACAACTTGTGCTGAAATAGGAATTTGATCACCAACTAATCCATCAGGATAGCCATGTCCATCATATCTTTCATGATGCCAACGACATATTTGATAAGCATACTCCAATAAATCATTATTATTGTAGTTAGGAACTGTTTTCAACATTTCTGCGCCAATCAAAGAATGTTGTTTCACGATTTCAAATTCATCTTTTGTAAGTCGTCCCGGTTTATTTAAAATCTTCTCATCAATCGAAATTTTTCCAATATCATGTAAAGATGAAGCTGTACTAATAAGTAAGATATCTGCATCACTTAACTTATATTCGTGCGATTTTTTACCCAATTGTAGTAAAAGCATTTTTGTAATCGTTTGAATATGTTGTATATGTAAACCACTTTCGCCATTTCTAAATTCAACGATATGTCCTAAGACATTGATTAATGTCGTATTATTGTTTACTCTTTTTTGAATTTGTTGTTCTACTAAATGAACCAGTTTCTTTTGTTTTTCATAAAGCATTAAAGTGTTTTTAATTCTTCGGTTAATAATATAACTTTCAAAAGGTCTTCTGATATAATCAGTCGCTCCAAGTTCATAAGCCTTTTCCATAGAAGTCGTATTTCCTTCTGAAGAAATAATAATAACAGGAAGATATTCTAAATAACGTTGTTCCTTCATCTTTTCAAGAACTTGATACCCATCCATATTAGGCATTACAATGTCTAATAAGACTAAATCAATCATTTTATCTTCTTTCATTATTTCTAAAGCTTTTTTTCCATCTTCTGCTTCTAAAATTTGATATTGATCCCTCAATAATTCGCATAAAATTATTCGATTAATCTGGGCATCATCAACAATCAATATTTTCGCTTTTCTTTTTGGCATACACATACTCCTTCCATGACTCATTTTTATCACTTTTTCACATTTTTATTTAGATACATATAGTGATCTGCTTTTTCAATAAATTTTGGAATATAATTTAATGACTCATCATATTTAGCATAACCAATACTCACACTAAAATCTGGTAAACCTTCATGAGATTGCTGAAATAATCTTTGTAAATCATTAAATACAGGCATTATCTCTTCATTTTTATCTCTTTCACATACGATGATAAACTCATCTCCACCATAACGTGAAATAAAACAATTATGTAAATGTGCAATTTGTTTTAATATATCGGCTGTCTTTAAAATGATTTGATCTCCAACAACATGCCCAAGTTCATCGTTTATCTTTTTAAATTGATCAATATCTAATAAAAATAAATAAAGATCTTTTTTTTGATGATTTTCTTTCATTTTCGTTGTTAAATAAATATCCAATTGTTCTCGATTATTGATTTTGGTAAGTGGATCTAATGAAATAAGGTTTTGTTGAAAATAATTATAAACAATAAAAATTGAATATGCGAGTCCTAGATTAAAAATAAGTAAATGATCTACTGTAATTTGAATTAACGCAGTAATAAAAGGAAGAAAAGAAAAACGAGCAATCGCTTTATATTCCTTTTGATATAAGTAATTCTTTGCTTTTTTAGATAAATATCCTGCTTTTATTGAAAGATAAAGGATATAAGCAAATAAAATTAAAAAATAGAATGGTAACAATTTGCCACGATGATAGTTTCCTGCTTGATCAATAACAAATAATCCATGTGTCCAATAAGAAACCAAAGAAGATCCTATAAAAAAAATAAGTGGAATAAAAGTAGGCACTAAGCGTTTTTTATGCTCAAAAACAGTTGAATGAAATGTTTTTTGAGCATAAATATACCAAGAACAAACAAGCATTGCTAGTGAACAAAAATAGAAGCTATTAAATATTCCACTTTGAATCTTATTAAAAGTAAGAAGATGTTTTACATTCATGATCCAAATTGCATCCATAAACAAATAAACACAAGCCCAAGCAATGGTATGATAAAAATAGTTCCTATGATCATTTTGTTCACGATTGATATACATTTGATATAAAATTCGAATCAATAACAATAAACAAAAAACATCCATTTCTAAACTCATTATTTCACTACTCATAATACACCTTCATTCATATCAACATAGCTTTATTATACACTATTTATCGATGTGAAAAAACACCATTATATGCTGTTTATTCGCCAAATGTAATCCCCATTTTTTTAGCACTCGAAACAACTTCACACTCAGGATCAACAAATTTTAATTTACCTGCTGTTTCACTTAAAGGAATCGCTTTGATTTCATTTTTATCAAAAACAACAAGTTTTCCAAAATCTTTGTTTAAAAGAAGATTTGCCCCATATACCCCAAAGCGTGTTGCCATAAAACGATCATAACTACAAGGATTTCCTCCTCTTTGAATATGTCCAGCTAACGCCACACGAATTTCATTAGGAATCAACTCTTGTAATTGTTCAGCGATTTCATAAGCAACCGAACGTCCTTGGCGACTTGCAACTTTTGCTTTGTATTTTTTCTTCGATAAAAGACTATCTTCTTCACTAATAGCTCCTTCTGCACAAGCAATGATTGTATATTCTTTTCCTATTTTTTGATTTTCTTTAATTTTTTTTGCAACCACTTTAATATCATAAGGAATTTCTGGAAGTAAAATCGCATCCACTCCTGCTGCAATACCTGCCTGTAAGCAAATATGTCCTACTTTATGTCCCATGATTTCTACAACGAAAACGCGACTATGGCTTTTAGCGGTTGTTTCAATTTCATTTAAATAGTTTGTTGCAATATCCACCGCACTTTGAAAACCAAAAGTATAATCTGTACCCCATGTATCATTATCGATTGTTTTAGGGAGTCCTATCACATTTAAACCCTCTTGTGCTAACATGTTCGCCGATTTTAAAGAACCATTCCCCCCTAAAACCACAAGACAATCAAGTTTCAATTTCTTATATGTTTTTTTCATTGCTTCAACTTTGTCAAAGCCATCTTCAATAACACGCATTTTTTTAAAAGGACAACGTGAAGAACCTAAAATCGTTCCACCAACATTTAAAATATCTTCAAAATCACTTAAAGACATCTTTTTATATTTTTCATACATCAATCCTTGATAACCTTTTAAAAAGCCAATAATTTCAATATCTTTTCTTTGTTGGTAAAGTGCTTTTACTAAACCACGAATTGTTGCATTAAGTGCTTGACAATCACCACCACTTGTAAGAATTCCAACTCTCATAAAACTCCTCCTATTTCACATCATTTTTAAAAAAGTATTCTTGACTATTCATTTCTCTATTTTTATTTTTTATACGTTTGTATTTACCATTATTTTCTAACGAACATGCTTTTACATTATCACGAAGCATACAATCAAACATTGTTAGTAACTTATGTTTTAATTTTTCATCTAATACAGGCGCTGCCACTTCAACACGTCTTTCAAGATTTCGTGTCATTAAATCAGCTGAAGAAATATAAACAGTTGGATTATTTTTACCAAAAATATAAATTCTAGAATGTTCCAAATATCTTCCAACAATTGATAGAACTCGAATATTTTCTGTTGCTCCTTCAACACCAGGAATAAGACAACAAATTCCCCTTACAACCATATCAATTTGAACCCCTGCTTGACTTGCTTCAATAAGCTTATCAATCATCTTTTTACTGGTTACCGAATTACATTTAAAGCCAATATAAGCTTCTTTTCCTTGTTTAGCAAGTTCGATTTGTTCATCGATATACTTAAAGATATGACTGATCATACAATGTGGTGCTACCATGAGTAAATCTGTATGATTTTCGGTTTCACCTAAACATAAATGATTAAAGACTCCATTAATTTCTTCTCCGATTTCATATTTAGAAGTCATTAATGATAAATCTGTATAAAGTTTTGATGTTTTTTCATTATAATTTCCCGTACCAATTTGACTAATATATTGAATTCCTTTTTCATTTTTATACGTGATTAAACATAATTTAGAATGCACTTTTAAACCATCTAAACCATAAATCACACGACATCCGGCCTCTTCTAAACGTTTCGACCAACCAATATTATTTTCTTCATCAAAACGCGCTCTTAATTCAACTAAAACAACAACTTCTTTTCCATTTTCTGCTGCTTTAATTAAAGATTTTACGATTTTAGAATTCTTTGCTACACGATAAAGTGTCATTTTAATACTTACCACATTTTTATCATTACTTGCTTCATCTAAAAGTCTTAAAAATGGTGACATAGATTCAAACGGATAAGAAAGTAATAAATCTCTTTTTAAGATTTGTTTAATCATTGGTACTCTATTTTCAACGAATGCATTATTTCTTGCTTCTAAACGTTTATAGAACATACTTGGACAAATATATCTTAAACGCTCTCTTAATTCACCTACAAAACCAAAATCAAGAGGTGAATTATTAATGAAAACTTGATTTTTCTTTAAATTCAAGAAATTCATCAACATAAGTACTTCAAGTTCGTCCAATCCTGGTGTCATCTCTAAACGCATTGGCGAAAGTTTTCTTCTTTGTTTAATCAAGTTTTCCATCATTTCTCGATAATCTTCATGCCCTTCTAATGAATGATCATCTTCATCAATATCCGCACTTCTTGTTACACGAATAAGCGCTTTTTCTTTTACAGTATATTTAGAAAAAATACGTGAAACAAAATGTAAAATAATATCTTCTACTAAAATAAATTTTTGTGGTTGACTTGGAAGTGCAATCAGTCTTTCATCCATCGCATTAGCACAAGAAATAATTCCCATTTTTCTTTTACCTTTTTTCGATTCAAGACGTACAACGACATACATTTCACGATTGTTGATAAATGGAAATGGTTGTCTTTTAGAAATAACTTGTGGTGAAATAAGTGGTAGTAATTCTCTTTCAAAATAATCAGCAAAATAACGGCGGTCTTCTTTGCTTTCAATATCTTTATATTTTATTACTGACCATCCTGATTGTCCAAGTTCCGACATCACATTTTCATAGATACGATCTTTCTTTTTATTAAGATAATGGACTTTTTTTAAACATGCTTTTAATTGTTCTAAACCCGTCATTCCTGTTTTATTGTCTTTGGAATCTGGATAAAATAACATTTGATCATAAAGTGATCCTATACGAACCATAAAAAACTCATCTAAATTTGTTTGATAAATTGAAATAAAGCTTAACTTTTCCGCAAGTGGTACTTGTGAATCTTTTGCTTGCATTAAAACACGATCGTTAAATTTAAGCCATGATAACTCTCTGTTATCGTAGACCTTGTTATTCATATTCTTATTTCTCCTAACTCCTATCGTAAGAAAGGCATCTTATATCATACTGTATTATTATACCGCCAAACGAATATGATGTCAATGCAGGCACCGTAAAAAGCTTGTAAAATCGCCATAAAACAAAAAAACTCCCGCCCGAAGGCAGGAGCAGATCGTCTTGAAGATCAGATCCCGATATATTCCTTGGCGGTCTGGCATATATTTGCACAGTTATTCGCAAGGACGCTGTTGTCTTGTGGCAGATTCGGCAACATGATAAGCCAAAAAAGAATGAACACCATTATAAGCATAAGCGTAGCACCAGTCACAAGTATCAAAGCGGCTGAACGCTTTGATTTCAGTGTTGTATGTACATCGCTGCACACTTTCTCGGCGGGCTGTGCATTTTCTTTTTCCTCGTTAGGAATACGTTTTTCTTGCTCTTTTTTACACTCAGTACACAACATATACTTTAAACCTCCATAATCTATTTTTACTTCATTAATTATTATACCACATTCTTACCGTCTTGTGTTAAGCTGGCAGCTATAATTTACAGAAATTTCGACTGAACTTTTTGTAAATTGGTAAAATTCTAAAACTTGCCATGCGCATATAATCTATCTTCATAAACAAAACCCCTAAAAGAATAACTTAACAAAATCAAATATTGATATAATTCTGCTATTGACAAATGAGAAGCATATGATATAATTACTGTGTGTGGAAAAATAATCGACCTACGCTCATATGCGTGTTATGTGGAGGAAGTAATAATGGTAGACAATGTACGTCGTGAATGTATCATGTCAATGTATGAGATATACCCTCTCAGCAGAAAATTGGTATTTGATACGTTTGATAAGAAAAAGTATGATATAACAAGAACTCAGCAGATAATAATGTTGTCACTATGTATTGAGGGAACGCTCACAATGTCACAGCTTGCAAGCAAGATAAACACTTCTAATGAGCAGGCAACAAGGGCTGTGGCACAGCTTGTTGACAAGGGCTTTGTTATCAGAATGCAAAACCCCGATAATCGCAGAGTTATCAACATCAGGCTCACTGACGAAGCTATGCGCTTTATGGAAAAGATGAAAAACGAGATACTTGATGATATACTTGGTAAATTTTCCAGTGTTTCAGATAGTGATATGAAAAAAATACAATTTCCCTTATCTGACCTTGGTTATGCTGTATCAGATCCTTCTGTATTCCGCCGTTTATATCGAAATACCAAAAGATGTATAACGAACTGTGAAGTACTAAGTTTAAAGGATTGATCGAATATGCGGATACCATTTTGTCCTTATGAGTGTCCGCTACCTATAGAAATAAAATAGTAGCTGACACTGTCTTGCGAAAAACGGCGCACTTGTTTTTCTGACATAAGATTTTGTAGCCTCCTATCAAAACGATAGGAGGCTTTTTTCATGCCGAACACTCTCATTACTCCCTACGGTACAGGCGCGATGCGTGCCCATGATGCGGCGAAGTTTCTTGGTGTCGCGGTCTCGACGTTTTGGCGTTGGGTGAAGGACGGACGTTTGCCCAAGGGGAAGCGTTTGTCCGCACGCTGCACGGTTTGGCTGCGGGCTGACATTGAGCGTTTCCTTGAAGAAGGCGGGGAGGCGTAGGCCGTGTCCAGAGTACAAAAAGACCCGTCTGGCGGATCGAACTTCCAGACCGCCT
>ERZ860710.1368-NODE-1368-length-11234-cov-2.338045_pt1 | contig 11234 bp, 6 predicted proteins | sample MGYA00509974_ERZ860710 | MGnify/ENA primary metagenome ERZ860710 (study PRJEB30046, sample SAMN00715261) | human gut metagenome | study: EMG produced TPA metagenomics assembly of the A metagenome-wide association study of gut microbiota in type 2...
TTTCTTCAGTTTGAAACTAAAGTTTCATCTGCTTGAAACCGTTGGTTTCAACGCTTTGGAACTTTCTAAAGCAACTATCAATTAGAGTAACTTGACTGCATGACCGGAGTAACCCAATCGTATCAGTTATTCCAATTCACCCGTTCTTTCAAGAAGCATTAACTCATTTATTGGCTACTAATAGATGAGTTATCAGCCTTTAATACCTGATTTTTCAATTATTAATAGTTGATATGTCAATCTTTAATAGTTGACGTATCAGACGTTAACATCCTACAAATCAACCTACAACACTACAAAACGTCACGTCATCCGATGCACCGGAGTGAGAGCAACCATTTGCTCTCATACCTGCCACCACACTTGCTACCACGCTTGAAACAGCGATGAATAAAGGGATACGCAGGAATTGTTAGAGCATGAGAGCAAAACTGCTGTTATTTTCTTTTTGGTAGAAACAAATAAACTATATATCTTTGTCCCCGCATTGGTTTGCGACTCTCATCACGAGGGAAGCGATTAAAAGGGAATCAGGTGTAAATCCTGAACAGTCCCGCTGCTGTAAGTTCCATAGATATGTTGCGAGCAATCTACTCAAAGCCACTGGAAGGGTATTCCGGGAAGGCGCCCGCAACAGGAATAAGTCAGAAGACCTGCCATGTAAAATCCGTTTCACTGCTTTCGAGGAAAAAGCGTTGAATCTAATGCCCCGGACATCCGTCTATCATTTCATTCATCACTCTGATTCAGAGAAAGTATGTACAAACTAATAGACTCTGCCAAGTTTATTATGTGTGTCCGGTCGAAGCGATTTCGCCCGGACACTTTGATGGACATATTTTATTTACTTAATATACAAAACATGAATTGTAAAAAGCTATTCAAAACGTTATTATTTATAATAACAGCGTTCGTTATTGTGTCTTGCTCGAAAGACGATTGTGACCTGGACCACATTGACAAACTACAAGGATTACCAGCTCTGAAAACCGGCACTTTCCCCGAAGAGGATTTGACACTCAATGTCGGAGAACAATATGTATATGCCCCTAAGGCAAGTAGTCCGCTGGATATATACTATCAATGGTATCAGAATGGAGAAGATATGTCGACAGACCCGTCATTCACATTCAACGCCGAACATCCCGGCCGTTCCAAAGTTATTTTAGAACTCAGCAATGACTTGGGAAAAGTGACATTAGAAAATAAAGTGATGGTTCCGGGAGCGGATTACTCCAAAGGATGTCTGATTATCAATGAGGGATGGTTCGGACACGGATCCGGAAGTATTTCATTCTATAATTATGAGAAGAACAGCATTGAACACTGGTGCTATAAGAATCAGAATTTCGGAGATGTGCTGGGAGTTACCTCACAATCGGCTACTTTGTGGAATGGGAAGTTGTATGTCTGTTCAAAAGAAGATAATCAGTTAGTGGTGATGGACCCTAAAACTCTGTATGCTGAAAACAGCTGTGGCAAACTAGCTAATTATCAAGCTTATGAGTTTATCGGTTTGAATGACGATTATGGAATAATTACTCATGGAGGATATTTCAGCCGTATCAATTTAAAAACGTTTGAAACAATTACACTGGTATCGGTAGGAAATACGTATACCGGAACAGGTAGCGGAATCGCTTATAACGGAAAACTCATATTAAATGTGAACTCCTCCGGGTGGGGAAGTCCTAAAGTGTATACCATAGACATTGCAGAATTATGTTCACCCGATCTCAAGCCTACAGACAAAGTCGCATTCCAGGAATTAGATATTACAACCTATGGTGGTACTCGCTTTGTACAATGTAAAGATGGAAATATCTATACTGTAGAAACGACCAAAGACGGTAAAAACAATCTGGTAAGAATCAATGCTGATTTTTCTCTGAAAAAGGTTGCAATGCGTGACGATTATTCTCCCTCCTCGTTCGGTGCTTACAGAGAAGCCAGTTTCTGCGGCACTCCTGAAGGAATATTCTACTACATCGCAGGAGGAAAGATATACAAAGCCACTTTTGACAATCCCGCCCCTGAGGAGACACTGACCGAATACACCAAAGAAGGTTACGGATTCTATGGCGCAGGCATCCGCGTCAATCCAAAGACCAACGAATTACTGGCCATGTACCTGACCGGAGACTATCAGAAAAATCTTCTGGTAAGATTCAACGCCGCCACAGGAGAAAAGATATCAGAAATAGCATACGATGGCTATTATTTCCCGGCTACATTCATTTTTAACTAATAACAAGACTCTGAAACAAGATGAATAAACTATATACCACTTTATTAATAGCCTGCCTTGCAGCAGGTTTTACCGCCTGTAACGATGACGATTGCGAAGATTTGCACCTCGGCAATCTGGCACATTATCCGAACGTACTGAAAGGAACTTTCCCGACAGAAAGCCAAGTGTTGGAATTAGGAGAAACGTTGGAGATTACTCCGGAACTGCTTAATCCGGAAGGAGCCACCTATTCATGGCTGGGCAATGGAAAAGAGTATTCTACCGAACCGACCTTTAGTTACAAAATAGACAATCCATGTCGCGCGGACCTGACATGTATCATCAAGAATAAATACGGAAAAGTAGAAATGAGCACAAGTTTCAGCTCTAACCACAACTTTTCCAAAGGATTCTTCTACGTAGCAGACGGAACATTCAATTTCTATGATACCGAAAAGAAAACTGCTTATCAAGATTGTTATGCTTCTTTAAATGCAGGAAAAACTTTGGGAATTGGTAACTACGACTCTGCAAATATCATTCACAGCAACGGAAAGTTCTATCTGCTTGTGGGCACCAGCACATCGAACCGAGATCATTTCTACATTGTCGACGCCAAGACTCTTTATTACGAAAACTCCGCTGTAGTAGGCGCAAACCTAAGCGGTCTGACCATTCTGAACGAACAATATGGATTAGTGACAGGAGATGGCATACGTCGTATTGACCTAAAATCACTTAACAATGTCAGGATCAAGAATGAGCGTCTGCTTTGTTTCTATAATAGCATAATCTACAATGGCAAAGTGCTGAGCAATGACACTTATAAAGATGAGTCCAAAGTGAAGTATTACGATGTAAACGAGCTAATCGCAGCTAAAGAAGGAGAAGCTCCTGCCGTTACAGAGCTAGATATCATTCAAAAACAGAAAATCAATTTTGTACTGGCTAAAGACGGTAATGTTTATACTCTTGAATCGGCTGATAACGGATGTAATATCGTAAAAATAAAGAATGACTTTACTTTAGAAAAAGTCTTTGCAAACTTCCAGCCGGCCAAGGGACCGTATCATTCAAGTCCGACCATAGGCATGGTAGCATCCGAAACAGAGAATATTATTTATCTGGTATCGACCGACGGAGCTATATATAAATATATATTAGGCGATTCAGACTCTCTCAAAGCACCTTTCATTGCCGCAGAATCAGGAGTTTCAATTACTGCTCCATTGCAGCTGAACCAACAAAGCGGAGAACTCTATGTAACTTATACCGAAGAACGGAAAGACGAATCTAAAATTGTCGTTTACAGCAAAGACGGAAAAGTTCTCCACACAGTAGACTGTGGTGAGAGCGTTCCTTCACAAATATTATTCAATAACTAAACTAACATAGAAAAATGAAAAGATATTGGTATCTGATGGCTATAGCAGCCACTCTTTTGGCTTCCTGCAACAAAGATGAGGAAGAAACGGAAATTCAAGGATTCAAAGTGCTGGAATATCGTCCGGCACCAGGGCAGTTTATCAATGAAGGCTTCGACTGCCAGACAATGGAAGAAGCAAACGCTTATGCAGAAGAGCGCTTCAACAAGAAACTCTACGTCTCACTGGGATCTTTCGGCGGATACATCACCGTTAAAATGCCGAAAGAAATAAAGAACCGCAAAGGATACGACTTCGGTATTATCGGCAATCCCTTCTCCGGAAGTTCCGAACCGGGCATCGTATGGGTATCCGAAGACGCTAATGGCAACGGAAAAGCAGACGACGTATGGTACGAGCTGAAAGGAAGTGACGAACCGGAACGCGACTATTCCGTCACTTACCACAGACCGGATGCAGCCGGAGATATCCCTTGGGAAGACAGTAAAGGAGAAAGCGGAGTCATCAAGTATCTCCCTCAATATCACGATCAGATGTATTATCCGAACTGGATTAAAGAGGACTCCTATACATTGAAAGGAAGTATGCTCGAAGCACGGACAGAGCAAGAAGGCGGAATATGGAAAAACAAGGATTTCGGAAAAGGATATGCCGACAACTGGGGAAGCGACATGGCAAAGGATGACAACGGCAACTACCGGTATAATCAGTTTGACCTGGATGACGCCGTTGACCAGAATGGCAATCCTGTAACGCTGGAACGTATTCATTTTGTGAAAGTACAGAGTGCCATTTTGAAGAATGTCGAGTCGATAGGTGAAGTGTCAACCGAGGTGGTTGGATTCAAAGCTTTTTAAAAAGCTGTTCAAAGTCATGGATTTACCTTCGCTCCTCTCTTGCAAAAGACAAATAAACTATCTATCTTTGTCGCGCATTGGTTTGCAACTCTCATGCACGAGGGAAGCAATTAAAAGGGAATCAGGTGAAAGTCCTGAACAGTCCCGCTGCTGTAAGTTCATTTTTTGGTTGCGAGCAATCGACTTTATAGCCACTGGAAAGCAAATTCCGGGAAGGCGTTCGCAACAGGAACAAGTCAGAAGACCTACCATGCAAACTCGTTTCACTGCTTTCGAGGAAAAAGCGTTGAGTCTAATGAACCGGACAATCCGTCCATCATTTCATTCACCATTCTGATTCAGAGAAAGTGTGTACTAATTAATAAACTCTGCCAAGTTTATTATGATGTCCGGTCGAAGTGAGTTCGCCCGGACATCTTTTTACATTATGAACAGACTGAAAGAAAACAATGAGAAGGAATACTTTTATTAAAAAGATGAGCGTACTACTCTGCTGTCAGGCTTTGTCCTTATCCCTTTTTGCCCAACAACAAAAAGTGGATACAGCACATATCTACTCCATCCCCGAAATCATGGTATCCGACCCTTATCAGACGCGTGAAGTCCGTTCAGCCTCTCCTCTGCAGGTTTTCAATAAGGAAGAATTAAAGAATCTGCAGGCACTGCAGGTATCGGATGCGGTAAAACATTTCGCAGGAGTTACCGTGAAGGACTATGGAGGTATCGGAGGATTAAAAACCGTCTCCATCCGAAGTCTCGGAGCACAGCACACCGCTGTTTCCTATGACGGCATCACCGTCAGCGACTGCCAGACCGGACAAGTAGACATAGGACGTTTCTCCTTAAACAACGTAGACCGCCTTTCGCTCAACAACGGACAAAGCGACAACATCTTCCAGCCTGCCCGTTTTTTTGCTTCTGCCGGTATACTGAACATACAGACACTGACTCCGCATTTCAAAGAAGACAAGCCGACTAATATAGCCGCCGAATTTAAGACCGGTTCATGGGGATTAGTAAACCCTTCCCTTTTTCTGGAACAACAACTCAACAAAAAATGGAGCATGACCGCCAACGGCGAATGGATGTCTTCGGACGGGCATTATCCATTTACCCTGCGTTACGGGAATGATGCCGATGTTCAGGTCAGTAAAGAGAAGCGCCGGAATACGGATGTAGAAAACCTTCGGGCTGAGATAAGCGCTTTCGCCAATCTCTCCGACAAAGAGCAATGGAGACTGAAAGCCTATTATTACCAGTCCTCACGGGGGCTGCCCAATGCCACTACCTTATATTATGACTTCTCCCGACAAAATCTGCAGGATAAGAACACCTTTATCCAAAGCCAGTACAAGAAAGAGTTTAGCAGAAAATGGGTATTCCAGACCTCTGCCAAGTGGAACTGGAGTTATCAGAACTATCAGGACCCGGATGCTCTTACCTCCGTCGGAGGAACTGACAACAGCTATTACCAGCAAGAATATTACCTGTCCGCTTCCGCTCTATACCGGATATGGAACAATCTTTCTTTCTCCTTGTCCACCGACGGAAGCATCAATACGATGAATGCCAATTTGCAGAACTTCGTCTCCCCCACCCGCTATTCATGGCTGACAGCCTTTGCCGGGAAATACGTCAATGAATGGGTGACGCTGTCCGCTTCTGCTCTGGCAACTGTCATCAACGAGAAAGCTAAAAACGGAGGTAGTGCCGGCAACCACCGGAAGCTGTCTCCCAATGTCAGCATCTCGCTAAAGCCGTTTCATAATGAAGAACTGCGGTTCCGTTTCTTCTACAAAGATATCTTCCGTCTGCCCAGCTTCAATGATTTATATTACGACAAGGCCGGAAACATCAATCTGAAGCCGGAAAGTGCTACTCAATATAATATAGGTATTACTTATAGTAAAGCCATCAACAACTTTATACCTTATCTTTCGGCCACCGTAGACGCCTACCATAATAAAGTGACCGACAAGATTGTAGCCACTCCTACCAAGAACTTATTCATCTGGAGTATGGTCAATCTGGGCAAAGTGGATATCAAGGGGATAGATGCAACTGCCAGCCTCAGCCTCCAGCCTCTGGATAAACTACGGATCAACCTTTCCGGAAACTATACTTACCAACGGGCACTGGACGTTACCAACTCCAATCCCAACTCACCGGAAGGTAAAGTGTACAAGCATCAGATAGCCTATACTCCGCGCATCTCCGCTTCCGGACAAGCCGGAATAGAAACTCCATGGCTCAATCTTTCCTATTCATTCCTTTTCTCCGGAAAACGGTATATGTTAGGACAAAACATCAGCGACAACCGCCTGGACAGCTACAGTGATCACAGCATCTCTGCCTACAGAGATCTCAAAATACAGAAAGTTACAGCATCACTCAACCTGGAAGTGCTGAATCTGATGAACAGGAATTATGAGATCGTAAAGAATTTCCCCATGCCGGGAAGATCGGTAAGAGTGACGATAGGAGTCAGGTATTAGGTAATAGGTATTAAGTAATAAGTATTAGGTATGCAGAAAGGTCTTTTATATAATATGTTGCTACGGCTGGGGAAGTATTTTTTTCTTTTCCCACTCTTCTTTATCGCTTGCGATGATCTGGAAGATAAGCCAAGTATTGTACCCGAAAGCAATGGGGATGTATTCGAAACCGGAACAGCGGAGATGTACATATTAAGCGAAGGACTGTTCAATCAGAATAATAGTTCGCTCGCTCGTTATTCTTTCAATCGGCAAAGATGTACGAACAACTACTTTAGTGCAAACAATCAGCGGGGACTGGGAGATACAGCCAATGACATAGCGATCTATGGAAATAAGATTTATGTAGTAGTCAATGTGTCGAGCACCGTAGAGGTGATTGACTTCCCTACGGGCAAATCCATCCGGCAGATCAGTATGTTGCGCGACAATGGCAGTTCACGTCAGCCGCGCGCGATAGCGTTTGATAAGGATAAGGCATATGTATGTTCCTATGACGGAACAGTCGCAGGATTGACACCACTTCTCTGGAAATCGAAGAGATTGTCACAGTCGGAAGAAATGCGGAAGATATCTGCATACAAAACGGGAAATTGTATGTATCCAATTCCGGCGGACTGGATTATTCGGGACCGGGCGTAGACACTACAGTATCAGTGATTGACATAACGACTTTCAAGGAGACCAAGAAAATAGAAGTCGGACCGAATCCGGGAAAAATACTTCCGGGGCTAGAAGAAGCTGTGTATGTAGTCACACGAGGAACTGACATTGAAGCCGGAGACTATCATCTGGTCAAAATCGACAGCCGAACGGATGCGGCCGCCACTACGTATGATGAAAAAGTACTGAGCTTTGCCATCGACGGCCCCATCGCTTATCTATATACTTACGACTATCAGACTAAAGATTCCGTCATCAAAGTATTTGACCTGAATGCAGGAACCGTCATACGGGATAACTTTATCACAGACGGAACGGCTATTCAAACGCCTTTCAGCATTCAACTGAATCCATTCAGCGGGAATGTGTATATCACGGAGGCTTACAATTATACAGTCAAAGGAGATGTCCTTTGCTTCAACCAACAAGGGCAACTTCAATATCGGCTGAATGATATCGGCTTAAATCCTAATACAGTAGTCTTCAGCGACAAGGCTTCACAAAACGAGGCAGGAGATACACCGGAAAATCCGAATGCACCTTCCGCCTTTGCCAACAAAGTATTCGAATACATCCCTGCCCCCGGACAGTTCATTAATACAACAACCTCCGCCTACGAAGACGGCTTCTCTGCCGGACAGGTTCTGGAACGTGCAACAGAGAAATTAAAGAAGAAGTCTGTTATTTCTTTAGGTGGATTCGGGGGAACGATTACAGTCGGATTCCATCAGTCAATCCGTAATAGTAAAGGCGAATATGACTTCAGAATTTTAGGCAATGCCTCATACAATCAGAATACCGGTACGGGAGCTTTGGGAGGAAGTGCCGAACCGGGCATTGTCTTAGTCTCAAAAGATGAAAATGGCAATGGATTGCCGGACGATGAATGGTATGAACTGGCAGGAAGCGAATATGGGAAAGATACGGAAACCCGTAATTACGAAATAACCTATTATCGTCCTCAACCTGCCAATGGTGATGTCCGCTGGACCGACAATCAAGGAGGAGAAGGGTTCGTCTATCGCAACAGTTACCATCAACAGGATTCCTACTATCCCAATTGGATAGAAGAAGATGAAATTACTTTTCGCGGAACACGCTTGAAAGACAATGCAATAAATGAAGGAGGTACTTGGGTAGGGTACTGTTATCCTTGGGGATATGCGGATAATCATCCCAACAGATCGGAGTTCAGCCAATTCAAAATAGACTGGGCTGTTGATCAAAACGGGAATCACGTAGAATTAGACAAAATTGATTTTGTGAAAATATATACAGCTGTCAATCAAAACGTAGGTTGGATGGGAGAAATTTCCACGGAAGTAATGACAGTAGAGGATTTACATTTCGAGAACTAATCAATAAAACAATTAATAATTTAAATGAAAGCAAAAATGAAAAAGTTATCTTTATTCTTACTGGTATCAGTATTCGCTTTTTGTGGATGTAGTGATGAGAATGATGAAGTAAAAGGTGGTGATGATAATAAAGGAGGAGAAAATGAGAAAAAAGAAGTGGTTGTCAGCTTCGAAAACCAATTAACGGAATCGGAGAGTGAATTTACTTCAACTAGTACCGAAGTTTCAGGATACTATTTTAAAGACACATTCACTGATCCTGAAAGTTATGTAACCTTCGATCATTATTACTCGGACTGGGGACAAGGGTATAGCTTCGCAGGCTTCACTTACACCAACAAAACTAGCCACTTCCAAAATTGTCAACCCAACTGTGGAAATATAAAAACCGGGGAAGTATATTTAGGTGTCTACAGTGATGAAAATACCACAGCCTCTATGACAATTATAGACTCTCAATATTCCATTAAAGGTCTATGGATAACCACTAGTAAAAATGCCTACATCGGTATGACGGAAGGTGACAGTTACGCAAGACCTTTCAAAAAAGGAGATTGGTATGAGGTTACTGCGACAGGATACGACAATAAAGGGAAAAAAATTGCTGAAACAAAAATTAAACTTGCCGATTACAAAACTGATACTGATAAACCAGTAAATACATGGATATGGTTTGATTTAACCCCTCTTAAAGATGCTTCTAAAATCACACTTATTCCTAGTTCTTCAGACTCGGGCGAGTTTGGAATGAATACTGGTAAATATTTCTGCATTGATGACCTTACTCTCATCGAAAAATAAAAATCAGGTATTTATTGTTTGACTCAAACAGAGGCTCTAATTACCACAAACAGACCCTCCGTTTGAGCCAAACAGACCGTTCAATTGCACCAAACAGACCGTTGGTTTATCCTCAATCAACCTCTCGATTACAAACGATCGACCGCATAAGTCCACTCAATCAACCGCATGACTTGAAAGAAGGTGCATAGAAACTCTAATAAGCATATCACTCCACTTTGGATAACAGTACTAAATGATAGCAAACTTGACTTTTAAACCTCATCTCTTAGATTCTACACATTCCCTTCTAGATTTTCTCTCCGTCCCATCTACTCTTTCCATGTCCCTTTAAAAACAATTACGCATCCCTATCCTTACAAAAAGTCATCAAAAACTTGTCCATCTCATACATATTCAGTATTTTAGTCGGATAAAAATCTAAAATCGAGGACAATGGAATTACCTTTTGCTGAATCATGGAAAATCAAGATGGTAGAACCCATCAGAAAAAGTACCCGCGAAGAACGCGAGCAATGGATTAAAGAAGCACATTATAACGTCTTTCAACTCAAATCAGAACAAGTTTATATAGATCTCATCACCGACTCGGGAACCGGAGCGATGAGTGACCGCCAATGGGCGGGAATGATGCTAGGCGATGAAAGCTACGCCGGAGCAACCTCTTTCTTTAAGTTGAAAGAGATGATTACGAAACTGACAGGATTTGAATATATCATACCTACCCATCAAGGACGTGCCGCAGAAAATGTGCTTTTCTCTTATCTCGTGCATGAAGGAGACATTGTACCCGGCAACTCACATTTTGACACCACCAAAGGGCACATCGAGGGACGTCATGCCATCGCATTAGACTGCACCATCGATGCAGCCAAACAAACCCAACTAGAAATACCGTTTAAAGGAAATGTAGACCCTGATAAATTGCAGAAAGCCCTGACAGAATATGCAGAACGAATTCCTTTTATCATCGTAACCATCACCAACAATACAGCCGGAGGACAACCCGTATCCATGCAAAACCTGCATGAAGTACGTGCCATTGCTGACAAATACGGCAAACCCGTACTTTTCGACTCTGCACGCTTTGCCGAAAACGCCTATTTCATCAAGATGCGCGAAGAAGGTTATCAAGACAAAACCATCAAAGAAATCACACGGGAAATGTTCTCTCTAGCCGATGGCATGACAATGAGTGCCAAGAAAGACGGAATCGTCAATATAGGTGGATTTATCGCCACACGACGTGCAGACTGGTATGAAGGTGCAAAAGGTTTCTGCGTACAATACGAAGGCTATCTCACCTATGGAGGAATGAACGGACGGGATATGAACGCTCTTGCCATCGGCTTGGATGAAAACACCGAATTCGACAACCTCGAAACACGTATCAAACAAGTGGAATACCTGGCAAAGAAACTGGATGAATACGGAATCCCTTACCA
>ERZ860710.1370-NODE-1370-length-11210-cov-3.565307_pt1 | contig 11210 bp, 13 predicted proteins | sample MGYA00509974_ERZ860710 | MGnify/ENA primary metagenome ERZ860710 (study PRJEB30046, sample SAMN00715261) | human gut metagenome | study: EMG produced TPA metagenomics assembly of the A metagenome-wide association study of gut microbiota in type 2...
ATTGGTAAGTGTTTTTCCTGCTTCCATATCCATTCTGTTTCCTCCATTCTGTAAATGGGGCAGCCTTGGCCGCCCCTGTACTCTGATTACTGATTATCGAAAGGGTGTTGCCTCTTTGTCCTTCTCTTTATCAGGATTTTCAGTTGCTGTCTTAATGAGCTTCGGGTACTTAATCATAAAGTTATCCTGCAATCCGTATCTCTGATTGTCATTCCTCCTTTATCTGCTGTTTGCTTGATTCTGATATTTCATTATCATTAAATTGTTTGATAGCTTTGTCAGATTCCGCTGACACTTTTGCACATGCAAAACAAAAAACTAAGTTTAAAATTATAACAACAATAATAATTGTTTTCATACAAATACTCCTTTCTTATATGTAAGAAGTACCTATGAATTAGAACTCTTATCTTAATATATATCTGGGAAATATATACAAAGATGTATGTATGCGTGATTCCTATGAATCCCTATTACGCCCGCATACTTGGAACTACCGTCTGGTCGCATATGCATTCACGATACACTAATTATTAATCAGCATAATCCCCTCTTTTGCCTTCTGAGGATAAGGACTTTGACACCCTTTGTGGTTTATTATCCATCCGCCATATATCTTTCCCTGCTCGCTATGCACCTTCATCTCTCGATCCATCAATTCTCATCGCGTAAGCTATGATTGATATTTGTCAGGAACTACACCGGATTTTTACCAGAAGAAAAAGTTCCTTTTTGTGTTCTTTTGTGCCATCATATAATATGTATTTAATGTTTTTATTTGTGGAGGTTATTCAATGGAAGATATAGAAAGATCAAATCTAGCTAGAACAATAAAAAATATAGAAAGGCTCGAAAACTTACTATGGAGCAATTAAGTGAAAAAAGTGGAATAAATTTATCAACATTAAAGAAATATGAAACTGATAATAGAAATCCTAAACTAGAACAGCTTTCTAAAATTGCAGAAGCATTAGAAGTAAGTGTATTTGAATTTTTAGACATAGAGGTAAAATCTGTAAACGATATTATATCTCTTGTTAATAAAATGAATATAGCTACTGATATTGATTGGGATATTGATAATGATAAAGTATGTATTTCTTTTAAGAATAAAGAAATCAATAATTGTTTAAAAGAATACGCTGTAGATTACAAAAAAGATAATATATTAATTGAAAAAACAGAAACTAATCATGAATCTACACTTACAAGACTTATGCTTATAAATGACAAGCTCAGATAAAAATAAATCATTACACAGTGACCAAATTCTCGTGCAAGCGCGGATATTAACTCGTTGCTCACATAAATACAAAAATAAAATCCTGGTTTCACTTCGTATAACTTGCCATCAACCTTAAGACTAACCGCACATAACGCTATGCATCCACGCTTAATACGTATGCCTTTTATCCTTTCAACTGCCTGGACTGCCATATTTCCACCATACTTTCCATCACCAGCAACCGGCATGTTTCTTGAAGCAAGCTGGACACGTATCTGATGATGTCTGCCTGTTATAAGATGAATATCCAGCCTTGATATGTCCGCTTCTTCATCATAAGAAAGAAGCCTGTATTTAAGTCTTGCTTCCTTAGAACCCGCCGTTCCTTTTGAAACTACCGATGATTCATTATTCTTTGCATCTTTTATAAGATTATCCACAAGTTCGCCTTCATCAGAATCCGGTTTTCCACATACAAGTACCTGATAATGTTTACAAAGTGTTTCTTTTTGCATAAGTAAAGACAATCTTGCTGCTTCCTTTTTATTCTTAGCCATAAGCACAAGCCCTGATACAGGACGGTCAAGTCTGTTTATTATAGCTGCGTAAGCTTCTTCACCCTTGCTTTTTCTATATGTAAGAACTTCACTTACAAGATCCATCTCAAACGACTTTCTGCTCTGCGACAGTTGTCCCGCCGGCTTGTTTAATATAATCTTATCTTTATCCTCGTATACTATATCCATCTTAACTAATAATTCCAATACTCTTAATCCACTTTGTAAAAAGTACTTTCCACTCACCAGTCTGTGCAAAATCATCACCACAGCCATAACCATGGCCACCTGTTCTGAATATATGAAGTTCAGCACTTACCCCGGCTTTTCTTGCTGCCATATAAAAGCCCACACTGTTCTCAGACAATGTTGTTCTGTCATCATCCGTTTCACATATAAATACTGGCGGCATATCCGGTCTTACAAGCTTATCCGGATTATACTTATGCAGTATCTTTGCCTTACCGCCACTGATTCTCTCAAGCACCTGTTCCTCAGACATATATCTTTTGCCTGCTTCAATACAATCGTCAATACTTATAACCGGATATGAACAAACAGCAAAATCTGGTCTTGCTGATAGTTTATCATATTCATCCTTATACTTATAATCCGCATACACATCACTTTCATACGCTGTTGATAATAACGCTGCCATAAAGCCTCCTGCTGAAAAGCCCATAACGCCTATCTTAGCTTCATCTATACCGAATTCCTGCGCCCCTCCTCTTATAACTCTCATTGCGCGCATAGCATCTATAAGTGGGACATCCTCTGCATTATCATGTTCATCTGATGGAAGTCTGCATTCAAGAACAAATGCAGCTATTCCCATACTATTAAGCCACTTTGCAACATCTTCACCTTCAAAGTTGTATACAAGGCGTCTGAACGCACCTCCTGGAATAATCAATACTGCCGGAATCCTTTGTCTGTCTGTACTGTTACCAATACCATCAGGTATATAAGGAACAATATCCGGATCTGTAATGTTCTGCACTATATGCTTTACTCTTCCATCAGGCATATCTTCAGTGTAATATTTTCTTGTAAGCTTAAGGTTCTGCGAACCCGGAGCCCCATGCTCAAACAGCCTTATCTTGTTTACTGGTGTCTTAAACACCTCATTCTGCGTATCTGTCATATCTACTCCTCCCTGCTCTCAAGAAACAAAAGCTTATTAGCCTGTATGCTCAGCTCATCATAATGCATAAGCATATCACTCTCATCATATTCTTCTGAAATCACTTTATAGCCTTCAAACCTTATAAGATTCTTGAAATATTCTTCCACATCTGCTGTCTGCTTAACAACAACCTCACTGAATGCCACTCCCTCTTCTGACTCCTGAAAATCTGGTCTGTAAAGAAGCTCACCGGTAATTATATTTTCTTTATCGGCTACAAATACAGCTTTGGCATAATATTTGTTACTGTCCGTTGTCGCAAGACGTATTCTTCTTGGTGGTGCCATCGTCTTATCATTCATGGCATTCGCTTTCCTGACTTCTTCTGAATCAAAATATTCCTTTTCAATTATCATATTTAACCTTCTTTCTGTCATATAAATCACTCATAGTTTTACAATATCCAAAACAGGACGATATATTTAAGGTTCTTATGGATATATGTTCTAAACAGGCTTTTGTATCAGGGGAAACTATTTTTCCATTTTTTAGCCCCCAAAATGGAATTTATTTTTCACTTTCTTTTCCCCAGATTTGCATTAAATAAATTCATTTTCTTCTTTTCACCTTGCTTCTTTTTGAAAAATTATATTTCCTTTTTTATGAAGAATTTCGGAAAATTAGATTTGCGTGATACAAAGAAGTAATTGTCTACCACAATGCTAACTCACATAGTGCTAAACGTCAATTATTTCTTACCATTATATTTCATCTGGTCTGACTTCTGTTGAATTAACTTCACGCACCATCTGCATCATATAATTTTTATTCATATCACCATTATCAGGAACTAATATAAGTTCGTGTATGCTGCTTGGTAAAACATATATCAACTGTTTCATTTGTCCTCCTTTAATTAATACCATGAAATCACCATTTCAAATTAGCCTTCTATATACAGCTTTAAAATGTGTATATGGCTCAAATTTAACTTTTTATGCTTTATATAATTTTAGGGAACATTCCTAGTTATATTAATCAGAAGTGTTCCCTATTTTTTACGATTTTTGAATATCAAAAAAGAGAGACATACATTACTGTACATCTCTCTTCTCTGAAATTTATTTTATCTTTGTACTTAAATCCTATTTAGAATTACTACACCATTTAGTACACCATTTACTACACCAATTTACGATAACTTGGTAATCTCTCAAAGTCGCATAAACACTGTATTTTCGGCGTTTTCAAGCACTCCGATTACATTCTATCGTGGAATGTTCTAGTAATAACTGTTGCAAGTGGTAATAATCTGCTCTTTAATATGCTGATAGCATCTTCACTTATAAGTCTTGCACCACTTGTCGCCACCATAACTGGATCAACAACTATATTTCCTGCTTTATACTCTGTAAGCTTATCTGCTATTACCTGAAGCAACCATTCCTGTCTTGACAGCATCCGGATATATATCTGTAAATATACCATCCAGCTGCTCTGATAAAAACTTAGGAGATACCTCCATTATATCTGTTACACCAGTAGTGTTCTGTGCAGTCAGGGCTGTGATTGCACTCATCGCATATACACGATTAGCTGTCATTGTCTTTATATCTGCCTGTATTCCGGCACCTTTTTAGTCTTTATATAATCTATGAGCCCCGCCTGTTCAAGCTTTTTCCTTAATCTTGTAACATTAACAGTCAGCGTGTTATCATCAATAAAGTCATCACTTTCCCAAAGCTTCATCATAATATTATCACGCGAGACTACTTTACCTATATTCTCAAGAAGACTCTGCAGTATACGGTACTCATTCTTAGTAAGTTCAATCTTTTTCCCATTATACGTAAATGTCTGGTCATTCAGGTTAAGTATACAACCGTTATGTTCTATGGATATTCGTACTCTCTGCAAATGAATATGTCCGTCTTAGCATTGCCTGCACCTTAGCTATAAGCACATTGATATCATCTGCTATTTTAACATCATATTCCCACTTTAATAACTGTTCACATACATTATCAGCTATAATCCTGTCATCCTCAACTATTAATATTTAATACATAGACTCACCCTGCTTCAATGTGCTTCATTATTGTATTATTATTTACAAGCTATTACGTTAAGTATATATTCATACATTCTCTTAGTTGAAGATATGCTTAAGTGTTCCTCAGTTGTATGAATATCAAAAATATCAGGTCCCATTGATATGCAGTCAAGTCCTTCTATTTTGCCTGCAAGTATACCACATTCAACACCTGCATGAATAGCCTCAATAGTTGGCTTTTTACCATACATCTGTTCAAATATCCTTACCATGTCATCACGCAGCTTAGAATCCTTCTTATATTCCCATGCTGGATATTCACCTGTAAATTCAGCATTTGCCCTGAATGCTTCACTAATGAATTTGATCTGGCTCTTAAGATTCTTTAAAGCAGCCCCTACAGAACTTCTAAGTGAGAATCTAAGACATATACCTGATTCATCTAGTGAAATCACACCAAGATTAAGCGAAGTTTCCACAAGATTATCTATATCCTGGCTCATTCTCATTATTCCGTTAGGTAATGCCTGTATAAGTGAAACTGCCCTTGTGCTATCTTCATATGTTACTGCCTCTGTGCTGCAGCCTTCTGATATATCTACAACACACTTTAAGTCTGCATCAGATGTAGCAAACTCTTCTTTTATCTCTTTTGCTGCATTCTCAATAGCTGCTTTAACCTCTGCTGTCTTGTCTGCTGCTACAATAATCTCAGCCATACATTCTCTTGGAATAGCGTTATCCTTTCTTCCACCGTTAAACGCTGCAAGATATACATTATTGTCTGTGATAACATCCCTTAATATTCTTGACATAAGAACATTCGCATTACCTCTGCCTTTATCTATTTCAACACCTGAATGGCCTCCTGTCAGTCCTGATAAAGTAATACTAAGCTTTGTTCCAGTAACCTTATTTTTATCAAGCTTTAGTGTAACTCTGCTACTGCAGCCACCTGCACAGCTTGCAAGCATGATTCCTTCTTCTTCACTATCCATATTAAGAAGCTTTTTGCCCTTTAACATAGATACATCTATGGAAGAAGCACCTTCCATGCCTACTTCCTCAGATACTGTACACACGAACTCAAGACGTGGATGTGCGATACTGTCGTCATCAAGTATTGCAAGTGCATAGGCAACAGCTATTCCATCATCACCACCAAGCGTTGTTCCCTTAGCAGATATGAAATCACCATTTACCTCAAGATCCAGTCCATCCTCATCCATATTCTTATCACAATCAGGTGTCTTCTCGCATACCATATCCATATGTCCCTGAAGTATTATAGGTGCTGCATCCTCATAACCCTTTGAGGCTTCCTTTATTATGATTACATTGTTAAGTGAATCCTGATAATATTCAAGCTTTCTTTCCTTAGCGAAATCAACAAGATAATTGCTGATTTTTTCTTCCTTATATGATGGATGTGGGATATTACATATATCCTCAAAAAAAGAAAATACATTTTTAGGTTCTAATTCAGATAATACTCTCATAACAATGTCTCCTTTAAAATATTTATAATCTACAAATCTATTTTATTCATTTGTTTATCTGCTTATTTATTTGCCTATTTAGCTACTTATTTATCTTGTTCATATATACAATAAACTGATTCTTATGAAGCAGCTTTATAAAATAACACAATCTCTCATACAGCGGCTCCGCTTTATCTCCAAAATGCTCTTTCACAAGCTGTCCTATATCATAAATACTTCTTACACCATCTATGCTATGCCATACAAATGTACCGAAATCATCTAGTTCGATGTAACTATATCTGGGCTTTCGTGCAATAAGCTGCGCTATTCTGTTAAAAATCCCCTTATTGTGTACTTTGACTTCTACATGACCTTTTTTGTTTTCCCTGCATTCGAACAACGAATTATGCTTTGGAACATAGTCTAAGTAATTATCCTTCTGCTTAGCCATAAATCAAGCCTTCTCCTTTAATCCTAGAAAATAAAAATCTGCCGGCAAAATAACCGGCAGACTCATTATAACATATTATTTATTATTTTGTCTTCTTTTCTTTTTTGTTAATAAATGCTACTAATGTTGCAACAAGACATGCAAAGAATACAAGTCCTCCGATATTACCAAGATTAATAATCTTTGATATATTAATAACATCGCCAAGAGTATCTGCACCAACAGGAATAATAGCGAATACCGCTAAAAGGATACCAACCAGTCCTTCACCGGCAATAAGACCTGATGAATAAAGTATTCCCTGATTAACCTTAGCCTTACGCTCTTCTTCTGTAATACCTTTCTTCTTATCAAAGTAAAGTCTTACAAGTCCACCAACCATAATAGGTGTACTTAAATAGATTGGAAGATAAAGTCCTACTGCAAATGGAAGCACAGGTATCTGAAGAATCTCAACTACTATTGCAATTGCAACTCCTGCAAATACAAGTGACCATGGAAGGCTGTTACCCATAACACCTTCAACAACCATCTTCATAAGAGTTGCCTGTGGTGCTGGTAATTCTGTTGAACCATAGCCCCATGCTGCATTAAGTAAATAAAGTACTCCACCAACTGTAATAGCTGATACAGCTACACCAATAAGTTCACCAGCCTGCTGCTTGTAAGGTGTTGCACCTACTATATAACCTGTCTTTAAATCCTGTGATGTATCTCCTGCTATAGCAGCAATTATACATATTACAGAACCAATACTTATAGCCGCAACCATACCCTTCATTCCAACAGCACCTGTTGCCTTAAGAATCGCTGATGAAATAAGAAGTGTCGCAATAGCCATACCTGATACAGGGTTATTGGAACTACCTACTAATCCAACCATACGAGATGATACTGTTGCAAAAAAGAAACCAAATATGATAATGATAATTGCACTAAGAAGATTTACAGGAATAGCTGGGATTAACCACATAATAATAGCAAGTACTCCGATTCCTAATACAACAAACATCATAGGAATGTCCTTAGTTAATCTTGATTCTACTCCATCTGCCTTCTTACCATATCCCTTAAGTGCCTGCTTAAATGTCCTTACAATAAGTGGTAATGACTTAATTAAGCTTAAAATACCACCAGCTGCAACTGCACCGGCTCCAATATAACGTACATAATTAGACCATATCTGTGATGGACTCATCTGTGAAACTGGAATAAGTGCTGGTCCAATGATATTATCTCCACCGAATAATGCGATTAATGGCATAATCATAAACCATGCAACAGAACCACCTGCAAGAAGGTATGATGATACCTTAGGTCCACATATATAACCAACACCTAAAAGTGCAGGTAATACATCTGCACCTACTGCTGAACCCTTATATGGTTTAATTGTAAAATCAACCTCACTTGGGAACACCTTAAGTCCATCTGCTATAAACTTATAAACAGCAGCAATACCAAGACCTGCAAATACTGTGCCAGCCTTAGCACCACCTTCTTCACCTGCAACTAATACCTCAGCACATGCCTGTCCTTCTGGATAAGGTAACACACCATGCTCCTGGACTATCAATGCACTACGAAGTGGAATCATGAATAATACCCCAAGGAAACCACCAATTAATGCAATAAGCGCTATCTCAACTAAAGAAGGCATAGCTGTACCTTCCTCCTGCGCCCACATAAATAATGCTGGAAGTGTAAATATAGCACCTGCTGCAACTGATTCACCAGCAGAGCCAATAGTCTGTACCATGTTATTCTCTAATATGGAATCTCTTCTTAATATAAAGCGGATAATTCCCATTGAGATAACCGCTGCTGGTATGGATGCAGAAACTGTCATACCAACTCTAAGTCCTAAATATGCGTTAGCACCGCCAAATAATATAGCTAATAAAACACCTATAATAACAGATGTAACTGTTAACTCAGGCATAACCTTATCAGCTGGAATATAAGGCTTGAACTCTTTCTTTTCGTTCATACTCTTTCTCTCTTTCTTAATATTCTTATGCAAAAATCGCATATAATATAATATTATTAAAAAAATATAAAAATGTCAAATATCTTTCAGATATAAATTGTAAACCGTAAATAGTAAACATAGCTTTATTCCTATGCAATTCCTGCAATCAGAACTTTGCAAATATATTAGTACTATTCTTAAGATTCTGGGCAATACTCTTGTTTTCTATCATTTTATTGCTGATATTGACTATATCCTCAACAAGATCCTGTGTGCTTATTCTTCAAATTTCACATCCTGAAGATTATCTCTTTGAGCTGTAATTCCATCTGCACACCACTCATAGGTATTTGTAAATATCTCTGGTGTATGAACCGTTTCAAAAAGATAAGTTCGATCTGCATTTCCATAATTGCCAAGAACTTCAAGTAGTTTTTGAATTCCTGCTCCAATACTCTCTCTATTTTCGGCTTTGTCAATTTCTTTTAAAATCCGCAGAATATCTCCTTCTCCTGCAAGGATATTGTAGTTCTGCCTATTCAATATCCTCTTTCCATAAATAGATGTTCATATCAAGGCTCATCGCATATCCCCTGTCTGTGGAGAATTTTGTCGAATGAAAAGAATCATCCTTGTACATCTGCAAAAATTCTCTTGTGGTTTATTATCCATCCGCTATAATAACTTACCTTGCCGCTAAGCACCTTCATCTCTCAATCCATCAATTCTCATCGCAAAGCACTGACTGATATCTGTCGGGTAATATACCGGATTTTTACCAGAAGAATAGAAGTCAAATCTATAAGTGACATAATTTCACTGATAAATAAAATGAATAATGCTACTGAAATTGAATGGGATATAGATAATGAATCTTCTGATTCTGAAGCAACTTTAACCAGACTTATGCTTATTAACAACAGTCTAAAGTAATTATTAACTATTTATTTTCTATGTAATTTCTTACAACAACATATATTTTAATTAAACTTGTTGCAAAATGTTAATTTATAAATATCATGTCTTTAATCCAAATTTTATGTCGTGAAAATTTAACAGCTAATAAAAAAAATAGAGTGCAGATTCTAACTGAATCTGCACTCATTTTTGTTCAGATTATAAATGGTGCTTATTATATCTTGTTATAACTTAATATCGACTTTTCCCAGTTTTCATGCATCTTTGCAGACATTATAGCTGGTCCAGTTTTTTTCTCGATTTGGTCCAGATTTGGTCCAGTTTATAAATGAAAATATACTATTTTATGGTAATTTACATTAAACTGATTTTTCTTCAAATCTCTCAAACCCGCATAAACACTGTATTATAAAATCTGAAAAAACTCAAAAACAGCAATTACATTCTATCATGGAATGTTCTGCTGATAACATCCATCTGCTGTTCCTTTGTAAGGTCGATGAACTTAACAGCATAACCAGATACACGGATTGTGAAGTTAGCATATTCTGGCTTTTCTGGGTGTTCCATAGCATCCAGTAACTTATCCTTACCGAATACATTTACGTTAAGGTGATGAGCACCCTGATCGAAATATCCGTCCATTACGTTAACAAGGTTGTTAACTCTCTCTGAATCATCATGTCCAAGAGCATCTGGGTTCATTGTCTGTGTATTTGAAATACCATCAAGTGCCCATTCGTATGGAAGCTTTGTAAGTGAGTTAAGTGAAGCAAGAAGACCATTCTGCTCTGCACCATAACTTGGGTTAGCTCCTGGTGATAATGGTGTACCAGCCTTACGTCCGTCAGGCATTGTACCTGTATACTTACCATAAACTACGTTAGAAGTAATTGTAAGGATAGATGTTGTTGGCTCTGAATTTCTGTAAGTATGTCTCTTCTTAATCTTCTCAAGGAATGTCTTAAGAAGCCATACAGCGATATCATCAGCGCGGTCATCATCATTTCCGTATTTTGGAACGTCATTAATGAGCATTTCCTGAATCTTCTTGTTCTCTTCTGACTGGAAATCGTCTAAGATTGCATTCCAAAGCTGTTCTTTTGTGATTTTCTTCTCTTCATATACAAGTTTCTTGATTGCTGCAAGAGAGTCTGCCATATTAGCAATACCAACCTGAAGTCCAGAGATAAAGTCATAGACTGCTCCACCTTCTTTGATCGTTTTTCCTCTTCCAATACAGTCATCTGTCCCAACCCGATCCCGGCACAAATATTACTCATCCGATAATTATAACCTATCTTCTCATGCTGATAGTAAGGGTACGGTTCCCGAGCCTGCGTAGCGTAAAACATCGCCGCCTTTTTCGCCTTTTCATCAGGGACAATCAATGCCCCGCCCCCCGAGGTGGTGATCATCTTGTT
>ERZ860710.1384-NODE-1384-length-11143-cov-2.852002_pt1 | contig 11143 bp, 8 predicted proteins | sample MGYA00509974_ERZ860710 | MGnify/ENA primary metagenome ERZ860710 (study PRJEB30046, sample SAMN00715261) | human gut metagenome | study: EMG produced TPA metagenomics assembly of the A metagenome-wide association study of gut microbiota in type 2...
GCCTCCGAGATGGCCGCCAGCGTCTCCGGCAGGAATACGGAGGCCGCCCCCTGCTTGGTCTCGGAGCCGATCTCCTCGTTGTCAAACACGCACAGCACCGGCACCATGTCCCGCTCCTGCGCCGTCAGAAAGCCCTCGGTGCAGGCAAACACACAGGCCAGATCGTCCAGCCGGGGGGCTGACACGAACTCGCCCTCCGGTCCCCAGACGGTCCCCGGCTGGTTGTTGTACAGCACCAGATCCCCGGCTACCACGTCCTCCGGGGCGCAGTCCGCCGTTCTGGCCACCTCCCGATAGAAGCTGCCACTGCCAGTTCCGGCGGCGTACAGGGCCACCAGATCACGGGCCGGGTCGTACTTGACCCCGCTGTTGGTCTCCCGGTTCAGGTGGATGGCCACACGGGGGATCAGGGCCACATCCCGCTTCAAATCCACCAGACGGGCCTCCAGTCCGCCCTCCCGGCGGACCACTACCCGGCCCGCCACACTGAGGGGCCGATCCAGCCAACTGTCATTGATCATGCCGCCATAGCGCTCGGCGGACAGGCGGATATACTCCCCCGTCAGCTCCGCATGATCCCGCAGACGGAAGCAGGGGGAGTCGGAATGGCTGGCGGTCAGCAGGAAGCCGGCGGGGGCCTCCTGCGGGAGGCGGAAGGCCATCAGAGAGGAACCGTTCTTGGTGGTGAAGTACTTCCCCCCTGCCGTCAGCTGCCACCGGCCGGGCCGCAGCTCCGTGTATCCTTCCCGCAGCAGACGCTGGCGCAGCTCCTCCACGGCGTGGAAGCAGTCGGGGCTGCGCTGGATGTATTGCAGCATTGCAGAGATCATCTTATTCTTCCTTTCTCATCATGGGCGGCTGCTCTCCCGGAGAGCAGCCGCAGCGTATGGTATGGAAAAAGGGTGCGCTGCCGGAAGCAGCACACCCTTTCGGACGGTGTGGTTCAGTGCAGAAGCAGCGTCAACAGCCAGATACACAGGCCGAGGCCGCCCAGAAACGCCAGTGCGATCAGCAGGGACGCCTTCATGGTGCCCAGCAGGAACGCCCATCGGTCGCCTCTGGACAAGGGCGGCACATAGTCGCCGTCGGACGGCTCCTGTTGCTTCTTCCGGGAGGTCCCCTCTTTATGACCGAACAGGGGCGGTCGGTCCAAACCGGACATATCCGCTACCGTGCGGCCGTCGTCCTCCCACTCCTTGTGCTGGTCGCTCATGCCTCGTCGTACAGATGGCAGACCACATAGTGGCCCGGCTCGATCTCACGCTGCTGAGGCACCTCGGTCTTGCACTTCTCCATGCAGTTGGCGCAGCGGGTATGGAACTTGCATCCAGCCGGCGGATTCGCCGGGGAGGGAATGGAGCCCTCCAGCACGATACGATCCATCTTTACCGTGGGATCCGGCACCGGGATGGCAGAGAACAGGGCCTTGGTGTAGGGGTGCAGCGGGTTGCGGAAGATGTCCTCCGTAGCGCCGTACTCCACCAGATTGCCCAGATACATGACGCCCACCGTGTCGGAGATGTATTCCACCACGGACAGATCGTGGGAGATGAAGAGATACGTCAGGTTGTACTTCTTCTGCAAATTCTTCAGCAGGTTGATGATCTGAGCCTGAATGGACACATCCAGAGCCGACACAGGCTCGTCGCAGACGATGAACTCCGGGTTCAGGGCCAGCGCACGGGCAATGCAGATACGCTGGCGCTGGCCGCCGGAAAACTCGTGAGGATAGCGGTCCTTGTGGAAGGGCTGCAGGCCGCAGTTATCCATGACCTGATCGATGTAATCATCGAACTCCTCCTTGCTCACCAGACCGTGCTCACGCACTGCCTCACCGATGATCTCGCCCACGGGCATACGGGGCTGCAGAGAGGAGAAGGGATCCTGAAAGATGATCTGCATCTTCGTGCGCATATCCCGCATTTCCTTGTCGGAGAGGGCATACACGTCCTTACCGTTAAACAGCACCTGACCGCCGGTCTTTTCACCGGCCAGACGCAGGATGGTGCGGCCAGTGGTGGTCTTGCCACAGCCGGACTCGCCCACCAGGCCCATGGTAGTGCCGCGCTTGAGGTTAAAGGTGACGCCGTCCACGGCCTTCACATGGCCTACGGTCTTGCTGATCATACCGCCCTTGATGGGGAAGTGCTTCTTCAGATCCTTGACCTGCAGAATGTACTGGGGATCATACTCCACCGGCGTTTCAACGACTTTCTTCTCGTGTGCCATGGTTATTCACCCACCTTTCCGTCAAAGTAACGATAGCAGCTGACCATATGAGTGGGGGAGAGCTGGATCATATGGGGATACTCGCCGCAGCACTTCTCCACCTGCATCTCACAGCGATCCTTGAAGTAGCAGTAGTCCGGCATATTGATGGGGTTAGGCACCTTGCCGGGGATGGAGTACAGCTTATCCACCTTCTTGCCCACCACGGGCTTAGAGGCCATCAGGCCGATGGTGTAGGGATGGGCGGGATTGGCGAAGATCTCCTCCACCGTACCCTTCTCCACCACACGACCGGCATACATGACCACCACGTAATCCGCCATCTCTGCGATAACACCCAGATCGTGGGTGATGAGCATGATGGAGGAATTGATCTTGTTTTTCAGGTTCCGCAGCAGATCCAGGATCTGGGCCTGAATGGTCACGTCCAGAGCCGTGGTCGGCTCATCGGCGATGATCAGCTTGGGGTTGCAGGACAGGGCCATGGCGATCATGACACGCTGGCGCATACCGCCGGACAGCTCGTGGGGGAACATATTGTACACGCCCTCGCAGTTGGCGATACCGGCCATCTCCAGCAGGTGGATGGAGCGTTCCTTGATCTCCTCCTTGCTCTTGCCCTCGCCGTCGTGGAGGGCAATGACCTCGTCCAGCTGAGCGCCGATGCGGAACACCGGGTTCAGGCTGGTCATGGGCTCCTGAAAGATCATGGACATATAGTTGCCCCGCAGATTCTGCATCCGCTCCGTGGGGGTCTTGGTGATGTCGTAGCACTTGCCGTTGCCGAGGTTCAGACGAATTTCGCCGTCCACGATCTGGCCCTGCGGCCGCTGCAGCAGCTGCATGATGGAGAGGCTGGTAACGGACTTACCGCAGCCGGACTCGCCCACCACGCCCACGGTCTTGCCGATGGGGACGTCGAAGGAGACGCCGTCCACAGCACGGACGGTACCCACATCCGAGAAGAAGTAGGTATGCAGATTCTCGATCTCCAGTGCGTTGTTGGGATCCTTCATCTGAGTCAGATACTCGGACTCCGGCACATTCTTGCGCTTATGGCGCTTTTCCAGCTGATCTGTGATGCGGCGGTTCTCACGGGAGATGCGCCGGGATTCCTTAGCGGACAGATAGCCGGTCTCATTCTTCTTAGACATACAGGCTCCTCCTTTCTCAGCGCTTCATCTTCGGGTCGAACGCATCCCGCAGGCCGTCGCCGGCCAGATTGAAGGCCAGAACCGTCAGCAGCAGCAGCAGACCGGCGGGGATCCACACCCACCAGTAGTTGGTCAGCACGTGGGTGTTGTTCACGTCGCTGATGATGTTGCCCCAGGAAGCGAAGGGGAACTTCACGCCCAGACCAAGGAAGGACAGGGTAGCCTCGGTGATGATCACGGAGCCCAAGCCCATGGTGCAGTTGACGATCAGCTGAGGAATGACGTTGGGGATCAGGTGCTTGAAGATCCGGCGGGAGACGCTGATGCCGCAGGCCTCGGTGGCCGTCATGAACTCCTGCTCACGCAGGGACAATATCTGGCCACGGACCAGACGGGCGATACCGGCCCAGCCCAAGAAGCCCAGGATCAGCATCAGGTATATCATTCGCAGCCATCCGTCCACACGCTGAGCGTCCATGGCGGCGCCCAGAATGATGATGATGGGCATGGAGGGGATGCAGTAGAAGATATCCACCACACGCATGATGAGGTTATCCACCCAGCCGCCGAAATAACCGGCAATGCCGCCGAAGATAACGCCGATGACCGTCTCAATGACGATCACGATGAAACCGATCATCAGAGACACACGGCCGCCGTACATCAGTCGGGTCAGCATATCCATGCCGTAGCCGTCGGTACCCATCAGGTGCTCTTTGCTGGGAGCGGAATACTTATCGTACTGGCGGCTGGTCTGCTCCTGCAGAACGGACCAGCTGTTGGTGGCAGCGTCGAAGGAGATATCATACTCCGCCGTAGCGCTCCGGGGCGTGTCATCAGGCATCTGACTGTCGTCGGGGGTGATGGCGCTGTTGGTACCGTCCTCCTCATCGGTGGCGGGCTCCTCATCCACGATGAGGGACTCGTCGGTGTAGGTGAACTTTTCGCCGCCGGCGTTGATGGTGTCGATGAGCTTATCCTTGAAGTCACGGGACAGGAACACGTCTGGCATCAGAGCCTGCACCACGTAGGGGCTGACATAGGCCACCTCGGTGGTGCCGTCCATGACGCTGCCGCTTTCATCCACAGTGTAGGTCTTGCCGTCCGCCGTGAAGGTATCCGCACCGTCGGTGAGATAGGCCTTCAGGGCCTGATAGGTGAACTCAAAGGACAGGGTGGCGTCCGAAGCGGAGGGACTCACCACGCTCTTGTAGGCAAGACCCACCACCTGACCATTTACGGAGACGCTGTAAAAGTCCTCCGCCTCCTTGGTCAGGGTGAATCTGTTGTCACGGTAGGTAAAGCCGTCCTTCTGCTGTTGGATGGCCAGCATAGCCTGCGCCTGAGCAGGCAGGCCGAACACGGAATCGTCCGCCGAAGAATAGCGGAACTCCGTATTCTTGATGACCGCCGCAAACTCCCGGCGGATGGTCTTATCGGCGTAGAAGAACTTATCCTGCTCATAGGGGGAGATCAGTCCGCCGATAAAGGAGAAAACAAACATGAACACGAGGATCGCCATACCGGTCACCGCCAGACGGTTCCGGAAGAAGCGCTTGGCCACCAGCATACCGGGGGACAGCACCTTCACACGGCGGTCATCGTTCAGAGAATAGTGTTCCTCCGCCGGCTTCTGGTCGGCGCGCTCGATCTCTTCATTCAAAGTATCCTTCAGATTCTCGTTATGATCTGCCATCGTTTATTTCCTCCTTTCTTAAGCGATACGTACACGGGGATCGACCACCGCATACAGGACGTCGGAGATCAGGTTGCCCAGCAGGGTCAGAATCGCCAAAAACGTCAGATAGAACATGGAGAACGGGATATCGCCGCCCACCATGGCATTATACGAGGTCAAGCCGATGCCGGGGATGCCGAACAGGGTCTCGGTGATCAGAGCACCGGAGAACAGGCCCGGCAGGCTGCCGCCAATGATGGTGACCAGCGGGATCAGCGTGTTGCGGAAGGCGTGGTGATAGATGACCTTCCGCTCGGACAGGCCCTTGGCCCGTGCGGTACGGATGTAGTCGGCGTTCAGCACCTCCAGCATATTGGTGCGGGTATAGCGCATCAGGGAACCGACGCTGATGACCACCAGCGTCACGATGGGCAGCACCAGATGGTGTGCCTTGTCCCAAAACTGACCGGCCGCAGACAGCTGCTGATAGTCACGGCCGATGAGACCGTACAGGTCGAACCAGCCCAGCTTCACGGAAAAGACCAGCTTCAGCAGGGACGCAAAGAAGAACGTAGGCAGGGAGATACCGGCCAACGCAAAAACAGAGATGGCATAGTCCGTCCTGCTGTACTGCTTGGTGGCAGCCAGCACGCCCAGGGGGATGGCAATGATGATTTCCAGAATGAAGGCGATACCGCCCATGATGAAGGACAGCCACACCGTGTCGTTAAACTTCTGGAGCACCGGCACCGTGTACAGCCAGCTGTCACCGAAGTTGCCAGTGAACATCTCGCCCATCCACGCAAAAAAGCCGGAAATGATCCCGCCGTTCATATGATACATCTCTTCCAGCTGGGCCAGCCACTCCTCATAGCTCTTGGAGCCGGGCGCCATAGCCTTCTGCTGTGCCATTCTCTCGATATAGGACGTCGGGAGACAGCGCATCAAGCCATAGATGATGAACGAAACAAAGAACAGGATCACAATGGAAATCAGTATTCTTTTCAAAACATATTTTCGCACAAATTCAACCTCCGTTCTGATGATACAACGGGCCGGCGCCGCTCAGACGCCATGCCGCAAAGCCCACTGCACATCAGGCAGCGACCTGCATATTTTTTGAAAGTCGCTTCCCGATATGCAGCCGGGGCGAACCGGTGACCGCAGTGGCCACCGGTTCGCCGGGTCTGCTCAGTCAGTCAGCAGGACTGACCGGATGCCATTATAAGCAAATTGCTTACTTCAGCTCCATGTTCTGAATCTCGCTCAGCCAGCCATAGAAGGTGGTGATATCGGGAACCACAGTGTCGATGTTGACACGCTCGGTGCTGAAGACGATAGCGTTCTGACGCTGATAGACAGGCACCTCGGTAGCCCAGTCAACGATGGTGTCCAGGCAAGCCTTGTACAGTGTCTTACGATAGGACTGATCCAGAGACTTACGAGCCTCCAGGATCATGTTATCCAGCTCCTCGTCAGCGATGCAGTACATGTAGCTGGAGTTACCCTGATCGGGACCACCCATGGGGTTGTAGCCATTGCCCATGTCGCCGTTGAAGTCGGCAACGTCGGCGTAGTAGATCTGATACATATCAGGATCCACAGTGGCGCCCCAGGCGGCGCACCACATTTCTGCCTGACGGGCCCGGATGCCATCCCACAGAGCGGTAGCATCGGACAGGTCGGTGACCACGATATCCATACCGATCTCAGCCAGGGCCTTCTTAGCCTCGGTGACCATCATGAAGGAGGGGTGGTTGCCGGTACCGTCGGCGGGGATCTGAACCTCATACTGCATCTTGGCACCCTCAGGAGCGGCAGTGATCTTGCCGTTCTCGACGGTATAGCCGGCGGCCTGGAAGAAGCCCAGAGCAGCGGTCTTAGCGGCGGCATACTTGTCATCGGCGCTCATGCCGGAGGTGTAGATGGGCTTGCCATCGACATCCACGGAGAAAGCCACCTGATAGCCGGCGTCAGTTGCCTGAGGAGCAGCCCAGGAGGTGTTGGAGATGGGGTAGTTGATCACGCTGGCACGCTCGCCATAGTAGGACTCGACGCTCAGCTCACGGTAAACGGCAAACACAGTGGCCAGACCCTTACGCAGGTTCTTGGAGGCATCGGAGCCGGGATCGCCGCCCACGTTCACAGCCACAGAGGAGATGCCCATGTAGCCGTAGCCCAGGTTATCCACGGTGTTGACGGTGATCTTGTCGCCGTTCAGCTCGCCGTTGCTGTTCTGCTGCTGGATAGCGTTCACGGTGTCGGCGCTGAAGGAAGGATCGGTGATATCAATGGTGCCGGTGACGACGCCGTTGAGCTTATCGGTCTCCTGAGACTCCAGGAAGTTGACGTGCTTGATCTTGGGAGCGCCCAGATAGTAAGAATCGTTGGCCTCGAAGTTCACAGTACCGTTCTCGAACTTAACGAACTTGTAGGGGCCGGCGCCCATGGGCTGGGTGGTGACGGAACGGACATGGGACAGATCGCCCTTGTCGAAGCCGAACTTGTTGTTGGCGTAATCGTACTTGTCCTTCTCACCATAGTAGTGCATAGGAGCGATCACAACGCCCAGCTGATACACGGCGGTAGCGGAGACCTCGCTGAGCACAACACGCATGCTGTAATCGCCGGTCTTCTGGATACCGGTGATGCTGGCAGCGGACTCACCGAAGGTGACAGCCTTGGTGGAGGTGGCGTACACATCCGCAGGCAGCAGATCGGACAGAGCGGAACCGGCAGTCTCAGCCTCCATGGCGGAGAAGTTCCAGTCATACTTGGCAGCAATGGCCAGGAAGAGATCCTTAGCGGTAGCATCGTCAGCCAGGCCATCGAAGCCCCAGCCGGCAGCAGCGGCCTTGACATCGCCCTCGGCAACGCCGGAGTTCGCGACCATGTAGTCCACGATCTCCTGAGCGAACTTCACACCGCCGTCGTTGACGGCATCCCAGAAAGCCTTCTGAGTGGCCTCGTCAACCACGGAGAAATCAGTGCTGCCCTCACCCAGCTTGCCCAGATACTTGGACATGGTGGACATACCGGAACGGTACTCGGCCATACCCTGAATGGGCTGAGCGTACAGGGTGGCACCACCGTCATAGGTGGGGTCGCACAGAACGTACATGGAGAAGATGACGTCGTCGATGGTGATGGGCTCGCCATCAGAGAACTTCAGATCGTCACGCAGGGTGAAATCATAGTACACGGTGCCGTCGGGGTTCTCGGTGACGGTCATGTCGGCAGGACCATAGTAAGTATAGTCGGTGCCATTGTAGCTGCGGGTCTCGCCCTTGATGCCCTTCTCAACGATAGCGCCAGTACGGTCGCTAGTGAGCAGGGGGAGTGCGGTCATGGTGTAAACATCCAGATCGTAAGCAGTCTCTGAGAAGAAGGGGGAGAACTTGCTGCTGAACGGGGAATAACCCACGACCAGCGTGTCTTTTGCGCCGGAATTGCCGCCATCTTTTTTGCCGCATCCGACGACCAAGCTCAGGCACATCACAACGGAAAGCGCAAGAGCAAGGATACGAGTTACTTTTTTCATTGGGATCCTCCTTAAATATATTTGAACAAAACGGATATCGCTATCCGACGTTCACACACAGAAAACATCAGTCCGCCGTCTCCTCCGGCGGCCCTTCCCACGGCAGGGTCTGCACATAGCGCCGCAGCAGCCATGCCCCGGCCAGAAGCGCCGCCTTCAGCAGAAGGCACAGCAGCAGCCCCGCCAGCCGTTCCGTGGACGATCATGCACAACACCGTTCCCAGTATTCCAGCCCCAGCGGCGCACATCACCAGCACGGCCCGTCCCGGCAGCGCCTGAACGGTGGCCTTGTAGACGTAGGCCCGCAGCGTCTCGCCGCCGGACGTCAGCCGCACCAGCGCCCAGACGACGCTGCCCACGGCCCCCACCTCCACGAGATAGGGCAGGATCTGGAACACACAGTGGGACATGGTCTCGCCGGAGAAGCCTCCCGCCAGCACCAGCACCACCAGCACGAGCCCCAGCGCCCACAGCCGCAGGAGCACCTGCTTCCAGCCGTCCCCGGCAAAGTGGAAATGGCTGCCGTCATAGATATAGGCCCCGGTAAGATCCCGATGAAAATCGTTGAGATAGGCACGGCGGCCAGCCTGTTTTTTCTTCTTGTCAGCCATGCCTGCTCCTTCCGAGGGCCGCCTCCGGCAGCCGCTGAGATCATGGTACACACAGTAGGCGTACATTTATTGCCTTTCTGTGAACACCGATGTTTCTATGATTCTACCACAGTTCCGTCTGCATTTCAACACAAACATCAACTTTTTTGTCATTTTGCAGAATTTGTACCTTCACCCCGGTTTTTGTGGTAAATAGCAGATTCCCGAAGAAAAATTTCGGCATAAGCAACAAAAATTCGCAGAAATATCCGCACATGAAAAAAGTTCTGACTTCCTCCGCCATCATTTTCCATGGCCGTCGGTCATCTTTCCTCTCAAATGACGTGCCGCTTCATCGACACTTCCGTCTCCCGCTTCCGTATCCATTTTCGGATACAACTGTCTACGCAAAGAGCGGCAGGAACTGCGTCAAAGGGGGAGAACCGCCGTAAGGCGGTTCTCCCCCTTTGCTATTCTTTCTTCCCCACCAGATCAGTCGATGGTCTTCATCTCAAAGGTTTCGCCGGTGGTGGTCTTCCAGACCATGGCCGTGATGACCTTATCATTTCCGTTCCGGTCCAGCACCTTGCTGCCGGAAACCGCCACATACTGGTTGGATCCGCTGCCCAGCGCCGCCGTATACAGAGACGCCGTGCCAGCGGAGATGGTGTTGCCGTCATCCGTCAGGATAAACTTGCTGGTATTATCCCTCTGACCGATGTTGATGGCCATATTCTTGGTCTCGGAATCTCCGGCCTGCTTGCTGATGTCAAAGGTGTTGTCCAGAATCGTGATCCCGGCCGTGCAGTTCCAGCCGATGCGTTCGATCTTTACCGGACGGGTGCTGGTGACTGTGTTGTTCACGAAGGTAAACTCCTTCAGGGAATGGACACTCTCATCTGCGCCGGTACCCCAGTAGCCGGTGCCTGCACGCCACCAGATGGGGTTGGAGTTATTGGCATAGGTCGTATTGGTGTAGTTGTTGAAGGTACAGCCGTCAAAGGTTGCCTTCTCCGCCGGGCAGGAGCCCACGACGATACCGTTGAAGGTGCAGTTCTTGAAGGTGATGGAGTGCAGATAGCTCCACGGAGAGGTGTACATCTGGATATCGAAGCTCACCACGCCGTTGAAGGTCATGTTCTCAAACACCACATCGCTGTTGCCGGGAACCAACATATAGACGGAAGTATCCTTCAAATTGTCGATGGAGGAATAGCCCGTGGCGGCGCTGTTAATGGTGCCGTTTTTGAACACGAAGGTGTATTCGCCAGCCTTTGCCGGGGCCGCAGCATAGCTGTTCAGCTTGGTGCTGCCCAGCATCACACCCTTGCCGGTGTAGCCGGAACTATGCTCGCTGTAAGCGATATCGCCGGCTTCCGTGTTGCCCAGCGCGACTTCCACCGGATCATGCTTGCCGGTAGCCTCGTTGGTGGGGATATCCGCCAGCGTCAGATTGGTGTTCAGGGCCTCGTGAGAGGTCACATAGGGCATCGCCGGATACTTGGCGTTGGCATCATAGGTATTGCCGAAGCTATCGTTCTCCACGGTGTCCTGAGTGGCGTAAACGGTGATGCCGATGCCGTCAATAGTAAGATTCTGATAATCATTGCCGGCGGTTTCCTTCATATGACCCTTGATGGTGAAAGCATCGCCCTGCTGACCGGCAGTCAGATGTCCCTCGGTCAGATCGATAGCGGCATCGTTGATGGTCCAATCAATAACCTCATTGAGCTTTGCGTCGCCCTGAATACCGGTGATCTGAATCTTGTACTTCAGGGCCAGATTGCCGTTGTTCACCACACGCAGCTCCGGCAGGGTATAGGTGCAGCCCGGCTCCCACAGAACCTGCTCGCCCGCAGCAGCCTTGACCCAGTTCAGTGTCTTACCCTCGGCGGAAACCCACTGGCCAGCGGCATCCTTCATCTCCAGCGCCACATCCAGCTTGCCGGCC
>ERZ860710.1386-NODE-1386-length-11142-cov-3.333634_pt1 | contig 11142 bp, 7 predicted proteins | sample MGYA00509974_ERZ860710 | MGnify/ENA primary metagenome ERZ860710 (study PRJEB30046, sample SAMN00715261) | human gut metagenome | study: EMG produced TPA metagenomics assembly of the A metagenome-wide association study of gut microbiota in type 2...
GGATCCGGATGAATATGATTTCTAAGGAGGAGCAATTACGATGACAAAAAACTTTAAAATCAATGGATAGCAGATAGGAACGTTGCATATAGGAAGGGGTTCTTGGAGCAATCCGTAGGCATCAAAGTCGGGGGCTTTTGACCCCAACATCATTTACTTATGATATTATAAAAAGGCAGTGAATCAATTCTCTGAGTTGATTTGCTGCTTTTTCATCTGTAGTCCCGCTACTTATGATATACTTAGGATATCGTTGATATATCTAAATTGTGATGAACAGGAGGCGGGGAAAGTGCCAAGAGGAAGTAATCAGAAATTTAAATTATACCGGCTGGCTCAGATCATGATGGAACAGACAGATGATGAGCATTATATCACCATGCCGGAGATTATAGAAGAGCTGGCAAAATATGATGTAACAGCAGATCGGAAAAGCGTGTATGCAGACTTACGTGATCTGAGTATTCTTGGGATTGAGGTAGAGGGAGAGCCGATCGGGAATCGTTATCATTATCATGTGGTAAGCCGGGCATTTGAACTTCCGGAATTGAAGCTTCTGGTAGATGCGATTCAGTCCTCGAAATTCATTACGGAGAAAAAGACCAACAGACTGATCAAAAAACTGGAGACGCTGGTCAGCAAATACGATGCGCAAAAGTTGCAGCGTCAGGTATTTGTGTCCGGAAGAATCAAGACAATGAATGAGAGTATCTATTATACGGTAGATGCAATTCATAATGCGATATCCGAGAATAAAAAGATCAAATTCCAGTATTATCAGTGGAATGTAAAAAAAGAAATGGAATTGCGGCATAATGGGGCATGGTATCATATCAGTCCATGGGGACTTTCATGGGATGATGAAAATTACTATCTGGTCGGTTATGATTCAGAAGCGGAACAGATCAAGCATTACCGGGTAGACAAGATGCTTCATATCAGAATGTCAAATGAAAGCAGAGAGGGAAAAGATTATTTTAAAAAGCTGGATATGGCAGACTATGCAAAGAAGAGTTTCGGAATGTTCAGAGGTAAAGAACAGACTGTAAAAATGCAGGTGGATAATCGACTGGCGGGTGTGATTATTGATCGTTTTGGAAAAGATGTGATGATGATTCCGACAGATGAAGAGCATTTTACGGTGAAGGTGGATGTGCATGTGAGCAGACAGTTTCTTGGCTGGATCTTCTCTCTTGGAGAAGGAATTAAGATTGTAGGACCGGAGGAAGTTGTGAACCAGATGAAGGCGGAGTGTGAAAGACTGATGGGACAATATCAGTTACCACAATAAAAATAAACTGTCTGACAGAACAGGATAATGAAAATACATCTGAAATCAAATAAGTGACAGTAAAAAGAACAGGATAACAGGGACAGAACAGGAGGAACAGGATGGCTGAGTCAAGACAGGATGAATTATATGATGCCCTGCAGCTTAAGGGATATCCGGAAGATTTTTGCCGGGAAATTGCATACAGGCAGATGAATACCGATTACACTGCAACCCGGATGCTGGGGTATCTTTACAGGATATCAGAACCGAGACCGGAGGATGTTGTAGATGAAATGCTGGCGATTTTAAGCGACCGGAATGCAATCATTCAGAAAAAAGAATTGGAACATGCACAGACAACGATCAATAAAGTATACCGGGAAGGGTTGTGGGAAGGAAAAGCAGGAATACGATGAGTGAATATATAACCACCTATACAGGATTACATTTCAGACCGACAGAGCCAGATTCAGATTTGATCAGAATACAGGATATTGCCCATGCTCTGTCGCTGATCTGCAGGGGAAATGGGCATGTGCAGACATTCTGGTCTGTGGGAGAGCATTGTATCTGCTGTGCAAAAGAGGCAGCAGCGAGAGGATTTTCAGAGCGTATGATACTTGCATGTCTGCTCCATGATGCAAGTGAGTGTTATCTGTCGGATGTGCCGGCACCGTTTAAGAAAGAATTACCGGAATATCAGGAAAGAGAAAACCGACTGCTCAGTATGATCTATAAAAAATTTCTTGGCTCAGACCTGTCGGAAGAAGAACAGATACAATTAAAAGAAATAGATCGTGCAATGCTTTGGTATGATCTGAAAAGACTCCTGAAAGAACCACAATCCGGCGAAGCACCACAGCTTCATATGGAACTGAATTATAAAGTCCGCAGTTTTTCAGAAGTAGAAAAAGAATACCTTGCGTTATTTGCAAGGTATTCAGAATTGTCGGGTAATTGCCGGGTATACGACATTAGTGACGATATTTAGCTTTGAAAAGCAGGCAGAGATAGTATCTTTACAGAATATCACTTCCATCCGGGATTTTGGAGATTACTGTTCGGTTGATCCTTAAAAGGAAGAGGAGTGATACTACAAGGGAAACAATTTCTGCGATCGGGAAAGACCACCATACAACGTGAAGTCCGCCGAGCTTCGATAAAATGTAAGCAGCAGGAATCAACACAACAAGCTGTCGCATGATGGATACGATCATGCTGAAGACTGCCTTACCGAGAGCCTGGAATACTGTTCCGGAAACGATACAGAACCATGCAAGCAGATAGTGGATTCCGATAATACGAAGTGCCGGGATACCGATCGTGAGCATATCTTCTGAAGCGTTGAACATCCCAAGCAGGATCTGTGGGATTCCCTCAAAGCAGAGGAATCCAATAAAAGTAAGACAGAATGCCGTGATCAGACTGAGCCTGATGGTTTTGACCATACGTTTTCTGTTTCTGGCACCATAATTATAAGCTATGATCGGTGTAATTCCATTATTCAGCCCGAACAGTGGCATAAAGAAGAAACTTTGCAGTTTAAAGTACACACCAAAAACGGCTGTTGCGGTTGAAGAAAACTCGATCAGAATCCGGTTCATGGAGTAAGTCATGACAGAACCGATGGACTGCATGATAATCGAAGGTACACCAATCGCATAAATGGTTCCAATGATCTTTGCACTGGGGCGGAAACCACGAAAATGCAGTTTTACATCGTGGTTGAACTTGTGATTGCAGGTGAATGCGACGATTGCAGCGACACACTGTCCGATGACGGTTGCGGCAGCAGCACCTGTAACGCCCATTTTGGGACATCCGAGTAATCCAAAGATCATGATCGGATCTAAAATAATATTCGTAATCGCTCCACATAATTGTGAGGTCATACTGAAGATTGTTCTTCCGGTAGAGGTAAGCAGACGCTCAAAAAATATCTGGGAGAGCAGTCCGAAGGAAAAGATCATGACAGTTCTTAAGTAGTCGATTCCCATTTCCATGATTTCTGCATCTGCGGTTCCAATCTGACTTGCGTAGAAAGGTTTTACAATCGTAAATCCGAGTATCAAAAATACAAGATAGCTCAGAAAGTAAATAAATGCAGCATTTACGGCAATTTTATCAGCCTCGTCGGAACGGCGTTCTCCAAGAACTTTGGAGAGTAAAGCATTCATACCAACACCTGTACCGGTTGCCACTGCAATGAGCAATGTCTGTAAAGGGAATGCTAAAGATACGGCCGTAAGAGCATTTTCAGATAATTTTGCTACAAAGATACTGTCAACAATGTTATAAAGTGCCTGCACAAGCATGGAAATCATCATTGGCAGGGACATGTTGAACAACAGTTTGCCAATAGGCATGGTTCCCATTTTATTTTCTGCTGCAGGAGCAGTTTTCATTTTCTGATTCATAAATCCTCCTATCTGATGTATTTGCAGCGTGTCTGACCATGATAAGATAAATCAATGTTCAAATGATGGCAGACGGGATGCCTGAATAATTATGTGCTAATTAGATATACTATCATGCCGGAAAGAGAGTTTCAAGTTATATTATTATTGAGATAAGTCCCCTTATCCACTGATATGCGTCAGTGATATAAGGGGACTTCCTCTGTCCGAATTTCCTTTCTGTCGTTCGTTATTTTAAAGCTGATATCGTTTTGAAATAAGGCTTGAAAAGGCTGTAGTATTTCATCCCGGTATTATTTCCATAAGCCTTGATGATCGCAGAACGGACTCCATTGAGATTTTTAGATTTGTCCTTATTTTTTTCAAGGAAATCTAAGAAGTTTCCAGGATCGTCCAGGTCACTGTGCGAAAAAATGATATCAGTAAAATAGTGTACCTTATCTTTGCGTGAAAGAGTTTCAGGTGCAAAAGAATAAGATTTATCTTTTACGGTTTTGTAAATATTTTGTCCCTGCTTCTGACCGTATACATGAACCAGGGTTTCGTGAATTGCAATCAGATTATCTTTGCCAAGGCAGTTAATGAGAGCATCGACTTCTTCCTTATCAAAAGAACAGGGTTTCTGAGAAGCCGGAACTTCTTTTAAAGGCTCAGGACAAATGGAAGAAGAAACTTCTTCCGGTCTGTCTTTAAAAGGAAGTTCTTCAGCGGAAGATCCCGGATGAGATTCTTCGCCGGAAAAATCTTCTGTAGATTGCATCTCGACAGAATTGGATTGTTCTGCCAGGCGAAGAGCCGCTTCTTTCTGTCGTTGCAAAGCTAATTTGCAGTAATTCACATTAATTCTGTTTACAGGAAAGCCTCTTTTTTTCCAAAAGTTGACCGCAGGATCATAACCGGTATCGTTACTCATTACAATGAACTCAGAATCTTTCAATTCTTCGTTCTTCATCAGATAACCAAGGTAAGAGATCAACTGAAAATCCAGAGCATTATTTCCCGCATTACATTCTTCAAATTTAATTTCGCGAGTACATCCGAGCAGTTTGATGACTGATGAATAGGACATATGAGGTGAATTTTTCGTATAAAACACGATGATCTTATCCGTTTCGTCACTCAGATCCAGCAGCATCAACCAGTTGTCGTTGACGTTCTCGCTGTCTACTAAATAATATTTAATAATAACCACCATTCATTCGGACAAGATTATTGTAGCACGATTGGGGAGAAAGGACAATTTGTAGTTGTTGGAATGATACGCTTGTAAAGCAAAAGACTTCTTTATGGCGAAGCGGACGCGGAAATCAGAGATATTCCTTCGCGGTGCAGGCCCGCTTTACCTCAGCCCGTTGACCGTTTGTAACTCGAAAGTGGAAATCTTCGTGCAATGGCACTCGATTTACTTTCTCTAACAAACGCTGCAAAGTGTCTTCGGAACGCTCCTGCTAATGCACCTGCTCAGGAACACCCTGCTTTCCGCTGGTAGTCACAGTAAGAAGTTTTTTTCTGACTCCACAGCGTAGTCACTCAACAATACAAATTTAAAAATAATAGGAAGAAGCCGGATGGCTATTTATTCAGGACATAAAATGCTTTCTGGGAAAAAGAAACTCGAAGAAGCGAAAGACTGATCAAAAGCCCTTCGCTTTACATATTAAAGAGGAGCAACCTAAAGAGTAGCACGAAGCATGATCTTTGCAGTGAAGACTCCATTTTCATAAGTGAAATTACAAGAACCATCGTTCTTTTCTGCCATTCTGCGGACAGACTGGGTACCAATCCCCAGACCTTTCCGTTTGGTAGAATGGAGCAGATGGTTCTTTTCTTTGATGATTCCATCAAAATTATTCTCAACCCGAATTAAAAGAAGAGAAGCTGAATGCTGGCGGATCTCAAGCAAAATCTGCTGCCGTGACATTGTAGTCTTGCGGCTGGCTTCCAATGCATTTTCAAGAAGGTTTGAAAGGATAAGACACAGATCCATTTCATCTACAGAAAGTTCCTGAGGCAGATCGACACGTGCATCAAACGGAATCTCTTCTTTCTGAGCCAACGCATAATAATATCCGATCACATTATCAACAGACTGATTTTCACAGAAATGAAAATCAAAGCCAGGAATTTTATCCATTGCGTTCTGCAGATAGTCCTTTATCTTCTCGAGATTACCATCTTCGGCCATGACAGATAATTGAACGAAATGATGACGAATATCATGTCGTGCCTGCCTTGCTTCTTCGATTGCAGATCTTAAATTCTCATATCGTTCCTGCTGTACAGAAAGAAACAGATTTTCCTGCTGCAGTTTTTGGTTTTTATTCAAAATGTTAGCCATCATCAGAAACATTGTGTAAAACAGTGCGAGAATAAGAAGAAGGGCGTAAACAATCACAATGTATCCGCGCAAGAAACGCTGTGTGTGCAGAATCGTATTATATTTTGGAATGAGAACAAGGTTCAATCCGATGATAAGAACCGGAAGTACCCAGAATACATACCATGTCTGGGCAAGATTTTCATCCTCGACCATGTCCTTGACAACGTGAGAAGCCGGATGCCAGATCAATATAACAAAAAGGATACAGAAAATGTTATATAGGACAGCAAATACGGAGAATCCAGAAAAAGCCTGTTCTTCAGAATTAAAGCTAAGCATAGCAGACGTTGCTCTTGCGAGACTGTTAAAGCAAGAAAAAACTGCACAGACAGCAAGATAGATGCTGACGGATTTCCATAGTGAGATTCGCAGTGTTGCCTGATACAGGATAAGCGTAAGAAACAGAAGCGGCAGAAGAATCATTCTTGTTGATAAATGAAATCTGTTGCATACAAATCCACTCGAAAAAGAAATTATGACAAGAAGAGGAAGCATCCAGGCAATCATTTTCTTAGGTTTTTGCTTTAAAGATGAGTTCACAGGGAGATATGCAAGCAACATGCCCGGAATCAGAACTGTAAATTCCAAAGCCTGAAAAATTATTGTACGCATTAGAAATCCTCCCTTTGAAATAAATAATCCATAAAGTGTTGTCGTGCCAGTTTGCTTAGTTCTCGACTGACAGCAATCTTGCTTCCGTCATCCAATAGAAACATCGTTCCATCAAAATCAACTGCATGTTCCATATTAATGATCGTTCCCCTGTTGCAGACAAAAAAGCGGGAATCTTCTTTTAATGGAGCAGTAAAAGAACTGAAGGATTGTCGGATGACAAGTTCTTTTTTTGCAGTTGTATGAATGTGGATCATATGAGAAAAATGATCCGCATGGACGATCGTTTTAAACGGTACTTGAAATTCACTCCCATTTACTTTCAATGGAAGTGTTTTCTCGGGAGTGGGGATTCTGGACAAAATCTCATCAGTTAAAGAAGAAAGTTCATCCTCGGTATAGGGCTTTACAAGATAGTGCATGGCACGAACCTGAAAACCTTCCAACGCATGATCCGAGGATGTTGTTGTAAAGATCAGCAGACAGTCTTTATTCGATTTCCTGAATTCCTTTGCAATTTCAATCCCATTTGCACCATCCATATAAATGTCCAAAAATAAAACTGTGATGTCCTGATCCTTCGAAGCTTCAAGAAATGCCTCCCCATTCTCATACTCACAGCAATGAAATCCCATATCTTTCTGATGAAAAATCTTTTCTAACCGTGTTCGTAGCAGAACACGTTCTTCCTTAATATCATCAACAATAGCGATTGTCATATGAAAATCCTCCCAGAGTTGTATCTGCTTGAAGGAAATATTACTTTACACACTACACATGACCGATAACAAGCAGATAGTTAAGTTAAAATCTAAAACTAGTATACCACAGAATGACAATTCGTGCCATTTTCGGGCAATTCGTGTCAGAAATATTGTAAAAAAAGATATCAAAAATATAATAAAAAGAAATGGAGTTGCCTAAATACGATGAGGAGGAGAGAAATACATGAAAAAAATCAAAAGAATAATGGCAGTGCTCATATGTATGACAATCACACTTACAGGAATACCAGTCAGTGTAAATGCAGAGAATTCCGGTGGAAAAAGTGTACAGACGATGGAGACAGGAAATGAATTATTTATTACACTTGAGGAAAATACGAGATATCGCTGGAATGTAAACGATAGTGCAGAAAAAAACAGTGTAGTTCATTTGGATACTTCAGGAGGAGATAATTGTCGTTTTCGGTTAGATCATATAGAAAATGAATGGTATGGAATTAAACATATTAAAGTTGATGGAACGGACCGTTTTGCAGATGTAGATGGTAAAAGTAAAAACAACGGTGCAGTACTTCATTTATGGGAGTCTTCAGACAGTAAAGTAAAGGGAAACAATCACCGTCAGTTTGCATTTTATTATATTGGTAATGATGCAAATGGAAATGCGAGGTACTATATTAAAAATAGAAACAGTGGAAAATGGATCGGATATGAAGGAAAACTGAATAATAACAATCCAAAGATCATTCAGACAGATGAGAAAAATAGAAAAGTCTGGTTGATTACAAAATCCGTGGTTCCGTTTACGGGAAAGGAAAGTCAGGTACTGCACAAAGATGATAAAACAGCCGTCTGTGAGATTCACAAAGCCGGAGAACTGGCAGCTTTAAACAGAATGGCGGATAGTCTGGTTCCTGGTGCACTTCCTCATTTTTATACAATGGGAACAACAAGTAAATGGAAGCTGACCTGGGTTAAGGATTATAATGCTTATCAAATCGAAAGCATTTCAGAAGGAGAAAAAGATACAGGACTTGCTCTTGATGTGCAATCAGAATCGGGAAGAATGAATACCACTATTAATTTGTGGGTAGAAGAAGAATTTGATCATAATCAAAATACAAGCCAGCTTTGGCGTTTTTTCAAACAATCGGATGGAACATACCTGATTCAGAATGCAAGAAGTGGTTTGTACATTCTGGAGACTGTTAATGGATTAAAGCTTGGAGAACAAGGAACGAAAATAGATCTGTCTATTTTGGCAGGAAACACAGAGAAGACGAAGTACTATTATGCAGAAAACTGGATGGCAAATATTCCGGATGATGCACTTTTATCATCTGTAAATATTCCGGCAACACATGATACAGGAACAGCAGGAGTTGTAGAGGATGATATACCACAGGTATCCATTACATCATGTCAGAATCTTTATTATGATGAACAGTTAAATATGGGAGCACGCAGCTTTGATATCCGTGCAAATGCGACAAAAGATGATGCTTCTGTGGCAGACGTAAAGATAGTACATGGAGGCGAATTATGGCAGTGTCAGGAAAAAAACGGAAGTGATCTTACATTACAGTCAATCCTCAATACCTCCCTCGGCTTTTTAGAGAAGCATAAGTCAGAAACAGTCATTCTTACAGTAAAATCAGATGCCGGTTCTACAATTGGATTAGAGCATGCGGTAGCTGAATTTATTGAAAAAAATAAGGACAAGGTCTACAGTGGAGGGGATATCCCATCAATGAAGGAAGCAAGGGGAAAAATCATATTTCTTCGAAGATTTAATCTAACCAAGAACTACGAAAGTTCGGTTGAACGTGCGATGGGATTTAACCTTGCGAATTGGGATGACATAAAATATAAAGATTATAAATATGCGTATAAATTATATGATGATGGAAAAAATCATGTGTATATTCAGGATGCATATAATACATATGGAAGTGAGAAGTGGCCGTATATATTAGAAACAATGAAGCAAACAACAGGACAGGATACAAGCCATCCGATCGAGTACAATTCTTGGGTATTTAATTATACTTCTTGCTCACGAGGAGCACCGTTAGGATTGACACGGGAAATTAATCCGAGATTATTTAAAGACGAAGGCAATTGTATTGACAACCGATTCCTTGGAACAGTAATGCTTAACTTTATTGATGATCCAATGGCACGGTTGATCTATGAGACAAACAGCAACCTGATATTTGAACCAAAGCTTCCGACACCGGAAGTAGAAGTTGAATATGGTCAGACATTGGCAGAAGCTACATTAAAAGGGATTGAAGATGCACCGGCAGGGGCATGGGTATTCAAAGATGCAGATCATGTTGTGACAGATCAGGAAGTGACAGATCAGACAAAATTTGAACTGATCTTTCAGCCGGCAGATAATAAAAAATACAAAAGTGTTACTATGTGCGTTCCGGTAAAAACAGTGAAAAAGTCGGAAGTCGTTTCAGCAAATGCAACAGATGAAATGGAAATCCAGGAGATAGAACAGTTGCAAAGTGAAGCGATTGATGAAAGCAGCAGTGCACGGAGAATTGTTGTCAATGCAGAAAAGAAAGCAAAGACATACGGAGAGATATTGACAAGTGAAGATCTTACATTTACGATCAGTGATTCAGAAAAGGAGAAACTTCTTCCGGGAGATACAGTTGATAGTCTTGGACTGACACTGAAAGCAACAACAATCGTACAGGAAGATATTTTGTCAGGAAGTACAATAGATGAAGATGGAGATGACATTCTTGGTGCTTATGGAAATGCAGGAAAATATGTTATTCTGAAAGATAATGCATCAAATAGTAATTATGATGTTGTAGTTCGTCCAGCATTCCTTAATGTATCACCAAAGGAAGCAGAGATAGAATGGAATGCGGCAGCACAGTATACATATACAGGAAATGCATGTGGAATAGAAGCAAACGTGAAAGCAGACAGTCTTTTAGAAAATGACAGCTGTGAGATTAAGAGACTGCTGAATGCACAGCGTACAGAAGTCGGCTCTTATAAAGCACTTGCAATAGGACTGACAAATGCGAATTATATCTTTTCCGGCATGAGACGTGTGTGTGTATGGAAATATGAGATTCTTCCGGCAGATCCGGAAGTGACTTTCCCTACAGTAGAAGTGACTTATGGAGATAGCTTGAGAAAGGCAGTTCGTACAGGTCAGTCAGGTAATGGTGTATTTCGTTTTGCAGATAATACTGCAATGCTTACGGTAGCAGAGAACCAGAGTGAGCAGGAGATGATCTTCACTCCATTTAATCCGAATTATAAAACAGTTATGTCATCAGTTCCTGTAACTGTATTGCCGAGAAAGCTTACAATCAGTCCGGAGCGAACCGAGAAAGAATACGGACAGACAATTACAGAGTATACCTGGTCAATCAGTGATGGAAGTCTGGCAGGGGATGATCAGTTAGAGGATTTGAAAATAAATGTCACATTGACAGCAGGAAATGCAGAAAAAGAAAACTGTAAGGTCGGTCTTTATGATATTACAGAAAAAACTCCGTTGACAGCAGATAATGTGAATTACACAGTACTGTTTAAACCAGGAACGCTGCAGGTACAGCCAAAACCACTAGGCGTTGCATGGAATACGGACGGAACTGTGATTGATACAGGGAAAGAAGCAAATGTGTCTGCAGAATTTACAGGGGTATTGTTCGAAGATGACTGCAAGGCGGTTGTAGAAGGTGGAAATGAAATCAA
>ERZ860710.1389-NODE-1389-length-11131-cov-3.955399_pt1 | contig 11131 bp, 7 predicted proteins | sample MGYA00509974_ERZ860710 | MGnify/ENA primary metagenome ERZ860710 (study PRJEB30046, sample SAMN00715261) | human gut metagenome | study: EMG produced TPA metagenomics assembly of the A metagenome-wide association study of gut microbiota in type 2...
CCCCGCCGTAACAATGGCCTCCTCAATAGGGCGAAATCCGGAAATTGTCACCGGCAGAGATTTCAGCAGCCTGCCAAAATTCATTCTTTCCTGGCGGGAAATTTGATGGCATTTCTTTTCTCCAGGGATTCCGGACAGGTTCACCGCTACCGGAATAAGTTTTTTAGGCAGAAGCTCCTGCAGAGAATTACTAAAATCCCGGTTTTGGAATTTCTGAAAATCCCTCTGAAGCCGCAAATCCAATTGTTCAAAGTTCAAGCCTGGCTTTAAGTCGATGTGGATTTCATACCGTTCCGGAGACAAATCCCTCATATGAGCGCTGGCGCTTAATATGACCGGGCCGCTGACGCCAAAGTGAGTAAAAAGCATTTCTCCGAAATCCCGGTAAATTTCTTTTCCTTGTTTCCGATCTATCACCTGAACCGCAATATTCCGCAAGGAAAGGCCTTGTAGCTCCTGGCACCAATTTTCCCGGCAAACCAAAGGCACTAGGGAGGGCCGGGGCGGAACGATCGTATGCCCAGCCTGCCTCGCTAACCGATATCCGTCTCCTGTTGAGCCGGTTCCAGGATAGGACAGCCCGCCGCAGGCTACGATAACGCTGTCCGACTGTATTCTTTTTCCGGAAGCTGCTTTCACACCCTTCACGGCTCCATCTTTTATTATAAGAGCTTTTATGTCTTCCTGCAATACATGAACGCCGGAAGCTTCCACATCTTCTTTCATCGCATCCACAATATCGGCAGCCCGGTCGCTGACAGGAAACACCCGGTTTCCCCGTTCTGTTTTCAGCGGCACATGCAGTCCTTCAAAATAATCCATGGTATCCAAGGGGGAAAACCGGTTGACCGCACTGTACAAAAAACGCCCGTTTCCTGGTATCGCACCTATAAACGACTGAACATCACATTGATTACAGACATTGCACCGGCCTTTGCCGGTTATCATCAGCTTTCTGCCCAGCTTCGCGTTCTTTTCCAACAGCACCGTCCGGGCGCCCAGCTTCGCGGCGCTGGCGGCCGCCATCATTCCCGCCGGACCTCCGCCTACTACAGCCACATCAAACTCAAGCTTCAACCGGATCCTCCTCAACCTTTTCATAAACCTCGTACTCATCCCAAATCTCTTCCAGGTTTTGGAAGGTCTTTGAAACCTCATCCTTTTTCTTTAAAGCCGTAGCTACGATCATTGCGTTAATCAAGCTTAATGGGGCCACCAGGCTATCCACAACAGAGGCCATGTCGCTTCTGGCCAGCAATACAAAATCCGCCTGCTGTGCCAGCGGAGACAAAAGGCTGTCTGTCAAAGCAATCCCCCTAGCGCCTTTTCTTTTGGCAAAATTCATCGCGCTGACCGCCTGCTTGGAATACCGCGGGAAGCTGATGCCGATAAACACATCCTCTTCATTAATGCGGAACATCTTTTCGTAAATCTCCGTTTTACTGGTTGTAGTTACCAGCTCGACCTTATCGAAAATCAGGCTGAAGTAATAGTTCAGGAAAATTCCCAGAGCGGAAGCGCTCCGGGCAGCTAAAATATAAATCTTTCTGGCGGAAACGATAGCGTCCACCGCCTCGTAAAAATCCTTATGGGAGGTTTCCTCCAGAGTTCTGCGAATCTTATCGATATCCTGGTTCAGCACGCTGTCCAGAACATCCGCGTCGCCGATCCGGTTGCTGGTAACCTCAATCCGCTGCACTGAAGTCAGCTTGTTCCGAATCATTTCCTGCATCGCCTTCTGAAGCTGCGGATAGCCGTCGTAGCCCACCTCGGTGGCAAAACGCACCACTGTGGATTCACTGACTCCAACGGTAGCGCCCAGCTTGGATGCGGTCATAAACGCGGCCTTGTCATAATGGTCTTCAATATATTGAGCAATGCGCCGTTGGCCCTTAGAAAAGCCCGGCATCATTTTCTCGATACGGGACAGCAAATGTTTCACGCCTGGTCCACTCCTTATTGCTATTTTCCAGCCAGCAGTTTTTAGTTTATTTTCATTCTGTTGTAAGCATTTCGAATCTTTAGATTCTTAATCCTAACATTCATAGTAAAACTTAATCCTGCAAAAATCAAGTGAAAAATAGGGAATTCAGTGTTTTTTCCTCATTGTTTTGCAAGTTTATTCCCTAAAAACGCAAAAACACACCCGAAAGTAAAGCGTGTCTTTATCATTCGGGCGTGTTTATTTTAAAGTTTTTGTTACTCTATGATGCAGCTTTTCAACATAAGTAGCCACTAAGCCAGACAAGGCGATGTCGTAAATCAGGAACACAGCATTGCCAAGAATCAAAAAGACCCACGGCAAATAAATGCCAAATACAGTAAACGAATCCTCCGGAAGCTGCAAAAAGTTAACAGCTAAAAAGAAGCAGGCCACCACAGCCACGTTGAACACCGCAAATTTGCTGATCCAGGAAAGGACTTTATTAGAGATCCGTTCTAAAAAAGATTTTAAAACCGGATAATACCCAAAGAACAATACAAACAAGAGCGCCGCCTCTTTATCCGCGGCAAACAGCAGCGACAGCACTGCAACCGCGGCATAGATCATCCACGCCCATTTCGCCCCTATTTCGATCACCGCCACAATCAAAAGCACTCCAGCGATAGCAGGCAGCGCATAGGTGCCGATCGGTATCAGTCCAGTGAGGAACATCAGCACTACTCCCAGCGCCGTCAGCAGACCTCCCAGGGCTATTTTTCCACTTTTACTCAAAAGGAAAGCCTCCCTTTTATGGTTAACAGCAGGAAATCAAGTCCCCGCCCATACATTCGCAGCAACAGTCGGCGCAAATCAGGGATGAGCACATATCACAGGCGTTGCAGCCGCCGGCAGCGGGAGCCGTGCGGTTATATCCGCCATAAGCGCCGTTCCTCTGATTCTGACATTGGTTCATCGCCGCCCGGTACTCCATATTGCCGGGATCCATGTTACAAGCGGTGGAGAAATTGTTGTAGGCTTCCTCCATCCATCCTTTTTTATACAAGCAGGTTCCCTTCAGGAAATACCATTCTCCGCCTCTGCGGCCGGCGGGAACTCCATCTAAAATCTGCTCCGCATCCGCAATTCTCCCGTTCATCAGCAGATTGCGGACATCGCTGTATTCTGTGCTTCTTCCATAGGAAGCGCCCGACTGGTAGCCGCCCTGATACCCACCGTAGCCGTTCTGCTGATACCCGCCGTTATTAGCGCGGGCCTTTCGGTCGTTCATAATGGTATCATAGGCCTCGTTGATCTCTTTCATCTTTTCGGACGCGAGATCCGCCAACGGGCTTTCCGCGTAATTATCCGGATGATATTTTTTCGCCAGCTCCCGATACGCGGTTTTAATTTCATCATCGGTAGCGTTTGGCGATACTCCTAATACTTTGTACGGATCTGACATTGTTACCTCCAATGGGTTTGCCCCATAAAAATTGAGAGTGCGCTTTTAAACTTTTTCCCTTTTCGCTTTCCTGTCATATAGAATCAATTTTTGCATGGCCGGAAGGCCCTGGGTTAAAATATTTGAAATCACTGTGTCAAAATGACGCAACGACAACAGTTGATAGGACAAAATAATTTGAGAAAGGGTTTGATTTAACACACCGTTGCAATAATCCGCCAAGGCTTCCCCTTCCAAAGGCTTCTCCCTTTCACGGATTAATTTTTTAACAAAAGGATTGAAGTTGTTTTTCTTTTGATCCTTTTCTATATCATCCGCCGCATCAATCAAATAAATCCACCGACCCAAAAAATAACCTAATTGGAGGAAAATGGCTTCCCGTATTTGATCCCCGCCGGCTACCGGCATCAAAACCTTACGCAACATAACCGCGGTAGGCTCTGCGGCGGCGTCAATGCCTGTTTGAGGATCCTGTTCCACCTTTGACTGTGCTTGTATATATTCATAGACAATAGAGTCTAACTTTGGATATCTTTTTCTCGCTTTGTGATAACCTCGTACGGCAAAGGGCAAAAGACAGACAGAACGGAGCTTTCCCCAAAATCCGGAGTCCTTAATATCATCCTTAATCTTATAGTAGGCGGTCAAAACCGAAACCGCGCCAGCATAGGCATAGCTTTCCTCGTGGCCAGTACAGTAAGTGCATCGTTTTGCCGGGTTTGCCACACATCGTCCCGCTTCAAAGCCCGGACAATCATCCCGGAGCGCCATGGAGAGCATTGCCAAAAACGTGCCGTCATAGCTTAACGCAAGACGGGAAAGCCTGCCGTAGTCCTTGCCCATCCGTTTGCATAAGCCGCAATAAGCGCTTTTATATAGGTCGTATTCCTTGACCAACAGCTCGGGCTTATTGGGTCGGATGTAACCAAACACAGCGATAACTCCATTTCCACAGCGTCGTCTCTTTAAAATAACAACTGTATTTTACACTATTTTCCCACGGGGTGCATTAACTAATTGTAAACTTTTTATTTGTAAGAAATATGATTTTTATCTTGATAACCTGTTATGGTTTCATGCGCGAAAGCCGATAGAAGCCGGCCCTCATGAAGCCGATAAAGCTCGCATCGCTTAAGTCGATGAAAAAAAGCCGCCTGTTTTTTCAGACGGCTTTCTGCTCACAGCATTTTCTTTAAATAACGTCCTGTATAGGAGCTCTCTACTTTTGCGATTTCCTCCGGAGTTCCTTCCGCGACGATAAAGCCGCCCTTATCTCCCCCCTCCGGACCTAAATCGATAATGTGATCAGCGGTTTTAATTAAATCCAAATTATGCTCGATCACCACAACGGTATTACCGGCGTCTACCAGCTTTTGCAGTACGTCAATCAAACGATGCACGTCGGCAATGTGCAAGCCAGTGGTCGGCTCATCCAAAATATAGATGGTCTTTCCGGTAGAACGCTTAGAAAGCTCTGTGGCCAGCTTTACTCTCTGGGCCTCTCCTCCGGAAAGCGTAGTGGAGGATTGTCCGATCTTCACATATCCCAAGCCTACATCCTGAAGCGTCTGAAGCTTACGGGCAATCTTTGGAAGAGAGGCAAAGAACTCCAACCCCTCGTCTACCGTCATTTCCAGAACATCATAGATGTTTTTATCCTTGTATTTGACCTCCAGGGTTTCCCGGTTATACCGTTTCCCTTTGCACACCTCACAGGGAACATAAATATCCGGCAAAAAGTGCATCTCGATTTTTAGGATACCGTCGCCCTGGCAGGCCTCGCACCGGCCTCCCTTTACATTAAACGAAAATCTTCCGCTGTTAAAGCCCCGCATTTTCGCTTCCTGGGTGGAAGCGAAAAGGTCCCGGATATCGTTAAACAGCCCCGTATAAGTGGCGGGATTGGAGCGAGGCGTTCTGCCGATGGGCGACTGGTTGATGTCGATGACCTTGTCCAGATATTGCAGCCCGGTGATCTTATCGTGTTCGCCAGCCCTGCATTTGGCACCATTCAGCTCAGACGCCAGATGCTTATACAAAATCTCATTAATCAGCGAGGATTTTCCGGAGCCTGAAACTCCGGTGACACATACCAGCTTTCCCAGGGGAATTTTTACATCGATATTTTTTAAGTTATTTTGTCTTGCTCCAACAATTTTTACGGTTTTTCCATTTCCCTTTCTGCGCTTCTCCGGCACCATCACCTGCTTTTTGCCACTCAGGTACTGCCCTGTGATAGAACGCTCGCAGGCCTTGATTTCGTCCACCGTGCCCGCACAGACGATCTCCCCGCCCTTAACACCGGCGCCTGGTCCCACATCTACCACATAGTCGGCGGCGTACATGGTATCTTCGTCATGCTCCACAACGATCACAGTGTTTCCCAAGTCCCGCAAATGCTTTAAGGTTCCAAGCAGTTTGTCGTTATCCCGCTGGTGCAGGCCGATGCTGGGCTCGTCCAAAATATACAGAACCCCCATTAAAGAGGAGCCGATCTGGGTGGCTAGACGGATCCGCTGGCTTTCACCGCCGGAGAGCGTCCCGCTCGCCCGGGACAAGGTCAGATATTCCAAGCCTACGCTCTGCAGAAACCCCAGCCGCTCGGTGATCTCCTTTAAGATCGCTTTTGCAATCATCCGCTCCCTGTCTGTCAGCTGCAGATTTTTGACAAACTCCAGCGCGTCAGAAACAGACTTTTCACAGAAATCGCTGATATTGATCCCGCCTACCGTGACGGACAGGCTCTCCGGGTTCAAGCGCTTCCCATGACATTCATCACAAGGAATTTCGCTCATAAAGCCCTCGATTTCTTCCTTAATCCAATTGCTGGAGGTTTCTCGGAATCGTCGCTCCAAATTATTGATAATTCCTTCAAATTTTGTGTAATAGGTGCCGCTGCCGTACTCATTTTTCCGGACAATTTTGATTTTATCCTCCGCCGGCGTTCCATACAGTAGCAAATGAACAATTTCAGCCGGCAGATCTTTGATCGGAGTATCCAGAGAAAAGCGGTATTGCTTCGCCAGCGCCTCAAAATACATGGAAGCGATGGTGCTGCCTTCCATAGCCCATCCGCTCGCCTTAATTCCTCCCTGCCGGACGGAAAGCTCCTTATTAGGAATCACTAAATCCGGATCCACCTTCATAAACACGCCCAAGCCGGTGCACTTTTTGCAGGCGCCGAAGGGGTTATTAAAGGAAAACATCCGGGGCGTCAGCTCGTCGATGCTGATTCCATGCTCAGGGCATGCGTAATTTTGTGAAAAGGTGATATCCTTTCCATCCACTACATTAATAATGGTCAATCCGCCGGTCAGGCTGGAGGCTGTTTCAATGGAATCAGACAGTCGGGAACGAATCTCAGGCTTAATCACCAAACGGTCCACGACAATTTCGATGGTATGCTTTTTATTTTTTTCCAATTTGATCGTCTCAGACAGGACATAGATCAGGCCATCCACGCGAACCCGTACATAGCCGCTTTTTCGAGCAGCCTCGAACTCTTTTACGTGTTCGCCCTTTCGTCCTCGAATGACCGGCGCCAGCACCATAATTTTAGAGCCTTCCGGCAGGGCCATTACCTGATCTACAATCTGGTCTATGGTTTGCTGCTTAATCTCCTTTCCGCACACCGGGCAATGAGGGATCCCGATTCTGGCATACAAAAGCCTGAGATAATCATAGATCTCCGTTACGGTGCCGACTGTGGATCTCGGGTTTTTCGAGGTGGTTTTCTGATCAATGGAAATAGCCGGAGACAAGCCTTCGATGTAGTCCACATCCGGCTTTTCCATCTGGCCTAGAAACTGGCGGGCATAGGAGGAAAGAGATTCCACATACCGCCGTTGCCCCTCGGCATAAATCGTATCAAACGCCAGCGAGGATTTTCCGGAGCCGGATAATCCCGTGAACACTACCAATTGATCTCTGGGAATCTCCAAATCAATATTTTTAAGGTTGTGCTCTCTGGCGCCCTTAACAAAAATATTTTTACTAGACAAAATAAGCTCTCCTTAATTTTTAATCATGTCATTTGCCGGACTGCAGCTTTTTAATTCGGTCTCGCAGATATGCGGCGTGTTCAAATTCCAGAAGCTTTGCAGCGGCCTTCATCTCCTTGGTAAGCTGCTCGATCAGCTGCTGGCGTTCCAGCTTTGTCAGCCGCTTTCCGGATTTTTTGTCATCCTTATGGCTGGAAATTTCTAAAACCTCCGCTACTTTCTTAACAATCGTTTTCGGCGTAATGCCATGCTCCTGATTATACCGCATCTGGATATCGCGTCTTCTCTGAGTCTCTCGAATCGCAGTTTCCATGGAGGGCGTAACCTGATCCGCGTACATGATAACCTGGCCTTCCGCGTTTCTGGCGGCGCGGCCTATTGTCTGAATCAGGGAACGGTCGGAACGCAGGAAGCCCTCTTTGTCCGCATCCAGAATCACCACCAAAGACACCTCCGGGATGTCCAAGCCCTCTCTCAGCAGGTTAATGCCGACCAAAACATCAAACTCACCTAAACGAAGGTCTCGAATGATCTCCATCCGCTCCACCGTATCGATGTCGTGATGCATATACCGAACCCGAATCCCCATTCCCTCTAGGTATGATGTGAGATCCTCCGCCATTTTCTTAGTTAATGTGGTTACCAGCACCCGGTTGCCTTTAGCCACCCGAAGATTGATTTCTGAAATCAAGTCGTCGATCTGTCCCTCGGTCGGCTTAACGATAATCTCCGGATCCAACAGACCTGTTGGACGAATTACCTGTTCTACAATCTGGGTGCTCTTTTCCCGTTCCAAATCTCCCGGAGTTGCACTGACAAACACCGCCTGGTTGATTCGCTGGTAAAACTCGTCAAAATTCAGCGGGCGGTTGTCGTAGGCTGACGGAAGCCGAAAGCCATATTCAATCAAACTTTCCTTTCTCGCCCGGTCGCCGGCATACATTCCGCGCACCTGGGGCAGCGTCACATGGGACTCGTCCACAAACAACAGGTAGTCTTTTGGAAAATAATCCAAAAGCGTAAACGGCGCGCTGCCTGGTTCCCGTCCCGCCATGACTCTGGAATAGTTTTCAATTCCCTTGCAAAAACCGATTTCCTGGAGCATTTCAATATCATACCGGGTTCTTTGCTCAATACGCTGGGCCTCCAGCAGCTTTCCCTCCCGGCGGAAATATGCCAGCCGTTCTTCCAGCTCCTGTTCGATTTCTTGAATAGCCTCTTTCATTTTTTCCTTGGGGACGATGTAGTGAGACGCCGGGTAAATAGCGATATGCTTCAGATCCGCTTTGATTTCTCCGGTCAGCGGATTAAACTCGCTGATCCGGTCCACTTCATCACCGAAAAACTCCACCCTCACTGCCGTATCATTGGACTGGGCTGGAAATATTTCCACTACATCTCCTCGTACCCGGAACTTGTTTCGGATAAAGTTTATATCATTTCTCTCATATTGAAGCTCTACCAGTTTCTTTAAAAGCTCGTCTCGGTTTTTTTGCATTCCCGGCCGCAAAGAAATAACCATGGTGCGGTAATCAATCGGGTTACCCAAGCTATAAATGCAGGAAACGCTGGCCACAATAATGACATCTCTGCGTTCGGACAGCGCTGAGGTCGCAGAATGACGGAGCTTGTCGATTTCGTCATTAATCGCAGAATCCTTTTCAATATAAGTGTCTGTCGTAGCGATATAAGCTTCTGGCTGATAATAATCATAGTAGCTGACAAAATACTCGACTGCGGATGTTGGGAAAAATTCGCGAAACTCGCTGCAGAGCTGCGCCGCCAGGGTCTTATTGTGCGCCAAAACCAGTGTTGGCTTCTGTACCTGCGAGATAATATTCGCCATAGTAAACGTCTTACCGGAGCCCGTAACCCCCAGCAAAGTCTGCTCTTTATCTCCTCTTTTGATTCCCTCCACCAGCTTGGCAATCGCCTCTGGCTGATCTCCCGTAGGCTTATAGGTGGAAACCAATTTGAATAATTCTTTATCATTTTGATTGTTCATACACGATTTCCTCTATTGATGATAGCTACTATTGGCCCAAATATGGATTTTTACAACGTCCTGTTTTTCCAGCAATTTCGACCAATCGAGAATTTGCTCACTAAAAATCCGCGATTCCATAAAAGCCAATCCTACAATGCTTATGCTGATGGTTTAGTATACCACAAAATCTCGTATTTTTCAATTCTAACGATATACATGATACATTTATATCCCAGCTGAGCATCCGTTTTCATTCTCTATTCTAATGCCTGGATATTGCGGCGGTTTTTTTAAGCGGAATCAAGTCTATATGGCATTAAATCTATCATTGTGTGTCTCTAATCCTATAACCTTATAGGAATACTCCCTGCGTCTTTACTGAACGACCTGCAAAACGGGGAAGCATTTCTAATACTGTCTTATGAGTGTTGCTCTTGAAGCACTTCTGTTTTTTGAGGATACAGTTATATTCGCAAAATCAGAGAGTTGTTTCTAAAATGCTCCTATGCTATAATTTAGCCTGTAGAAACTTTATTGTGCGTGCTTGAGGAGGAATTGTTATGGAAAAGTCCAGGGTTTATTTTACTGATATGCGAACCACAGAAAACTTTAATTTACAGAAAAAGCTCGCCAGACTTATCAGGAAGGCCGGCATTGGCGGCATCGACTTCGAAAAAAAGTACGTCGCGATTAAAATTCACTTTGGGGAACCAGGGAATCTGTCTTATTTGCGGCCTAATTACGCTAAAACCGTAGCGGATATAGTAAAAGATCTGGGCGGAAAGCCTTTTTTGACCGATTGCAACACTCTCTATGTGGGAGGGCGCAAAAATGCGCTGGATCATATCGACACCGCTTATTTAAATGGATTCTCCCCTTTTTCCACCGGTTGTCATGTCATCATTGCGGACGGGCTAAAAGGAACCGATGAGGTTTTAGTCCCGGTTTCCGGCGGAAAATACGTAAAGGAAGCCAAGATCGGCAGAGCCGTTATGGATGCAGATGTTTTTATCAGCTTAACCCATTTTAAAGGCCATGAGATCACAGGGTTTGGGGGCGCCTTGAAAAATATCGGAATGGGCTGCGGCTCTCGTGCGGGAAAAATGGAAATGCACAGCGCAGGCAAGCCTTACGTAATTCAAGAACAATGCGTGGGCTGCCGTGTATGCGCCAAATCCTGCGCACATGACGCTATCTCGTTTACCGACAAAAAAGCTAATATTAACCACAGCCTCTGCGCAGGCTGTGGAAGGTGCATTGGCGTATGTCATCGGGATGCAATTAAGCCCGCTGATGATGAGTCTTTCGACATTTTGAATCAAAAAGTGGCGGAATATACCAAAGCGGTCGTTGACAAACGGCCTTGCTTCCACATCAGCCTGGTTGTGGATGTGTCTCCTCAATGCGACTGCCATTCGGGAAATGACGCTGCTATTGTACCGGATGTGGGGATGTTTGCCTCTTTCGACCCAGTAGCTCTGGATGTAGCCTGTGCCGACGCGGTAAACGCTCAGCCCCCGATTCAAAACAGCCAGCTTAAAGAGCATTGGAACGAATCCGGGGACCATTTTCACAAGGTCGGGCCCAATACCAACTGGAAGGTCGGTATCGCTCATGCCGTAGAGCTTGGAATCGGCACTACAGAATATGAATTGATCCGTGTATAAATAAAATTTTTTGAAAATCCGAATCGCGGCAAATTAAGAACGATAAGAAAGGCGGGAAGAGAATTCTCTTCCCGCCTTTCTTATCGTTCT
>ERZ860710.1391-NODE-1391-length-11113-cov-2.446102_pt1 | contig 11113 bp, 12 predicted proteins | sample MGYA00509974_ERZ860710 | MGnify/ENA primary metagenome ERZ860710 (study PRJEB30046, sample SAMN00715261) | human gut metagenome | study: EMG produced TPA metagenomics assembly of the A metagenome-wide association study of gut microbiota in type 2...
TCGCCAAAAAGGTGCGCAGCGTCCGTGAGGTGATCGCGAAATGACGGTCGGCATCGTTGGCCTGGGCCTGATCGGCGGTTCTTTTGCCAAGGCATATCAGGAAGCGGGCGCGACCGTGCTCGCCTGGAACCGCAGCCGCAGCGTGCTCGATTTCGCCATAATGAGCGGCGCAGTGGACGCCGAGCTCACGGAGGACAACATCGCCGCGTGCGATCTTGTGCTCATCGCGCTCTACCCGGAGGCGACCATCGAGTGGTTTCGCCGCATGGCCCCGCACATCGGAGCGCACCCCGTCGTGCTCGACTGCGGCGGCACGAAGCGCACCATCTGCGCCGCGTGCTTCCCGATCGCAAAGGAACACGGCGTCACGTTCCTCGGCGGCCACCCGATGGCCGGCACGCAGTATTCCGGCTTCAAGAACGCGAAGGCGACCATGTACCACGGCGCGCCGATGGTCATCGTGCCGCCGGACTTTGACGATGTGCTGCTCTTCGACCACGTCAAGCAGCTGCTCCAGCCCGCGGGCTTTGCGCGCTTTTCCTTCACGACGGCGGAGGCGCACGACGAGATGATCGCCTTCACCTCGCAGCTGGCGCATGTGGCGTCCAACGCCTACATCAAGAGCCCCACAGCGAAAAAGCACAAGGGCTTTTCCGCTGGCAGCTACAAGGATATGACGCGCGTTGCCTGGCTCGCGCCGCACATGTGGGCGGAGCTCTTCATGGAAAACAAGGAATTCCTGCTCAAGGAGATCGACTGCTACATCGAGCACCTGAGCGAATACAAGACCGCCATGGAACATGACGACGAAGAGGCCCTTATCCGGCTTCTGGACGAGGGCAAGAAGAGAAAGGAAGAGGTGGACGGCTGATGCGAAGCATCCATATCAAGGCCTCGCGCGAATACGACGTGCTGGTCGAGCGCGGACTTTTGGACCGCGCGGGCGAGCTTCTCAGGGAGGTCAGCGCCCCCGGCATGGCCGCCATCGTGTCGGACGACACGGTCTACGCGCTCTACGGTGAGCGCACGGTCAAGGCCCTTGAAAAGACGGGCTACCGTGTGCACTCTTTCACATTCCCCGCGGGCGAGGGGAGCAAGAACCTCTCGACCTACGCGGATGTGCTGCACTTCCTCGGCGAGCACCGCTTGAGCCGCAGCGACCTCATCGTCGCGCTCGGCGGCGGCGTGACCGGCGACCTCGCGGGCTTTGCCGCCGCGACGTATCAGCGCGGCATGGGCTTTGCCCAGATCCCGACGACGCTGCTGGCCGCGGTCGATTCGTCCGTCGGCGGCAAGACCGCCGTCGACCTGCCCACGGGCAAGAATCAGGCGGGCAGCTTTTATCAGCCCTGTATTGTGCTCTGCGATCCCGACACGCTCGAATCGCTCCCCGAGGAGCAGTACCGCTGCGGCTGTGCCGAGATCATCAAATACGCGATGCTCGGCAATGCGGCGTTCTTTGAAGAACTCTACAAAACGCCCGTGCGTGAGCAGTACGAGCACGTCATCGAGGTCTGCGTGCAGATGAAGCGCGACATCGTCGGCGCGGACGAGTACGACCTCGGCCGCCGCCGCACGCTGAACTTGGGCCACACGTTTGGTCACGCGGTGGAGCAGTGCAGCGATTTTTCTCTTCTGCACGGCGAGGCGGTCGCCATCGGCATGACGACGGTCACGCGCGCGGCAGTCAAGCGCGGCATTTGCGGCGAAGAGACGCTGGCGCGCCTGCTCGACATTCTGCACCGCTACGGCCTTCCGACCGAGACGGGATATCCGCTCGACAAGCTCTATGAGGCGGAACTCGTCGACAAGAAGATTTCCGGCGGCAAGATGCACCTCATCGTGCCGGAAAAGATCGGTCAGGTGCGCATGGAGACGATCCCCGTCGAGGCGCTGCGCGACTGGATGCAGGACGGTGGCATCCGATGAAGAGAACTATCACGCCCGGCGCGCGCACGGGCCGCGTGCGCATTCCAGCGTCGAAATCGCAGGCGCACCGGCTGCTGATCTGCGCGGCGCTCGGCGAGGAGAAGACCGAGGTCGTCTGCGACGGCATTTCCGCCGATATCGCGGCCACGGCGAAGTGCCTGAGCGCGCTCGGCGCGAAAATTGAAGAAATGGAGACGGGCTTTCTCGTCTCTCCGATCAAAAAAGTGCCCGAGGGGCGCTGCGACCTCTACTGCGGCGAGAGCGGGTCGACGCTGCGCTTCCTGCTGCCCATCGTCGGCGCGCTCGGCGCGCAGGCGGTATTCCACCGCGAGGGGCGGCTGCCGCAGCGCCCCTGGCATCCGGAGAGAACGATCTCTCTCACGGATGCCGGGAAGTCCTTCTGGACAACGGTCTGCTGCGGCAGATAGCCGATCTCATTTTTCCTCAGCCCGTCGCCCGTCAAAATTCTGCCGCTGATGGGCGGCTGCAAGCCAAGGATCGTTTTCATAAGGGTACTCTTGCCGGAGCCGTTTTCTCCCACGATGCAGAGGTAGTCGCCCGCAAAGATCTCAAAATCAAGGTCTTGCAGAACGGGCTTCCCATCGTAGCCGACGCAGAGCTTTTGACAAGTGAGCTGAGCCATCATCCTGCCTCCTTAACCCAGTGCCTCTTTCAGCATGGAGAGGTTCTGCTCCATGACAGAGAGATAGGTGGTGCCGTTTGCCACATCCTCAGAGGTGGTGGACTGCATGGAGTCCATGGTCAGGATCTTCTGGTTCTTTTCGGCGGTGTTTTCCACAATGGTTTCGGCAATTTTATGATTCTTGCCCTCAATGGTCAGCACGCAGGGCAGTTTCAGCTCATCCACCTTCTTTGCGAGGAAGGATACCGTTTCAAAGCTGGCCTCGCTCTCGGCGGAGCAGCCCGCAAAGGCAGCATAGTAGCGCAGACCGTAGTCATCCACCAAATAGCGGAAGGGGAAACGGTCGCCGAACAGAACGGTCTTGCGCGCCGCACCGTCCACGGCAGACTGGTACGCGCCATCCAGTGCGGAAAGCTTTTCGATATAGGCAGAGGTGTTGGCGGCGTAGGTATCCTTGTTATCGGGATCAAGCTCCTGCAAAGCGTCGGCAATCGCGGCAACCAGCGTTTTGGCATTCTTCAGGGACAGCCAGACATGCTCGTCAGCTTCCTCCTCGTGGTCGTGGCCGTGGCCCTCCATGTGCTCGCAGAGATCTTCACCGGTCATATCAGCTGGGAAGAAGGTCGGCCACGACTTTTCCGGATCAACGATGGCGTCAAAGCTCTCGTTGCTCATTCTGATGTGGAAATGCTCGGGCGCAGCCGATTCGATCATGTGGTCGTTGAATTCGATGTAGATCGGTGCGCCGGAGGTTCTGTCTACCGCTTCAAAGCGATACATGGCCGCCTTGGTGCCGGTAGACCAGTTCTGAATGTAATAACCGATATACTTGTAGTCAGAGCCGACCTTTTTGCCGTCCTCATAGGTGAACGCAATGTGGTCGCCTTCAATGTTAATATTGGTAATGTCCGTTTTGTAGCCGTTCTGATAGTAAGTCTTATACTCGTCTGCGGTCATCTCGCCTTCCTCTGCCATCGCTGCAAAGGCATCGTCCAGCGTTCCGTCCAGCGCAAAGGGGTAGGCAGACTGCCAACTGCCCGCCCAGTCGGACAGGCTTCTGTCCTGAACCTCATGATCTTCAAAGGTGGAAACCTCCTTGCTGTGGTCGTGGGCGTGTTCCGTTTCCTGCATACCCTCAACGGTCTCTTCTGTTTTCACGGAATCGCCCAGCACCTCCAGCAGATCAATGACCTTCATATCCTTGTTGGTGGCTTCCTTCAGCGCGTCATCCACCCATTTATCGGACTCGCCGCCTACATAGACGAACAGGTCGCAGTCGGAAATCTTGACGATGTCATCCGCTGTGGGCTGATAGCTGTGCAGGTCAACACCGTTGTCCAGCAACATGGTCAGGTCGGTGCTCCCGGCCTTGTCGCCGAGAATTTCCTTGACCCAGTCGTATTCTGGGAAAATGGTGGTGACAACGCTCAGTTTATTGGAATCGCTCTCGCCCGTCTCTGCGGCATTCTTTTTGCCGCAGCCGGCAAGCAGGCCGACCACCATGGTCAGCACAAGAAACAGGGGAATCATTTTCTTCATAGTATAATAAAACCTCCGAATTTTTGAAAAATAGGCGCAAAATACAAGGGCAGCGGCAAAACCGCAAGAGCCTATCCGAAAACGGATAGACTTCGCCCTTGTAAAAGTCCTGTTTTTAATTCGAAAGCTTTACCTTGAGCGCAACAAGCGTCAGTGTGTCGGTCGTCTCTGCGCAGGGCAGGATCGCCTTGCACATGGTATATGTAAACGCAGCAGTGACCGCTGCGGCAGCACCGGCAAGCCCCAGAGATTTCAGCAGATTCTCGCAGACACCGATCTGATGGCAGATGGCGCAGTCCTCGCCGGAGCAGTCATGATCGGCTTCGACCGCAATATAGACGGCAGAGAACAGCATGACAACGGCCAGCACGGCCGCCAGCAGGCGCGTCATAAAGCAAGGCTTCTTTGTCATGGTCTGTCCTCCCTTCTGTTCGTTATTTTCCCTTGCAGTCCGAGCAGATCCCATAGAGGATCGTGTCGGCTGCGTCCAGCGTGAATTGTTCGTTCTGCGCCAAGTGCTTTGCAAACAGTGCGGCGTTGCTGTCGGCCATGTGAAAGGTTTTGCCGCACTTCACACAGCTCATGTGCAGCGCGCCCTTGCAGCCCTTGGCGTCAAGATACTGATAAAACGCTTCGTGCGACCCGCTTTTTGCGCTGCGGCGCACCTTTTCTTCCGCTTCCAGCTGCGCAAGATTTCGATACACAGCGCTGAGACTGATTTGCTTCTCTGCCAGCGCGTCCGCCATCTGGCGTGCAGTCAGCAGTTCGTCCGGGTGCTCCCCTAAAAAAGCAAGCAGGGCTCTTCGCTGTTTTGTATTATAGCCTGACATCAGCCGCCCTCCAATATGCGAATCATTCGCAGATATTATAGCATCATTTTCCTCTTTGTCAATATCATCCCGCGATACCGGCATCTTTCCGACAGTTCAATATCCGTCAGCGTCAAAGAAAACAGCGTCACATCAAAGGCTTCGAACCGATGGGCGCTTACGCAGTCAAAGCAGTCTGCGTCTTACGGCTTCATCCACCGGCTCCAGTTCTTTTTCCAGCGTACAGGATAGATTCCATAGCAGCTGACGTTCCTCGTCATCCTCTGTGGTCAAGCTGCCTAATTCATCCCACCGCAGAATGATTCGATACAGCGTCAGAGCCTCCTGCTCCGTGAGTCTTAATTCCATAAGAAATGCCTCCCTCTCAGCTGCTTTTCGATGGAAAATCAGTAGTAAACGATACCGTACATTTCATCGCGTCAGCCGCATCTCATTCTCAAACAGCTCCATGGCCTCCTGCCTGCTGGGGACTTGTGCAAGCGTACAGGAAAACGGCTGGCCGAACAGGGGTTGGGACAGTGTCTCCGCCCAATGCGTCAGCACCTCCGGAGTGAGGGGGCGCTCTTCCCGGAGAAAGATCACCCCGTAATAGGGCGGTACAGACGGGGAAAGCAGTTGTGTCAGCGGGACGCCGCTCCGGACGGAGGCGTTGCAGAAATGCATCTCCGGCGAAAAAAGCGGATAGTACAGCGCCCCGACGAACCAGTCCTGTTCGCCGTTTCTGAGCCGCCTTGCCTGATCCAGAAAGTGCGGATGATCCGGGTTATCCGGCTCCACAAACTCACCGTCCCGAATGGTCTGGTGAAGTGCGGGGAGGTTATGGAAATCAAAGTGGAAAAAGGGTGCCTCTCCCGCCTCGTCCTCAGAAAGAGAAAACTCAGCCGCGTGGAAAGGCTCCCAGTCCTTGCCGCAACGGTAATAGCCCCACCAGTAGTTCCAGTCATAAATATGCAGATATTTTTTTGCTTTGCAGTCCATAGATGTACTCCATTCTGACAATGTGGGCACAAGAGGAAATCACAGGAAACTCTCCACCCGGTACCAACAAAAGTCTTTTCTAAATCCGTCCTTTTTTCAAGAAAGGTGCCCAAAGGCAGAGCGGTGCTCTTCTTATCTGCTCACCGGAAAGGATATCTCGAAAACAGCGCCGGTGTCTCCGTTGTAAGCGCGGATCGTCCCTCTATGCAGGTGAATGATCTCCTTCGTCAGGGCAAGGCCGATGCCGGATTTGCCGCTCCGCCCCATGTAGAAACGATCAAAGATGTGGGGAAGATCTTCCTCGGCGATGCCGTCCCCGTCGTCCTGTATCCGGATGGTCACGTGCCGCTTGTCCGCGCGGCAGGTCAGGCGCAGCTGGCTGCGGGCATAGCGTACGCCGTTGGATAGGATATTGGTGACCGCCCTGCGCAGCCGGGTATCGTCGCAGCTGAGCATGACGGGCTCCTCGGGGAAGTCCGGCACGATGGCGATGCCGCCGGCGGCGCTTGTCGGCTCCACGGCGCGTATGCTGTCGTAGAGCAGTTCCCGAATATCCGTTTCGGAAAGGGTAGGCCGCTGCCGCCCCATATCGATTTTCGAAATGTCCAAGAGTTCTTCCACCAGCTCCGTCATGCGGTCGCTCTCCGCCAAAATCACCTCCGCCGCGCTGCCTGTGTCCATTACGCCCGCCTGTATGCCCTCCGCGTAGCCCTGTATCGCCATCAGCGGCGTTTTCAGTTCATGAGATGCATTCTGGAAGAAGGTCTGCTGCCGCTCCGCTTCCTTCTCAATATCCCGACCAAAGCGGAACCCCAGCAGGCACATGACGGAGGAGATCGCCAATAGCACCGCAAAGAACGCCCAATTCAGCGTCACAATATAGCGGGTGATTGGGCCGATGTCTATATACATGATATAGGCGTATGGCTTTTCCCAATCGTCCTGCTCCTCCTGCACGGACATGAATATCAGGTGATGCCTGTCCGTTTTGAAGGTATAGCACTGGCCGAGTGTGATATCCCGTCCGGCACAATATTCCAGCAGCTTTTTCTCCAGCCGGTAGGTATCCCGATTCCATGTGTTGTGCCGGTAGCCATCCTCCAGCTCCAAAAATACGATGCTGGGGGTAAAGAAGTATCCCTCCTCCCAGTTCTCGTCATAGTCCGGTTCGTCATAGGTGTAGGGTATGGTGCGGTTCTGATACTCCGCCTCGCTGATGAGCGCCTTTTTTGCCTCGTTTACAAAGTGAGACGGGATGATCACGTTTACCGTCAGCACAAAAAGGGCAGACAGAAGTAAAGCTGAGCCGAGGATCAGATACACGATCCGCAGTTTGATGTTTTTCATGTACACTCCGCTCCCTTCAGCTTATAGCCAAAGCCCCAGATGGTGCTTACGCTGACGGTGCTGCCCGCTTGCAGCAGCTTTTTTCGGATACGGCGCAGCGTTTCGTCGGTCACGCGGGTCTCCACCTCCGAGTCGAAGCCCCACACCGCGCTGAGCAACTCCTCACGGGAATAGGCCTTTTCCGGCTGCTTCATCATATAGCTGAGCAGCCGCAGCTCGGTCTGGGTCAGCGCCACCGGCACAGTTCCGCAAAAGATAGCGTTTTCCGTGGCGGAATAGCGGATATCCCCGTAATGCAGCTCGTCCTCCGCCGCCGCCGTTTTTCCTCGGTCCATCTCCACACGGCGCAGCAGGGCCTTGACCTTCATCAGTAATATCGTTGGACGAAACGGTTTGGTAAGGTAGTCATCGCTGCCCTGACTGATACCCATAACGTAATCCAGTTCGCTGTCTTTGGCTGTGAGCAGAATAATGGGAATGTCAGACAGCGCGCGCAGCTCCCTGCACACCGTCAGCCCGTCCGTGCCGGGCATCATAATGTCCAGGATCACAAGCTCCGCTGGCTCCTGACGAAACGCCTCCAGCAGCGCATCACCGCTTTCAAAGGAGCGCACGGTATATCCGTCGCTTGCGAGGAAGCCATGGAGCAGCTCCCGGATACTCTTTTCATCGTCCGCCAAATAGATGGAATGTCCCATGCGTCCTCCTTGAAAGCAGCGCCAAATGCTGCGCGTGAGCGCAGCATCGGCATGATGTTGATTTTATACTATCAGAATATCGCCTTCCCGTCAAAGGGGGCAGATGCCGCTTTCGCAGCCGGTGTTGCCCCAGATGGTATCGTACAGCTTGCACAGTTGGTTATCAAGCTCTACCAGACGGTTGTAGTCGGCGATCAGCGCGTCCTTTTCCGCGTCGGTCAGGAAGCTCAGGCTGCGGATGAAGGCGGCCTCATCATAGTTGTCGAAGTCGTAGTCATCCGGCAGATCGAAGTACGCTTCATCTACCTTGTCCCACAGATCGGCGTTCTTCTCGCAGAGGCGGTCATACTCCTGCTCCAGGGTGTCGATCTCGTCCAGCACCTTGGGGTCGGTCTTTTCCAGCGCCTTCTCGTAGAGCGGCATATTGTCGCAGTCGGGCAGCTGAGCGTACAGTGCCTCCATCTCAGCGTCAAGGCCGTTCAACTCCTTGATGTCCGCCAGAAGCGTTTCCTTCTCCGCTTCCGTCAGAGCATTGGTGCTGCGGATAAACGCCGCTTCGTCAAAGTTTATGAAGTCGTAGTCGTCGGGCAGGGCGTTGCAGATTTCGTCCAGCTTTTCCCACAGCGCCGCGTTTCTCTGGAAGATGGCGTCGCTCTTCTCTTCCACCGCCTCGATCTGCTCCCAGATGGCGTCCTCATTCTCGGTGGCAATTTTAGTAACAGGCTCCATTGGTGCGGATGTGGCGGCAAAGGCGGAGGTTGCCGTGCCGATGGCCGATACCGTCAATGCCAGTGCCAGTGCAAAGCTCAAAATCGTTTTCTTTTTCATAGTATGTTACGCTCCTTTTTGAAGTATTTTTGGTTGAGTTTCAACCTTGTCTGTAGCATAGCAGAAGCTGCATTGAAATTCCCCCGCGAAAGTGCGGGGAAAGTGTCACAAATTCGTCACAGCATCCATGCTGTACAATCGAATTCTCGGAACAGCGCAGAGAAAAAAATAAAAACATCATAACTTAACAAAGACTTTATCTCAATTATAGTAGCATATATTATCTATCTTTTCGTTAACAGACTGATTCTGCAATATGTCAGTCAAATTGAAAAGGCAAAACGCATCAATCGTGAAGAATATGTGGAGGAAGGCGAATGAGACGGATATTCTTGTTCTTGCGTCCAAGGACACAGGTCCGCAGCTCAGAAAGTGATGATGAGGAGTCTTTCGGCGGTGCAGCGGCAGACTCGTGCGCTGAAAGATGAGTCATGGTCAACAATTTTTTTGACAAGGAGGATAACAATGAAGAAACAACTTTTAAGCATCCTACTCTGCCTTATCATGGTTGTAGGTTTGCTCCCAACGGCGGCACTGGCGGAGGAAGCCGCGCCAGTATTTAATCTGGCAACGGATCTGGAAGACATCACAATTCCAGACAATCTGGTCACCTGCATCTGCACAAAGACCGGCGAACGCAAGAGTTACGGCAAACTGCCAAACGGCTTTTCCGATACTGTGGTCAAGAAGGAGGATGGTGTCTGGACGGTTATTATCAGTGTTAAGAATAAAACCTATTTAGAGCAGTTCAATCAGGACATGGATTGCGAACATGACCCAGATCTAAAATACCCTACCGAGATCATTAACCAGATTCAGTTCAAGCTGAAGTATGAAGGAGGCAAATGGGAGCTTCTCGGTGAGATGCCCAAAAACAAAATGCTTCACTTCACCTGCACCGACAAGCATACGGCTCAGTCCCCCGCGCCTGTCCTCGAGCTGGATTTCAGATCGATCAATATAATCAAGGTGAAGCCCCTTGGCAACGCCTATGAGTATCGCATAGACAATGGAGAGTGGCAGGACCTCCACTATTTCGAAAACCTGCAGTCCGGCACGGAATACACCATCACGGCCCGGGCGAAGGAAACTGCCACCCACAAGCCCGGCGCGGTCAGCGAGCCTCTTACCGTTGCCACGCTGTTTGATATGATCCCGGATGCCCTAAAGGATAAGTTGACTGCCGTTGTAAGTGCCTACAAGGCTGAATATGACGGCAATGAGCACGAGACGGTCATTGTGCATGACACTAAGATGCCCAAGGGCTGGAGCATCGCGGGTCACACCGCGGGCACCGGAGATGACTTCGTGTCCCAAATACCGAAGATTCGGAATGTGTCCGGTTCTAACCTAACGGTAAAGACCAAATTTACCCACCCGGACTATGGACAGAGTCTTATTGTCTATTCCTATCCCAAGATCACGCCCAAGCCCCTGACCGCCGACATGATTGCCGACATCCCTCCGCAGCGCTATACGGGGCAGTCTATCTATCCCACGCCGGAGATCAAGGACGGCGACATGGATCTGGTGAAGGGCGAGGACTTCACCTACAGCTACGATACCAACACCTCGCCGGAGCATGGCGGCAAGGTGACCATCAACGGCAAGGGCAATTACAAGGGCATGGCCTCCAAGAACTTCTCCATCGTCAATGAAATTACGGAGATTACGGAAGATGATCTTAAGGATCTCGAAATTCCCACCCTTGTCACCGTCAAGTGTACTACAACCAACAGCAGTAAGGAATACGGGAGGATCCCCGGCGGCTTTACCTTGGGCACGCCCTACATGGAAGGCGGTGTTTTGAAGGCCATCGTCTATCTCAATTTGCCCGCTTACAAGGACAAGTACGATGCGGACACCAAAAAAACGCACGAAAATGCAGAGGGTGAGGGGAACCCCCACGCAGCTTTTACTCTGAAGTATGTCAAGAACAAGTGGGAGCTGGATGGCAGTTTTCCTGCTGTGGTGTTGCTCGTCACCTGCAACGGAAGCCATGAAAATCAGACCTACACCGTTACCTTTGACGGCAACGGCGGCGTCCCCTCTTTTATCCGCATGGATACCATTGACCAAAAGCTCTCCGAGCTGCCCACCGCCACCCACAGCGGCAGATACAGCTTTGACGGCTGGTACACCGAAAAGAACGGCGGCACTAAGATCACCACGGCTACCTTGTTTGACAAGGATACCACCGTGTACGCCCATTGGACTTACACCGGCTCCACCGGCGGCGGTGTGAAGGTGACCACCTTTGCCGTTCTGATCCTGACCATGCGCAGCGTGGCGCAGGGCCGGGACGATTGTGTCATCGGCGG
>ERZ860710.1413-NODE-1413-length-11019-cov-5.416819_pt1 | contig 11019 bp, 8 predicted proteins | sample MGYA00509974_ERZ860710 | MGnify/ENA primary metagenome ERZ860710 (study PRJEB30046, sample SAMN00715261) | human gut metagenome | study: EMG produced TPA metagenomics assembly of the A metagenome-wide association study of gut microbiota in type 2...
GCGTTCTTCGCCTCGTTCCCGTTGTTCTACTCCACGTCGTTCGGCGGGGCGTTCTACGTCTGGATGGCCATTCTGCTGTGCTTCGTCATTCAGGCCGTGGCCTACGAATACCGCCGCAAACCGGGCAACGTCTTCGGCGAACGGACCTTCAACGCCTTCCTGCTCGTCAACGGCGTGTTAGGCCCGCTGCTCATCGGCACGGCCGTGGGAACCTTCTTCACGGGGGCGGAATTCACCGTCGACCGCCTCAACCTGGCCAACCAGGGCGGCGCGGCGGTGATCTCGCAGTGGGCGACGCCGTGGCACGGGCTGGAGGCCGTCGCCGAGTGGCGCAACGTGCTGCTGGGCCTGTCGGTGACGCTGCTGGCCATGACGCTGGCCTGCCAGTACTTTATGAACAACATCGACGACGAGGCGATCTTCCGCCGCGCCGCACGCCGCATGCGCACGTTCGCCGTGCTGTTCGTCGCCTGCTTCGTGGCATGGCTCCTGGCCCTCGTCCTCGCCGACGGATGGGCCGTCGACGCCGCGGGCACGGTCTCCATCGAACCCTATAAATACCTGCACAACCTCGTGGAAATGCCCTACGTGGCCGCCGCGCTGCTGATCGGCGTGGTTTCGGTGCTGTGGAGCGTCTATCTGGGGTGGCGCGGCAGCCGCCGTGCGGTGTGGTTCGGGGGCGTCGGCACGGTGCTCACGGTGCTGTCGCTGCTGCTGCTCGCGGGGTGGAACGACACGGCCTACTACCCTTCGCTCGCGGACATGCAGTCGTCGCTAACGATCCGCAACTCCTCGTCGAGCCTCTTCACGCTCCGCACGATGGCGTGGGTGTCGCTGTTCGTGCCGTTCGTGGCAGCCTACATCTGGTACGCCTGGCGTGCGATGAACCGCCGTCCGATCACCCGCGAGGAGATCCGCGGCGACGACCACCAGTATTAAGGCGAACCTTACGGTTGAGCGAGGGCGCGGACCGCTTGCGGGCTATGCCGGGGAGGGGCTGCGCGAACATGCGAACATGCGAACATAGGCGAACGCCCCCTGTTCGCATGTTCGTGTGTTCGCCCGGTTAAGAACCGGGGTTTGCATTGCGACTGGCAGCTTCGGGCTGCCGGACTTGCATCACAAGCCCGCCCCGTCAGATTATTCTGAATATCTGTCAATTACAACCATACGACCACTCATGGGCGCGGATGGGTTTTTGATTATCGCGAAGCATATTTCGGCATAACGCAGTAAGCCCCGGATGGGATATCCCGAAGTATTTCCCATTCGGGGCGAACAAGGCAGGGCGAAATCTGCCCGTGAGAATCGGAAACTACTTGCCGAAAGGATACTGGTTCTCGTGCACGTCCTCGAACCGCATGCCCTTCTCGTAGGTCTTCATGGCGCGGCGCGACATGCCCATCGACGAGAATCCGCCGTCGTGGTAGAGGTTCTGCATCGTGACCTTGCGCGTGAGGTCCGAGAAAAGCGTCAGCACGTAGTCCGCGCAATCTTCGGCCGAAGCGTTGCCCAGCGGCGACATGTTCTCGGCGAAACCCATCAGGTCGCCCAACCCCAGCACGCCGCTCCCTGCCGTGGTCGGCGTCGGCGACTGCGACACGGTGTTGATGCGCACATGCTTCTCGCGGCCGTAGATGTAACCGAAGCTGCGGGCTATAGACTCCAGCAGCGCCTTGGCGTCGGCCATGTCGTTGTAACCGTAGAGCGTGCGCTGCGCGGCGATGTACGAAAGGGCGACGATCGAACCCCAGTCGTTGATGGCGTCCTTCTTGCGGGCCACCTGGATGGCCTTGTGGAACGAAATGGCCGAGATGTCGAGCGTCTTCGAGAGGAAATCGTAATCCAGATCGTCATAGGTGCGTCCCTTGCGGACGTTGGGCGACATGCCGATCGAGTGGAGCATGAAATCGAATTTGCCCCCGAAGTGCTCCATCGTCTTGTCGATCAGGTTCTCCAGATCCCCGACGCTCGTGGCGTCGGCCGGAACGACGATCGTATTGCACTTCTCGGCCAGCTTCGAGATGGTTCCCATGCGGATTGATACGGCGGTATTGGTGAGGACGATTTCGGCACCCTCCTCCACGGCGCGTTCCGCCACTTTCCAGGCAATCGACTGCTCGTTGAGCGCTCCGAAAATCAGACCTTTCTTTCCTTTCAATAAATTGTATGACATCGTAATTCAGTTTAAAAATTCGGACAAATATAACACTTATTTTTGAATTGGCCCGCCAATCGGCCTCAAACGAACGCTCTTGCGCCCCAATGCGGCAGGGTGCGGGGCCACGCGCGGGAATTGAGAATCGCGGAATTACCTCGCCGTCGCTCCGTGATCCCCGGGATTCCTTGATTGAGGAATTGACTTCGCTGCACTCCGCCCGACGGCTTCGTGCCGCTCGTCTTTCCCTGCCCTGCCGGGGGCGTCCCTGCAAGCCCAAGAAACGGCGGCCCTGCCGCATTTCGTTTTGTATTCGATCCGGTCCCGAATATATTCAGCCCGGCCCAAATACAAAACGGGTTGCAAATTCGATTTGCAACCCGTTTCTTTTTCTTGGCGGAAAGTGAGGGATTCGAACCCCCGGAACCTTGCGGTTCAACGGTTTTCAAGACCGCCGCGATCGACCACTCCGCCAACTTTCCGGGGACAAAAGTAGCACCGTTTTTCCATTCCGCCAAATCTTTACCGCGATTTATCGTCCGCAACGACGGTCCGAAAATCAAAATCAGACGATAATTTTCTTCTTTATCCGAAAATTGCATATCTTTGTCAGTAAGTTAGGACCGAGAGGTTAGTTTCTTCACGCACGACACCATGAACAAAGCGCAGTTTGTCGAGGCCATCGCCCTCGACGCGAACATCTCGAAGATAGACGCCCGCAAGGCCGTCGACGCCATGATCCGGGTCACGGTGCAGTCGCTCCGCGAGGGCGAACGGCTGACCTTGACGGGACTGGGTACGTTCAGCGTGCAGCAGAAATCCGAACGCGTGGGCCGCAATCCCCGCACGGGCGCCGCCGTGAAGATCCCGCCCCGCAAGGTCATCAAGTTCCGTCCTACGGCCGAGGTGGAATAACACCCCGTCCGCAAAAACACCGTAACATGCCCGAAATTTCACTCCGCGCCGAGCAGATGCCGGCCTCCCCGATACGCAAACTCGTCCCGCTGGCCGACGCGGCCCGCGCCCGGGGAACGAAAATCTACCACCTGAACATCGGCCAGCCCGACCTCCCCTCGCCCAAGGAGGGTCTCGAATCCCTCAAACACATCGACCGCAAGGTGCTGGAATACAGCCCCAGCGACGGCTACCGCTCGCTGCGCGAAAAGCTGGTGACCTATTACGAGCAGTATCAGATCAAGCTCTCGCCCGAGGAGATCATCGTCACCACGGGCGGCTCCGAGGCCGTGCTCTTCGCCTTCATGTCGTGCCTCAACCCGGGCGACGAAATCATCGTTCCCGAACCGGCCTACGCCAACTACATGGCCTTCGCCATTTCGGCGGGCGCCGTGATCCGCCCGGTGGTGGCCTCCATCGAGAACGGATTCGCGCTGCCCCCGATCGAGGAGTTCGAGAAGCTGATCAACGACCGCACGCGCGGCATCCTGATCTGCAACCCCAACAACCCCACGGGTTACCTCTACACCCGCCGCGAGATGAACCGCATCCGCGACATGGTGAAGAAATACGACCTGTTCCTCTTTTCGGACGAGGTCTACCGCGAATTCATCTACACCGGTTCGCCCTACATTTCGGCCTGCCACCTCGAAGGCATCGAGCAGAACGTCGTGCTGATCGACTCGGTGTCGAAACGCTACTCCGAGTGCGGCATCCGCATCGGCGCGCTGATCACCAAGAACAAGACGCTGCGCAATGCGGTGATGAAATTCTGCCAGGCGCGCCTCTCGCCGCCGCTCATCGGGCAGATCATCGCCGAAGCGTCGATCGACGCGCCGCGGTCGTACAGCACCGAGGTCTACGAGGAGTACATCGAACGCCGCAAATGCCTGATCGACGGACTGAACCGCATCCCGGGCGTCTACTCGCCGATCCCGATGGGGGCTTTCTACACGGTGGCACGGCTCCCGGTCGACGACAGCGACAAGTTCTGCGCCTGGTGTCTCTCGGATTTCGAATACGAAGGCGAAACCGTTATGATGGCGCCTGCGTCGGGCTTCTACTCCGATCCCGAATGCGGCCGCAACGAGGTCCGCATCGCCTACGTCCTCAAGAAGGAGGACCTCGAACGGGCCTTGCTGATCCTGGGCAAGGCGCTCGAAGCCTACAACGCCAGAAAATAAAGACAAGACCCGCCAGCGAGCGGGTCTTGCTCATTTCCGGAGACCCGACGACCCGACAACCCCGGAGACCCTGACGACCCGACGGGAGGCCCGGCAACCACATCCTGCCGCCCCGGCAATCTCCGGCCCCCGGCCGCGGAAGTCTCGGCCGCGGAAGTCCACGGCCCGCTGCGGTGTAGCCTCGAATACCCTGCTGTCCCCGAACATCCTGCCGCCCCCGACAACCCCGGCCGGCCTGACAACCCGGCAATCCCCGGCCCCTCAACCCCGGCAATCCCCGCCTCTCCGGCAGTCACACCCCGCCTCCCCCGGCGGCGCTTATTATAAATCGGTATCCATTCCCGGAGAGACCTCGGAGCAAAACCCGCCAATTCGGCCAATCCTATACCATTTAGTACAATTTTCGGGAATTTTAGACCAAAAAATTTGGGCCGAGGGGATAGTTTTCCTACTTTTGCCCCGATTTTGCATGCCGGGAGGCATGCCGAGTATAAACCAAACCAATTCGTTATGAAAAAACTTTTCCTCGTTCTGGCCGCCGCAGCCATCGCCTCCGGCGCTTACGCCGAGGGCTATCAGGTAAACAACCTCTCCTCGAAACAGAACGGTATGGGCCACGTAGGTACGGCCATGAAACTCAACTCGGAGTCCATTTGGTTCAACCCCGCAGCCGCATCATTCCAAAGCACGCAGTTCGACTTTTCGGTCGGCGTCACGGGAATAGACTCGAAAGCCACTTATACCACCCTGCCCGACTACACGGGCAAGACCCAGTCCCGGCACTTCACGTCGGACAACAAGATCGCAACCCCGCTCTACGCCTATTTCAACTACAAGCCGCTGGACTGGATGTCGGTCGGCCTGGCTTTCAACACCCCCTTCGGCTCTTCGATGAACTGGGGCGACAATTGGGCCGGAGCGCAGCTCGTGCAGTCCATCAACCTCAAGGCCTACAATCTCCAGCCTACGGTGTCGTTCAAAATCTGCGAACACCTCTCCGTCGGCGCCGGCCTGATGATGACGTGGGGTAAATTCGACCTTTCGCGTTCGATGCTGCCCGTCGGAGCGGCGAATGCCCAAAACGTCGCGCTGAACAACATCATACAGATCGTAGCTCCGGGCACTCCGAACATCTTCGAGCTGGCAGGCGACCGCAACATCATGTCGCTGGATCTCGAAGGCAAGGCCAAAATGGCCGTCGGGGTGAATCTCGGCATCATGTGGGACATCAACGAACAATGGTCGCTCGGCATGACCTATCGTTCGAAACTCAAGATGAAGGTGAATTCCGGCTCGATCGACATGTCGACCATCGACGATCCGACGATTCAGGCCGTCCTGGGACAGCTTCTTCCGAAATTCGACATCAATCCCTCGGCAATTTCCTCGGCAATCGTGAAAACCGAACTTCCGCTCCCGGCATCGCTGACCTGGGGCGTCAGCTTCCGCCCCGTGCCGAAATGGGAGTTTGCCGTCGATCTGCAATACGTGCTGTGGAGCGCATACGACCAACTCGATGTCCAGATCCTCAATCCGTCGACGAATCTTCCGGTCCTGACGATCCCCGCCAGCGACAAAAACTACTCCAACACGCTGGCATTCCGCTTCGGCGGCGAATACCACGCACTCGACTGGCTGACGGCCCGCATGGGTATGTATGTCGACGAAAGCCCCGTAAGCAGCGACTACCTCAATCCCGAAACGCCTTCGATGACCAAACTCGCCTACACCGCCGGCGTCACGTTCCGTCCTTGCAAATGGATGCACGTCGACCTGGCCTACGGCTATGTGAATTCGGCCGATCCGGAGCGCACGGGTTCCTATCCCTACGTCAACTCCGTGCTGGCGCTGGCCAACGAGCAGATCAAGAACGTTGCCCCCGAGTATCCGACGACCAGCGCGATCACCGACTTTTCAGGCAATTACACCGCACGCGCCCACACGTTCTCCATCGGCGTGGGGTTCAGTTTCTAAAAACAGAAAAATTTACTATCTTTGCGGTGCGTTTGGCAACAGACGCGCCGCATTGTTTTTAACGGCTCCATAGTTCAAGGGATAGAACGAGGGTTTCCTAAACCCTAAATTCGCGTTCGAGTCGCGGTGGGGCTACAAGAAAGGAGGAATCAATATCCCTCCTTTTTTTGTGCCCCTGAACCCATGCAGCCCCCCAAACCTCCCTTTGAAAAGGGAGACTTCCGCACATCCATGCCGGGTAAAAAGCGAGAAAGGCTTATTTCTCCTTTTCTTGTGGAATTTTACCTATCTTTGCTCCCGTAAAATCACGATTATGGAATCGCTTAAAGAGTTATACAGGATCGGCAGCGGCCCGTCGAGCAGCCACACGATGGGTCCCAAGCGGGCCGCCGAACGGTTTGCGGAACGCTGCCGCGACGTCGACGCCTACCGCGTGACCCTCTACGGATCGCTGGCCGCCACGGGCAAGGGCCACCTGACGGACGTGGCGATCCTTTCGGTGCTCGAACCGGCCGCCCCGACCCGGATCGTCTGGAAACCGGAGGTCGTGCTCCCCTTCCACCCCAACGGCATGCTGTTCGAAGGGCTGAAAGGCGACGAAGTCGTCGATTCCTGGACCATTTACAGCGTCGGCGGCGGGGCGCTGGCCAACGAGGCCTCGCGCCTCGAAACGCCCCGGAGCATCTACCCGCTGTCGACCATTTCGGAGATCAAGGAGTGGTGCTACCACGAGGGCAAGACCTTCTGGGAGTATGTGAGCGACTGCGAAGGTCCCGAAATCTGGGACTACCTCGACACGGTCTGGGAGACGATGTGCGCAACCATCCAGCGCGGCCTGAACAACGACGGCGTGCTGCCCGGAGGGCTGAAGGTCGCCCGCAAGGCCTCGACCTACTGGGTCAAGTCGAAAAGCTACACCGACTCGCTCTCCTCGCGGGCCAAAATCTACGCCTACGCGCTGGCCACCTCCGAGGAAAACGCCTCGGGCGGCACGGTCGTGACAGCCCCCACGTGCGGGTCGAGCGGCGTCATGCCCGCCGTGCTCTACCACCTCTCCACCTCGCGCAACTTCCTGCGCATCCGCATCCTGCGGGCGCTGGCCACCGCCGGACTTTTCGGCAACGTCGCCAAGACCAACTCCTCCATTTCGGGCGCCGAGGTCGGCTGCCAGGGCGAGGTCGGCGTGGCGTGCGCCATGGCTGCCGCCGCCGCGTGCCAGCTCTTCGGCGGAACCCCTTCGCAGATCGAATACGCCGCCGAGATGGGTCTCGAACACCACCTGGGCCTCACGTGCGACCCCGTGTGCGGACTGGTGCAGGTCCCCTGCATCGAGCGCAACGCCATCGCCGCAGCCCGGGCCTTCGACGCCAACGCCTACGCCACGCTCTCCGACGGCTCGCACATGGTGAGCTTCGACAAGGTCGTGGAGGTGATGAACGAAACGGGCCACGCCCTTCCGAGCCTCTACCGCGAAACCTCCGAAGGGGGCCTTGCCAAACGCTTCAAACGATAAGGTTTCGGGCGCGCCGGAAGCATCCTTCCGGGCGTGTGACGATTTTTCCCTGTAAACGGATAAATTTTCCCCGTCGGACAACCTCCGGCGGGTTAATTTTGTTATCAGCAAACGTCAACCTAAAACCACAATACGTATGAGACGATTCTTACTCCTTCTGCTGGTCCTCCCGCTGCTCGCCGGAGCGTGCGGCGACGACGCCACCGAAGACACCCCCGATCCGCCCGCAACGACGCTGCCGGCCGGGACCAGGAACGATCCTTTCGGCGTGGGAAAGTCCGTCACCGTCAGCGGACTGCCCGACAAACTGCTGATCGGCCTGGCGGCCAACAGCGGCGACAGCAAGAAGACCTCGGAAGCCGTCTTCAGCGATGTGAAAATCAACGGTCAGACGGTCGCCTTCGAATAAGCGGCCGATCCGTCCCAATGAAAAAGCCGCACCCTTTCGGGAGCGGGATTAAAAGGGCATAACGACCTGATTTATCGGATCATTACATTTTTGTATAGGGATAATAGGTAACGAAAAGGCAACGGTTTATTTTCAGCGTCTTGCGCTCAAATACCGCATTTCAAATAACCGATTACAAAATACAAAAAAAATGCGGATTTGACAAATTTGCTAAAAGGGCAGCATTCTAACGCATGGATATTCCATTTTCTCAAGCATACAAGGTTCTTGTTGGAAGAAATAGAACAAGAAGTTATCATTAGTGTCAAAACACAAGATGCTTGAACAGTTTTATGTGTCAGTTATGATGAAGGAAATTCAACCGAATAATCATCGCAATAAAAACAATCATTCACTTATTTTCTTCCTCTCAAAGAAGGGTTCGGGCAATATGATTTTATCTCTATTGCAGCATTCTCGCTCTGTCAACAAACAATGAAATTGATCATTGAACGCTTGAATCGTACCCTTGTCGTGGCAACGTACAGTCATCGGGGCCTTTCGTCCGAAGATAAATTGAGGTTGTTCAGCATCAAAAAACCAAACACCTTCCCAGTTTACTACTGTTCTGAAATACAGCCTAAACCCCCTCTTCGCCTGATCCCATACATCATCATCGATTAGGAAAATATCTTCCACCGAATATAACTGGGAAAGAAAACATTGATTTCATCGAGTTGCAACAAGCTGAATCCGCTGACTGCTGCTATTCAGCATAAAATTATCGTAATTATCTTTGTCGAGCGGAGAAAGATAACCGTTTATTTTCGCAACAAGTCCCATCTGGTCGCGCCGGTAATAACAAGTGTCGGTACTATTGTGTTCTCTTAACCCGGAAGGGCATCCAGATCGACGAAAAAGCTATACTATTGATTTACAGCTAGCAGGAATCGGATAAATTAGTTCTTCGCCACTTGCGAGCGTGAAGGTGATTGTAGAGTTCAGAAGATGTCTAAAACTCGAATGCATGGGTCCAGACATCAAAGATAGGGGTATTCCTCAAGTTGAGCCGCTTGAAGATCAGGAGCTGCTGGCATATACTACGAGAAAAGAAGCAGAGTGAGATAATGCAAATACTCGGTCAAAGCACGGGTAACATTACCAGCCAGAGAACATATATACACAGGGAACTCGGGGCTGACAGCCTCCGACAACCTATACCTTTGTCTGCGGGAGTAGATGAAGCCCGAGGCAGAGCCTGAAGAGGCAGAAATGGAGGTGCTGAAACTGAAGTTAAAATCGAAAACGAGAATCGGACTGCAGCAGAGGCGGAACGTAACTGAAAAAGATAAGGAGGAATCTTACGGGGGCCTTATCAAATTAGGCCGATATGCTCTACCGATACAGATAAATTGTAAATACCACCTGTTTTTATCCAGCACCTCATTTGCTTGGCCGACATAATAGTATGGCAAGTTGCACAGAACGATAAACTCGAATTCGGAAATTTATAGCATCTACAGGAATAACCCTATTGCTACATCTTATTTACATAACTCGTAAGAGAAACTATGAACACTCTATATACGGGGCACTGTACCGGAGCCGAGGTCAAAAAAAGCACAGGTTGCAGAATTGCCCGAGGCAAGGGTGTTCCATACCGGATCGGTGATCGAATTCTGAAATCGAAGACGGGAACACTTGCCGATCCAGAAATCGATAAAATGAATAAAGTTTCGGATTCTCATGAAGGGCCTGGTGTCAAATCGTTGGCGGAAGAGGTTATCGCCGTTTTATACGGACGGTCCCGGCAAGGTTCTCTGCGGGCCTAAAGAATCCGGAATTGGAGTTTGGACAACGGAAGTAAGGGCGAAATCTGTTATAGCGCAAGAAAAGGGTAAACCGGTTCCTGCTCGATGGAAGCGCTGCCGACCTCTGTCCGATCTGGGTCTTGTCTTTCAGCGAGTTCCAACGTTACAAGCCTTCGCAAAGTCCACATCTTTTTCTTAGGGAAAACGCTAAAAAGTTTACCGTAAGTGGTTTATTCCCTATTTTTTGCCTATCTTTAACGTCGGTATGAAATTTCTAAATGAAACCATATTATAACCAAAGCCGATAGCGTATCCGGGATCGCCTTACGACACACTATGCAGGCGCAAGCCGAAAGGCAAAGAACAACCATCTTAAATATTTTATAGAATCATGAAAATTGCAATTCCTACAAGAGACTGTCGCATCGACGACCACTTCGGCCATTGCGACCATTACACGATCTATACGATAGAAAACAAAACCATTGCAGCACGCGAAGAGCTGCCCTCGCCGCAGGGGTGCGGTTGCAAGTCGGGCATCGCTGCCGACCTGCAGCGCCTCGGCGTTACGGCGATGTTGGCGGGCAATATGGGCGAAGGGGCCAAACATACGCTCGAAGACCACCATATCCGGGTGATACGGGGATGTTCGGGCAGTGTCGAAGCAGTAGTCAATGCCTGGCTACAAGGCGCACTCACCGATTCCGGAGAAGCCTGTCAACACCACGATTGTCCGGACCATCACGATTCTGCGCCACTGACTTTCAAAGTGTTGAAATAATGCCGCTATTTCCCATTTTAATTTTATAATACAGCTATGAATATAAGAATAGGTGATATCGTACGGTTCATTTCAGAAAAAATGGAAGGTAAAGTAACCGGCATCATAGACAATACAACCGTCAATATCTTTGTCGACGACTATGGGTTCGAGATACCGGCTTCGACAAGTGACCTGGTCGTCATCCACTCTGATGTCAATCCTTCTAAACCGGATAGTAGTTCCGCAGCCCAGGCACATCCTCAGGTACAAAAAG